>Ga0208904_1000364_pt1 | contig 39048 bp, 39 predicted proteins | sample AntAceMetag02UKB_FD_184774 | JGI IMG/M metagenome (GOLD analysis project Ga0208904, IMG submission 184774) | Saline lake microbial communities from Ace Lake, Antarctica - Antarctic Ace Lake Metagenome 02UKB (SPAdes) (version 2) | ecosystem: Environmental > Aquatic > Non-marine Saline and...
GGCTTATCTCTCCAATACATTGGTCGTCCCACCGTCCTCCCCCAACCTGAAAAGAAAAATTAAAACTCTGCGAAATTATTTCATAATTTCTTGCCACGCCTTGCAGGCTCTCACTTCGCTCGGGTCAAGCAACAACAGTTAAACAGAAAATCCTTGCAGAATTTTCCCAAATTTTTTCTACGAAAAAACTCACGAGGTCATTACATTCCGCTCGTGCCCTTCGGGTTGTTTAACCAAATGTTTAACTCAATTACTGGGAAGCTTTAAGCCTCCGACTACCCACCTCTAAAATGGAGAGAGTGCCATTAAATACAAAAGAAAAACTTCGCTTAGCCGATCCAAAACAAAAGCCAAAAAATGCTTCGCACTTTTCCTAACAAAGGTTAAAAGGTTCATTTCACTCACGCAAATTTTTCTACGAATTAAGGCATTGACGAGACGAAAAACCTATAAACACAAAAATCATTATTTTTTATATAATGGCGAGGCAAAAATATGGTCCTGGTTCAGTAATCTGGAGGCATGGAAGGTCATATCCAGCTACTCGTAGAAATCGCAGTCTTCCAAGAAGTGGATTTCCTGGAAGTCCAAAACAAAGAGGAATGTCTAAAAAACAACAACAAGAAATTGGGCGGGCTATCGGGATGACTATTACGTTTCTTATGTTGATGTTGATGTTTGTGTTTATCGCAGGAATCTCAATAATTGTTTTTTCTGTTTCGGCAATTCTTTTTCTAATTTCAATCATTATAAAAATTCCCTCAAGAATCATAAAATATAAGATAGAACAAAAGAAATTAGACAAGAAAGTTTTTGCAAATACAAATTTTGAAAAGGGATGTATAAATGGTATGAGGAAGTCTTTCAAAATTTTTGATAAAGGAGTTAAAGGAATTGGAAAGGATATTCAAGGAGCTGATAAAAGAAATAGAAAAAGCGGGGCTGGAGAAGATGAAGGGAGATACTGTGAGATATGTGGTGGAAGATTAGGAAAGGGGAGAGTAAAATATTGTTCTGGATGTAGGCCGACTTATAGAAGCAAACCTTTCGAAAACGATTATTAAAATGAGATGGCATAAATTCTTTTTAACTATCTTTATTTCCCGTTGGGTGAATACCCCGCAGCTTGCTGCGATTGGGTAGTTTATTAGGGCATCAGCAAAAAGTGGGATTAAAACTATCGTAAGCTTCGTTGATTATTCAGAATTGCACCCAGATCTCCCAGCGCTAGACAAAGAAAAGATCAAAGAATTTTGTCAAGACCTAGGAATCCTAGAATCAAATATTATATATCGACCATTCATAGGCTAGCACACAACAATTAAAAACACTCCCTCCCATATATAACCATAAACCACCAATCATCCCACGAAGAAATCCGACGAAACAAAAAACCTTAAAAACCCAAATGTATTAATTAATACATGAAATTATCAAGCCCATCCTTTCCGAATTTAGTCGCATCGGCCCCCCAACTAGACACTGTCCTGATGGCCGAAGACTTTATAAAAGAAAACTCGGGAGAATACACTCCTGGAGAAACATTCCGAAAACTTCCGAAAAAAATGTTATGGCGAACATTCAAAATAATCCTAGCGTATTTAGAAAATTCAAACAAAATCCTCTTATGTAAAGACAACACGATAATGTGGATATGGAATCCAGAACTTATAGAAAAGACCAAGCATTTAGAGGTAAAGTTATGACGTCGTATAGTATCAGATTTATCAACGACAAAATAAAAGAAAAATACGAGTCATTGGAAAATTCAAACGAGAAAGAGCTCAAAAAATTTATTAAAAGAGCGGTCGAAGATCTAAAGGAAAACCCTCAATGTGGAATCAAAGTCTCAAAAAAATTAATTCCAGAAGAATATTCCAAAATACCAATAGACAATCTTTGGAAATACAATCTTCCAGGAGCATGGAGAATGCTTTACACAATAACCGGGGATAAAGTTAAAATAGTCACGATTATTCTGGATTGGATGAATCATAAAAATTACGAAAGAAAATTAAAATATTAAAATGCAACCAGCAAGACTATCATTCCACGAAGAAATCCGACGAAACAAAATGCAATCATTTTTTCTAATCGGCATAGTTCTAATCGTTCTCCTCGCACTAATCTACACAATCGGATTCGTAATCGGTGGCGACTACTTCTTCATGATTATTATCTTCGGAACGATAATCTCAATCGCATACGTCGTGGGCGGCTACTACAAATCGGCCGACCTTGCTATAGCATCAGTTAACGCAAAACGCGCGCCACAAAGCCAGTTCAGACAATACCACAACATCGTCGAAGCTCTTACGTTAGCTTCAGGTCTCCCGAAACCAAAGCTCTACGTAATGAACAATCCGCAGATCAACGCGTTCGCATCGGGCCGAGATCCAAAACACGCCATCGTCTGTGTCACAACGGGAATGTTGGAGAAGCTATCTAAGCACGAACTTGAAGGCGTTCTCGCACACGAGCTTTCCCATATTGCAAACTACGATATCCGGTTTATGACAATGACCGCCGTTCTTGTCGGAATGGTTTCAATCATCGCACAGATATTTCTGAGAAGCATGTTCTGGGGATCAATGTCAAGAGGCGGCAACAGCAAAAACTCCAGCGGCACAATCTTTATGATAATCGGAATAGCCCTCGCGATTCTAGCTCCAATAATCGTAGCACTAGTCCAACTCGCAATCTCACGGAAGAGAGAATACGCCGCGGACTCTTCAGCAGTCAAATTCATGCGAACACCAACCGGATTAATCGGTGCTCTCAGAAAAATCAAGGACAATAAAGATATGAAAGTCCCGGGAGCCGTAGCGCCATTATTCCTAGCTAAGCCTGGCAAGACCAGAGAAATGTTCCAGACTCACCCGCCACTAGCGAAGAGGATCGCTAGATTAGAGAGAATGTAGTAACTTTTATAAACTAAATAATCCTAAAAAACCTAGGTGATGAAATGAAAAAGACAGTATATATTGCGGTCATTTTTAGCGTATTACTATTATCAGTAGTCCTCGCCGTGCATTCACTGGCCCCAGCAAGCTTCTCGTTCAACGAAACCCTGACGACAAATCAATATAACATAACAATAAATAACACCGACGTAGGATCCGTCGCGAACATAAGCCAAATAAACATAACAATCCCGAGTACGTTCACAATCATACCAGATAGCAATGGATCCAATGCAGACGCAGAACTTTTCGAGAACACGTCCACAACACTAAGCTGGACAAACTCCACAGTATATCTGATAAACGGAACAATAGTGGACGGCGGCGAGTGGAAATACTTCTGGTTCAATGCATCAGCGACAACACCGGGCACGTACAACATCACCGTGCTAGCAGTCAACGACACGGGTTCAAACGAGCAAAATATCTCGGTAGAAATAAACGACACGACAGCGCCATTCAACGTATCATTCGACGGCATCAGCCCGGCAAACAACACAAATCTTTCACAAAACTTTATAGCCGTCAACATAACAGTGGACGATACCGACGGAACATTCGCAGGAACACTCGGCAACATAAGTTACTCACTCTACTATTCGAACGGAACACTAATCAACAATACACTCGACTCAACAAACTCGATATTAATCAATTTCACGGGGCTGGGCGACAGGACATATCATATTAACGTAACCGCGAATGACAGCGCTGGCAATCTCAACGCTACCGGAGAAAGCACGCGAGTCGTTGTGCTGGATACAACCAATCCAACAACCAGCTTTTCATGCACGCCAACGATCCCTCTCGTCGGAGAGAGAATGGTTTGTAGTTGTTCGAGCTCCGATGCCGGGTCGGGAGTTTTGTCGGTATCCTACAATAGCAGGCCTGTCGCAGCAGCAGGGGAGAATACAGAGACATGCACGGTTACAGATTACGCAGGCAACACAGCGGACGCTACGGAGACCTACACATCGTCATACGGCTCATCAGGCACGAGCACAGGTACAACCACAAGCACTTTCTGGGAGAGAACCACAGTTGCCACCAGCACACAGTTTGTCAATGGTCACACAAAAGAGCTCGAAGCAAAGCACAGAATCCGGTTCAAGATCGGAGCAGCAACACACTATTTGGGCATAGCAGAACTAACCGCAACCACGGCAAAGATAAACATTTCATCAACACCACAGCAGGCAACACTTTCAATAGGCGAAGAAAAGAAGTTCGCCGCGACAAATGACAGTGTATATGATGTTCTCGTAAAACTTAATTCCATATCCGATGACAAGGCAAGCATAACCATCACTAGCATCTACGAAGAAACCACAGCAGCGACTGCACCGGCACAAACACCAGCAGGTAACGCCACGGATGCGGACTCAGGGCCGGGCGCGGACGCAGATACGGACGACGAGGATTCGGGATTCTCAGTGATAGGAATGATCATCGGGATAGTCGTAGCGATCATAATAATATTCTTCGGATACAAGATAATAGGCCGTAAGCGAAGGCGTTACTGAAATAATTGCTTTATTAAAAACCCACCCACATAATCACTTCCCCAAAATAAACTCATGCGCTGCCTTAGCCGCAATCGCACCCTCAGCGGCCGCAGTCACAACCTGCTTCAACTTATTGCTTGTAACATCACCAGCCGCAAAAACACCGCCGACATTAGTCACAGAATCTTTAGTTAAAATATAATCCTTTCCCATCTTCAACTTCAACTTCTTAACAACTTCAACCGTCGGAGTCGCACCAACCTCAATAAAAACACCATCAACTGCCAGCTCCTTATTCACGGGCTTTTTGTCTGGGAGCTCCTCAAGAATCTTTAGGCTCTTTACGACGCTGTCTCCAATAACCTCGGTCGGATTAGTATGATAATGAATCTCGACGTTTTTCTTGTCGCAAATTTTAGAAAGTGAAACCGGCTCACACCTCATCTCATGACGTCGATAAACAACATAAACTTTTTTACAAATATCCGACAAATAAAGTGCAGCCTTCGCGGCAGAATCAGCGCCGCCAACAACAGCCACAGTCTTACCCTTGAAAAAGTTACCATCACAGGTCGCACAATAACTAACACCTTTCCCCAAAAACTTCTTCTCGCCAGGAATATTCAGTTGCCGGTGTTCCGTCCCCAAAGCAACAATCAAAGTCTTCCCATGAATCTCCCTACCTTTCAAATGTAAAACAAAACCGTTCCCATCTTTTTCAACATCTTTAACCTCTTCCTCATGAAACCTCGCCCCGAACTTCTCAGCCTGCTTCCGAAACTTTACCATCAACTCCATCCCAGATCCCAAGTATCCAGGCCAGTTCTCAATCTCACCAGCGAGATTAGCCATTCCACCAATAGTTTTACCGACGACAAGCGTACTCATATTATATCGCCCGGTATAAATCGCAGCCGTCATCCCAGCGGGCCCAGCCCCAAGAATCAAAACATCATAATGCTCAATCTCGTCATGCGTCGTCCCCTTATCATAAACTTTCACCATAGACAAAAATCTTCAGGTTTTTTTCTCGCAAGGGCCATGCCATTGCATAATCTAGAATATACTGCCTCCGTGTATTTATGTACCATAAATCAAAATAGAACTATGACTTTTTATATCTTCGGTAAGGATGTTAACAAAGGTCGGGGCAAAGTTAGGAGTACAGTAGCCGGATCATAAACGTTCGTAAAAGTATATGCAACGAAGTTATCATGCCCTTTGGGTATGCCAACATCACTTGATGCACCAATAAACTTTATATAACTCCCAATCCATATATCTACATGGACATAAAAGAGAAAATCGAACTGATAAAACGGAACTGCCAGGAGATCGTCACCGAGAAAGAACTCGAGGATTTACTAAAGAAAAAGAAAAAGCCGTCGGTATATCTCGGAACAGCGATAACAGGTACGCCCCACATTGGGTACTTCGTATGGGTATCTAAGATGGCAGATTTTCTCAAGGCGGGATTCAAGGTAAAAGTTTTGCTCTCCGATATTACGGGCGCACTAGACAATACACCGTGGGAAGTTCTAGATAAGCGATACAAATACTACGAAAACGTAATCCCACTAATGTTCGAATCGGTCGGGGTCGACACAAATGATTTGGAGTTCGTCAAAAGCAGCGACATAAATCTCTCGAAAGAATACTATCTAGACCTTCTCAAGTTAAGCACGATAACAAGTTTGCATGACGCGAATAAAGCCGCTTCAGAAGTAGTCAAGCTAGGAGACAACCCAAAACTTTCCGGAATGATCTACCCACTAATCCAAACCCTAGACGAACAATACTTAGACGTCGATGTGCAGTATGCCGGAGTTGACCAAAGAAAAATAATGATGTTCGCAAGAGAAAATCTTCCAAAGATCGGCTACGAGAAAAGAGTGGAAGTTATGACGCCAATGATACCAGGGTTAATCGGAAAAAAGATGTCGGCATCAGATGCAAAGAGCAAGGTCGATCTTCTTGATGATGAAAAAACAGTTATTGAAAAAGTGAAGGGCGCAGAGATGGTAACGGGCGACCCGGACAACGGAGTGATGGCTTTCTTGAGATATGTAATCATGGTGAGAAAAGAAGACGCAAAAGAAAAATTTGTAATCAAAAGGCCGGAAAAATACGGCGGAGATCTAGAATACAGTTCATATGATGAAGTCGAAAAAGATTTCGCAGCAAGTAAAATCCATCCACTAGATCTTAAAAACGCCGTCGCTGATGAGATAAATGATCTTTTAAAGCCATTTAGAAAAAACTCTAAAAAGCTAACCGAGCTAGCAAAGAAAGCATACGAATAGAAGTTCAACTAAGTCACACATCTCAGACACTAACAACTCTCAAATTTCCCCGTGCGAAAAAATCCAGCGAAGCCGATTTTGTAGCCCCCTTTCCTTTTCACATTTCACAGGCTCTGTAGCCTCGATAAAAACACCCCACCATCGATAGGTTTAAATATTTCAATGTCTTTTAATAAGTATGTTAGCGCAGAAGAGGTTCTACACACAGAATTCTTATACCTCTCTAGTCGGCGCTATGTTTGCAATTAAGTGCTAACATCGCGACATTTCTTTTCTATGAACTCAAGAAAAAATGTCGCTATAACGGCATGCCACCTTGAAAAAGAACATCACGAAGACTGTTTATCTTGCGGAGAACACATCGATCACCCACTCTGTCCAGAATGTATAGCGAAGGGATTCAAGCAGTGGCTAAAAAGATTCCCCTCGGAAGGACAAGCACTAAGAGAAAAAGTGGACGAATTCTTGCACCAGCACAAACACCTTAACGGAAAGTCGATGAAATGCGCATCATGCGGAAAACACCGTACTCACATTTGCCCGTACTGCTTCACAGACTACCTCTACAAGGAGGTCAAGGAAGCCGGACTAGGTGTCAGGGCGTTGGTCGAGTTTCTATTTATCTTTAACTTCGACTTCGAGCACAAAGGATACGCAAGAGAGCTGGACGCGATGGGGGGATATTGATTGGAGAATAAGCTTACACAACAGGAGTATACCCAGATCATAAACGTCCGTCTAATAATTAGCAGCGAGGCTGCCAATCTGTCGCAAGACTAACCCAAAACCCTTAAAACCCCTCACAACATTTCTAATACATGAAAAAACAAGCCTCAGACAAACCAAAAAAATCGTCTTCGCCTGAAAAAGCATTAGTCCTTTATTCAGGCGGCTTAGACTCTCGTTTAGTTGTGCGCTTACTCCAAGAAGAAGGACTAGAAGTCGAAGCATTATACTTCGCGCTACCATTCGGATGCGGCTGCTGCGATGTCGGATGCAATCTCAAGTTCACACAACTAGGGGGCGCAAAGATGACAATCTTCGACGTCAACAAAGAACCGCTCCTCTCGGAATATCTAGATCTAATCAAAAACCCAAAACACGGAACCGGTGCCGGCATCAATCCATGCAAGGATTGCAAGATCTTCATGTTCAAAAAAGCCAAAGAGTACGCCGACAAGCACAAGATAAAAATCATCGCGACAGGTGAAGTCCTCGGCCAGCGACCGATGTCTCAAACAGGAAGAGCAATGAGTATCATAGATAAAGAAATCGGATTCGAAATAAGACGACCGTTAATAGAGCTAGGCATCAAGGGCCGAGGAAGAAAACGGCAGATGGCTCTTGCAGAGAAATTCAAAATCACATACCCATCCCCAGGCGGCGGCTGCTTCCTTTGCGAGAAAGCCCCAGCGAACAGAATAAGAACACTTCTAGAAAAAGGATTAGTAAACGAAAAAACACTTTCATTAACGATGATCGGACGTCACTTTATGATTAACGACGTATGGATGGTTGTCGCAAGAGACGCAAAAGAATCGGCCCTGATTTCAAAGTTCAAGACAATAATCCCCGACGCCAAAGGCAAACCTGCAATATACCTGTCCGACATGAAGGGCGAAAAGAATGCACTGGGACTGCAAGAAGCATATTCAACCGGAGAAAATGATGAAGAACGAGATAAATTTGCGAGCGTCAAGCTTTAATCGCACAATCCAACACATTCCAACCGGACAGTTCACTCCACGAAGAAGATCACAAACCAAAAACAAAACCAGCGACTCCGTCGCCAAAACCACAAAGTGTAAAATGAAAAAACAAAACCACGTCTGGGAATTTACGAATCAAAGAAAGCTGTCGAAAAGCGAGTTCATTAACTACTTTGAGAGAAAAGTTTTCCGAACAATTAGAAAACATAAGATGATCGATCCAAAAAAGAATATGTCCATAAAAAAATCAACAAGTCTAAACACAAAAGTACTAAAGTCAGTCCTCGAGAAAAAATTCCAAGTCGCATTTAGCACAAAGCCGACACTTTCGGCAGATAACCTTTCGCAAGTTGCCGAAGACAGTTTCAAAAACATCCTCCAAGGAAAATTCACAGGACCGAGACTAGACAATAAACCGCTAAACCAAACCTCAGATAAAGAAGTCGAACTCTACGCAAAACTCAAAAACATAAAAGGAAAAAAGCGGATCAAAGACAAAAAAGTTCAGTCACTATTTGAAAAGTTCCTAAAGAAAAATCAAGATCTTGAACTCAACGTCGTCAAAGCAATCAATCAGATTTCTTAGAATTCAATCCATCAACCAACTTCTTCAACCCACGAAAGTCTCTAATGATATAATCAGGATTCTCTCCCATCAATTCCTTCAGCGAAGACCACGAACACTTGTTATTAATAGCGACAGAAACACATCCGGCCTTACGAGCGAACTCGATGTCAGAAAACCGGTCACCAACATACATCGCCTCCGAAGGTTTGATCTTATACTTCCGGAATAATTTCTGCAACAGCTCGTCCTTAGTCCCGAATTTTTCAGCCCCATAAACTTTCTTAAGCAACTTCTTCAAGCCAAGTTTCTTTATAGACTTCTTAACAAAATACGTCTCAGAATTCGAAACAACGATCAGCGGATAATTCTTTGAAAGCTCTTGCAACGGCTTCACGGAAACGCACAACTTAATGCCACCATTGACCGCAGCGTCAATAAAATGCTCGTAGAAGACCCTCCTAGCTCTCTTAAGCCCACTCGTAGGCAACCCAAGCTTCTCAAAGATAATCGTCATCTTGTCGCCCAACATCCGAGTTGCCTTCTTCTTATCAAACTTATAGTCAAGCTCATCAAGCGTCTGCAGCAAGGACTTCACGGCAATATGTCTAGCGTCGGAAATCGTTCCATCAAAATCGAAAAATATGTATTTTATCATCTCAATATCCCTTTCCCCTTTTGATACCGTAGAGAATCAACCCACCAACAAGTCCCGCTAGGGAGAGGATTCCGACAGAATAAATCGTAGAGTTGGAATCGATAACCCAACCCACGAAAGGCAGTAAAATTATTACAGCAAGAGCTGAAAACATCGAGCTGATGGAAAGGACGGTGGCCCGATTTTTCTTTCTAAGGTGATGAGTCATATAGTTATTAGAAATCAATCCGAGAAATTGCATACCTCCCCAAAATATTCCGATAAGAATTCCAATAGAATAAATTCCAAAAAATCTCGTCAAAAATAGAGGAATACTAGTCAACAAAATAACAAACAAGAATGAACCGTTTTCGCCAAGTGTTTTTTCGATAGAAGATGTTTTCCAAGCAAATAAAATCTGGACAAGTAAACCAATCACCGAAATCACAGCGACCTGTTTCATAACAAAACCCAAATCCAACAGATAAGGAACCTCTAGAACATTGGCGAGAGTTCTCTCGATAACTACAAAGAGAGACATAAAAACAATCAACCAAATTATCTTGGAATGTTTTATAGAATAAGCAAACCCTTCCCTTATTTGTTTCAGGTGCCTCTTAGCAAACTTACTGTGCTTTTTGGTTCTTGCTGGGTCAAACAACAATAACACAATAAAAAGACTCAAGAAGGCGAAGACAACGGTGATGTAAAGCGGAATGAACTTGTTAAAAGAGTAAAGATAAGGACCGAAAAAGGCTGTCAAGATAGTCGTGGCTAAAAAAATCGCCTCAATCCGAGAGTTAACTTTCAAATAATCCTTCTCTCTGCCAGCGGCTTTCAGGGAGTCGTAAAGAAGCGCAGTATATGATCCGGAATTAAAAGCAAGTGAAATTCCAAGGATCGCACCCGCGATTAAAAATGGGACCAATGAACTAGAAGAAACAATTATTACAAAACTTACGAGAAAAGCGAGCGAGCCGATCAAGAGACTTTTCTTCTTCCCGTAAAGATCTGCATAAGCTCCACTAGGCACTTCAAAAATTAAAACAAACACTCCAACCACAACCGCGACAAAACTAATCTGCGAAAAAGTAAGCCCAAAACTCTGATAATAGATAACCAGGATCAAATCATAAATAAACGCCAGCGCAGAAAATATAGATAGTAAATAGAAGAGCAAAATGTTCCCCTGGTATTTTTGTTTTATCATCTCAACCTCAAAATCTTAACACGAATATCTTATATAAATTTAAGCAACATCTTTCTTAACCTTGAATTCTCTGACTATCTCCTTGGCGTCTTCAAAATTCTTTCTGAATTCACTATAGGGGACATCAGCTCCGTGCCTCGTAACAAAGTCGTATAACTCCCTTCCTTTTCCAACAAGCTCAACATTGGCCCCAGAGTATTCAGAGTTGTCAATCGATGCCTGCCTTGAGTTTCTATAATTAGTTGATAGTATTCTCTTGTATTCTCCCTCGAGGTCCGCCCTTTCTTCGCCAGCCAAAGAGCCCTTCACCTTCTTATAGGCCTCGCACTCCTCCCGAGAAGGAATATCGCCACGCCTTCCGTTGTATAAGATAATCGGATGCCACTCCAGAAACTCTCCATCAACCAGGAAGTCAATCCCTCCGTTATCAATCCCCCGATCTTTTACCTGGAAAGTTTCCCCCTCGCGAACTGAATACCCAGGAACATACTTCTCAAGCATCAAGGCGACCGCACCCTCCTGTAGCGATGCGACACAAAATCTTCCTTCGACATTATAAGCATTTTTTCTTAACATTTTTGAAGTTATCGCCCCACCGATCTTCCCTCCAATCTTTCCGCCCATCGCTCCTATTCTTTTTGCATGTTGAGTTCTCCACTCGGCGTCTTTGCTCCCATAGCCTTTGCTCCAATTTGTCCTCATTTGCTCAGGCGTTTGGCTCCCCAAGCCACTCTCATAGATTTCTCTTCTTCTGGCGGGGGCGATTTTTGCCAAACCCTTCTTGTACACTCTTTTTCCATGGGCCACCCTCTGCTCAGTAGTCATGTGAGCCAATGTCTTAGCATAGGCTAACTTCCCCGCTCGCTGTCGATTTTTGATAAAAGTATCAGGATCCGAAGAGTGGGCAAGCGCATTTCTTATGATCATCTTCGTTCTCTCTAGTCTTAAATCAGGATCCAAATTATCTCTTAAAATCTCAGGAATATAGGTATCTGAACATCCAAGCACTTTCGCCAGATCTGCGTTCTTTGACAACCTTGTGATTTCTCCTTTTCTAAATAATTCAACCTCTTCCACGACTAGGTCTACTAATGCCTGCTTATCTTCATCAGAAAACTTACGCCCCATCCTCAACCTCCAATAGTTTCCTCAGCCCAAATTCAAAAACATGACTCCTATTCCGAAATTGCCCGTTCTCGAGCACGCGCTCAACTAAACCCAGCATATTCTCGTCAACAGTAACACTAATTTTGCGCTTACCCATAGAAATCGCACTTTATCCTACTTTTTAAAACTTTCTAAGTGTCACCACTAAAGAATGTAAACAACTATCCGCTACCAAAGAAAATATATTTTATCATTTTCTCGCCACCTTCCACGTCAGCTCAAAATACTTCCGATAACCGTCGGCAACCTCGGCATCCTTGATAAGAATCGCAAACGGATCATCTTCCTTCCACATAATTATCGCAACCTTATCCCCATAAACATTCACAGCCAAGGGCGAAGCATACTTGTCCGGAAGATATCTAACTTCAGAAAGCGGAATCGCCAACTTCTTATCTCGACCATTAAAAATGATCTTCGTCTTAATCTTCTTAGATTTTCGCTTCTTATCAAACCACTTAAAATAAAACTGCAAGATATCATACGCCTTCGGGCTTGCCCCCAAAATCAAAATCTCCTTACCTTCCTGCAGCTGATCTTCGAAAACAGTCTTAAGTCCGGCCTTACCCTTGTAAAAATTAGTCTCCTGCTTCTCGCGAGTCGATCCATAAAGCTCCATCATCTGCGGAAGTGCGACCTCAAAGGTACTCTTCTTCTCATCGAGAATATCAAGGAACTTCCGGGGGTTACTCGCCTCGAAAAGCCGACGATTATTCTTCAGGATATATCCGACCAGGCCTTTCTTTATCAGCATTTCAGTTACGTCATAAACAGTCCGCCTATGTAATCCAGATTTTCTAGAAATTTGCCCGGCTAAGCTCGGACCAATCTCAAGAAGCGCCTGGTAAACTTTGCTCTCGTTCTCCGTCAGTCCGGCATTTCGCAATATCCCGATATTCATATAGAGCCAAGACAACAATACTATATAACCTTTTCTAATGTGGTGATGAACATCACCTCAAACATTTATTAGAACATCACCTCAAACTATCATATGGTACCAGTAGCAAATCCGACAATCGCAAGCAAAGGAGAAAGACACGTCAGATGGAACTGGGAAGTTTCCCCAGACGGTGCAGACGTCGATAGTGCAGATTTAGTAAGATATCACTTAGTTGTCGTAGATGATCGAGATAGAGAAGGCATCCTGGCTAGAATTACCGGGCAATTAGCACTCTACGGCGCCCTAGAAGAAAAAAGAAGAGATGAGGGGGATGTTGCCGGCAGTAAGCTGAAGTGGCTCCTCGTAAGCTACGACTCTCCAGCAAAGCCAAGTCTAATAGACTGGACCCTTGTAAGAAAACCCAGAAGGCAGGACCAAGAACTTTACGAAAGGACAAAGGCTGGTTGCAGTATCGAAAAATACGTTAAGAGCATATACGATCCAGATTAAATTATGCCGAACAAGTCGCAAATTAATTTTTTAGGTGCAGGTGTCCTCTGGACGGCGCCGTTAAGGAATTCTAATTTGCATTAAATACGAATCAAAAAATTCATTTTCTATAGGAAATGAATTTTGCAGAATCGCCAAATAATGGGGTACACAGCCGAGGGGCATATGCCCCTGGGCTATTTGATATACCCACCTTTCTGCAATTCCCACAACTTTCTATACTGGCCCTTTCTCCGAATCAGTTGCTTATGCGTCCCGGTCTGAACGATCTTACCCTTATCCATCACGATGATCTTGTCAGCAGTCATTATGGTCGAAAGTCTATGCGCAATGATAATGGAAGTTCGACCCTTCATCAAATTCTCCAGATCAGCCTGAATCTCATGCTCAGTCTCGCTATCAAGTGCTGAAGTCGCCTCGTCCAAAACAAGAATCTTCTTATTCGCAAGGATGGCTCTAGCTATCGAAACCCTCTGCTTCTCCCCGCCGGACAACTTAACACCCCTTTCGCCAACGACAGTTCTCTCCTTCTTCGGGAAAGACTCGATAATCTTATCCAGCTGAGCAAATTTAATAGCGGCCATAACATCAGCCCTCTTCGCCTTAGGATTGGAAAACGCGATGTTGTCGTAAACAGTATCGTCGAACAAGACAGCTTCCTGTGGCACGATAGACATTTCTCCCCTCAGCGACTCCTGTTTGAAGTTCTTAATATTCTCCCCATCGACAAGGATCTCGCCGCCACTAACATCGTAAAATCTGTACAGCAACTTGACAAGTGTCGACTTCCCACAGCCGGAGTGCCCAACTAGTGCGACCTTCTTGTTCTTCGGGACCTTCAACTCAAAGTTCTCGAACAGCTTTCTTCTGCCGTAGCTAAAGTCCATGTTTTTGAATTCTATACTCGCTTTCTTTACCTCGAGAGTCTTGGCCCCAGGCTTATCTTTGATATCATTTTCAATCTTGCCATACTGGAACAAGGCCTGGAAGTCCGCCATAGAACGATAGAAGTTCCTGACTCCATGGACAAAGCTAAACAGCGGGAAGTAAATGTTGCTGTAGATCGTATAAATGAAAACCAAAGTTCCGATCGTCATATTACCGTCTAGGAATTGCATCAGAGGGAAGTAAATCACGAAGAAAGTTCCGACTGCCAAGATAAAAGACTGACCCACCTCTAACCACCTGAAGTAGTCCCAGCTTTTCAGAAGAGCGTTCCGAGTTTTGTCGGTCAGCTTGGCGAACAAACTTTTGATTCGGCCCTCTTTGCCGAAGTACTTAACAGAATCTATATTAGTGAAAATATCCGCGACATTCCCCTTCTCTACGTCTTCAGTATTATTCGCAATAATGTGAGACCGCTGCTGCCAAGATTGTATAATCAAGCTATAGATAAGAAATAAAATTACGGTGCCAAAGACAACTAGCATTGCCTCCCAGCTAAAGTAGACCAGCGAGAGAGAGACGACAACCAACTGGAATAGCAGCGGAGCTACATTGTAGACTATCACATCAGTCATTCTTTCGACCGAATTATTACCTCGGCCCAAACGAGAAATCAAACTGCCAGTTTTATGAGTCGTGTGAAATTTATGTGACAGATGCACGATATGGTTGAAGAACTTCTGCTTGAGATCCCGCATCATGTTAGCATCAATCCGGTTAACCAGGTGAAGATGTACCCACTTAAAGACAAATTTAACCAAATTCATAGCAATATAAGCAACCATGACCCAGATCAGGATCTGCACAAAAACATTACGAGCAATGTTCTCAGCGACAAACTCGGCCCCGTTATCAATAACTATCTTGAAAAGGTATTTATCCACAGTCTTAAGCGTTTCAAGCAGTAGCCCAGCTATCAAAATCCAGGCGAAAAGGCCCTTATATCTCCCTAAAAGCCCGAAATATACGCCAAGATTGTGTTTGAAGTCAATCTTTTCCTTCGCTTTCTTTGGTTTTTTTGCTTCTGCCATAGTTTTATATAGTTCTCGCACCGGTTAATATTAGATGCCAAAATCAACAAGTTTCCTAGAAATAGGAAGAAAGCTTACTGAAGATGACGAGCCAGGCGACGAGGACAATCTTGAAGAGTAAACACTGTTTATAAATTTTTCGTGAAAATTTATGCATGAGATATCTTTGATGTCACTTTATAAATTTTACGCTGAAATCACTACTTTTTGATAATCAATCCATTCTTTTCAATAAATCTTTCAATTTCGCCTGATCAGCCTCATGGTTCTTTATCTCAGACACCGAATAAACCTGATGACCGCTAATCTCCTTGTCCTTCACAACCTTAAGATCCCTCAGCAACTTCTTTCGAATCTCTTCAGAAACTAAAAGCTTCCCATTATCAACATCAGACATTCTCTTGGCAAAAGAAACAGTATTCCCGATGCTCGTGTATTTCAGCTTCTTGCCCTCCTTCGATGCGATCAGCTCACCAGAGTGAACACCGATATTGAAGTTGATCTTATCCCTGAACTTCTTGTTATGGGACTGGAGCGTTCCCAAGATCATTGAAGCAGCCTTAACTGCAAGAGCCTCATTCTTATACGTTCTAGTGACCAACGGAGAGAACACTACAAAAACATAATCATCTCTCCAGTCGACAAGACCCTTCATGTCTTTAGCCGCATTAACAGATTTGATCAGCTCATTCTTAGCATGGTCTTTTAACTCGGCGTGATTCTTAATGCTAATCGCGACAACAGACGAGGTACTCTTCTCGCCCTTCAAAACCAAAGTAGATTCCGCTCCGCTCATTTTCCTATCGGTGAAGTCAACCATGCTCTTGTCCTCGGCGCTATAGGTCTTATCGTCAAGACTCTGAGCAGCCGCAGACTTGTTTGTAAAATGCAAGCTATTAGAAACGCTGTCTTTCATCGGCTGTGGCATTTTACCCGTAATTTTAGATTTAACACTTTCAACTGTTCGCGCGAACTTTCCAGGCCCCTGAGCATTATGGGTTTTCCGGTACCTGATGTAAAAGACCGCTCCAGCTATCAGCAATATAACAACAAGCAAAATCCAGAGAATAGAATAGTTCTTGAAAATTCCGACGTCTTCAAGATCGTCAATCGAGATGGCGTTACCAGTCAACAAAACACTCCGGCTAACAGCCTCATCGCCGCTGCCGACGCTAACCTCGTACTCTCCTCCAGGGGCCTTCAGGTTAAACTTTCGGACCTCACCAACACCGATATTCAAATCGAGCTCCATTAGCGAATCACCGATCATAATTTCGATAGTCTGGTTATACAGAGTATTCCCAACATTCCTAATAACCAAAACAGTGTCCTCGAAATCATACTCAACCTTTTGAAGTTCAGTCACGGTGAAATCTCGGACCTCCACAAGTTCGTCAAAAATGGCAATAACATCCCATAATCCTGGTGTCGCATTTGGCGGGAAGGACGTGGGGGAGAAGGATCCGGTGTTGACCGCAACCTCAATCTCTTCACCGGCCGGAGATCTAATAGTAATAGGAACGATGCCCTCCATAGACTTGCCTGACTGATCAAAAACTTCAGCCCCAATAGTAAGTTCAGCCCCAGGCGCAACCTCAATTTCAGATAAACTCATAACCATCGAAGTCGGGATCTGTCTAACCTTAAAGAATATCGTAGCTTCGCCACTATTCAGGATACCATCGCTCCCAGAATCATAAGCAATCAAATTAAGAGAGTAACTTCCACCCTCAGCAGTCTCCGGAGTTACAAAACTCGCAACAGCAACGCCCTCTTCAACCGCCGCGCTAAAACTAGAAGAGTTCGCATCACCGTCGACAAATCCGTTTAGAGCGACACCATTAGCCTTAACAGCATCGATAGTCACGGTAACCGGCTCTCCAGGTTCGTACTCGGTCTTATCAACCGTAGCAGAAATCATTACATCTTTACTGATAGTAAAAGTTTTAGTCGAGGCTACCTTCGGGCCCATCGAAGCAACAACCTGACAAGATCCGACAATCGCATTAAGGTCGGTGACCTCCAGATCATTTTTCTCTAGTATCTTATACGGAATTGAGTAAGATTGTTCTTCCCCAGCGGAAAATGAACGAGAAGATATCTTCACAAGATTAGTCGTTCCGTTCCCACAGACCAAGTTAATATTAAGGTTCCCGATCTCGGATCCCAAAAGTCCGTCGGCACTCACATAAAGTCGGTCCCCAAGGTTGTAAACATCATAAGGTTCGGACAAAGAAATATCCGCAACCGCAAAAGACATCATAAAAACCAAAACAGCGACAATGACGAACTCCTTTTTCATGTACGACTCAAGCGCGATTAGTATTTAAACATTTTCGTGATCAACAGTTTTATAAATCTAGGGGAGCTGAGGTTGTTATGACAAAGGTGACCCCCTATGATGTTGAAGGTGACGTAGATTACGATAGATTAATCACAGAATTCGGCATAAAAAAGATAGATGACAAACTTCTGAAGCGAATTGAAAAAATTGCAGGCGAAGTCCATCCATATTTGAGACGAGGCATATTTTTCGCTCACCGAGACCTTGAAAAAATTCTAGACGCATACGAAAAGGGCGAGAAGTTCTTCCTCTATACCGGAAACGGTCCGAGCGGACCAATACATATAGGGCACTATTCAATCTGGAGCTTCACGAAATGGTTACAAGACAAATTCAACGTCGAACTGTGGTTCCAATTCACCGACGACGAAAAGTTCCTATACAAGAACATGACTTACGAAGAGATCCAGGAATGGATGCATAAGAATATGATAGACGTAATCGCGATGGGATTCGATCCGAAAAAGACACACTTCCTAATCGACACGAAACACGCAAGCATAATGTACCCCGAGGCGATCAAGGTCGCAAAGAAAATCACATTCTCAACGATCAAAGCCGCATTCGGATTCACGGACTCAAACAATATCGGAAGCATCTTCTACACAGCAATGCAAACAGTTCCAGCATTCCTGCCAAATGTTCTAAATAACAAAAACGAATACTGCTTAATCCCGCTTGGAGTTGACCAAGATCCACACTTTAGAATCTCGCGAGACGTAGTCCAGAAACTAGGACACAAGAAGCCAGCAATCATTCACGCAAAGTTTATGTCCCCGCTAACGGGAGCCGCCGGAAAATCTGGCAGCACTGAAAACGCAAAAACAATATTCATGACAGACACTCCAAAGGAAGTCAAGAAGAAAGTCAATAAGTATGCGTTCAGCGGCGGCAAAGAAACAGTCGAAGAACACCGGAAGAAAGGCGGCGACGTATCTGTCGACGTAGCATGCCAGTGGTTGAAATACTTCGAAGAGGACGACGATAAACTCGCAGAGATCTACGACAAATACAGCAAGGGCGAACTCCTATCCGGCGAAGTGAAAGCAATGCTAATAGAAAAACTCAACGAGATTCTAGCAGAAATTCAAGAAAGACGAAAAACCGCAGAAAAAAAGATAGATGACTTTGTCTATAAGATGTAGTTATCTTTTCTTCCCGTACCTATTCTTAATGGTTAAAGGCACATTTTTTACTTTGCCAAGTTTCTTATTTAACCCACCCATTGCAACCCTGCTATTTCCGACCCAATCCTTTTTCCTCGTGGTTCCAACAAGAATACAGCCCCTTGTGCTTCCCGGCTTATTACCCCAATGGAATAAGACATATTTTCTTTTACCAGTATTATTTACAATATAGTGGTTTTCAAATTTATCACTTTTTCTTGAAGAAACAGTATATGGTGCACCCTTACGCTTAGCAGATTCAGGGATGCAAGAAATATCTTTCTTATCTCCTCTATCTGGCAGCTCAAGCGTGTAATACCAAAATTCACTCTTGTCAAGCATCCCATTCCGATTTCGGTCATCACCCAGTTTTCCTGTGATCGAATTAGATGTAAAAGTATCTCTTTCTACAAGTAGATTCGGCTTACTTGCCCCAGCAGCATAGCTAGAACCAGCAGCAGCAAGTGCAATTGCAGCATACACAGCATTCCTTTTAAGTTTCATATCCAAACAAGAAATTTTTTACTTTTAAACCTTTCGATTGTCACCCCTGAGCAATAACAACGCTCCCCTAGACACCACTAGCAACCGGCGCAGCAGCTCCACCCATCACTTCAATACCAGTTCCACTAAGCCTCATCCCGACAGCCTTCCTCTCATGAGCCGTCCGCCGCATTTTCGCAATCCGAATCGCCCGATCGCTCTCACCAGAAACTCCACTCTCATAAAAAACCGTCACAGAATCCGAAAGAAACCTCAGAATATCCGTCTTCGTCCACTCGCCAGTCTGCTGAATCGGCATCCCCTCGGCCTCCATGCTCTCATCCGCCAACAGCGTAGTAACCTTCAACCGTTTCATCAGCGAACACAACTCAAAAGTCGTCTGCCGAATCTTTCCCTGCTCGCTCAGATTCAAAGCCAAAACCGAAATAGGATCAAAACAAACTCTCCTAATATTATTTTTTGAAATCAATTTTGTCAATTCAGACTTCAACTCATCAATTGAAGTCTCAGGCGCAAACCGCATGAACTGAATCTTCCCCTCGGCATTCAACTTAGAAAAATCCCAGCCGTAAGACATCCCGTCGCTAAGCGTCTCGACAATATCCGGCTCAAACGAACAATAAAGCCCATTCTCGCCATACTGAGTTATCCCATTCCAAAGAAACTGCAAAAGGAAAGTCGTCTTCCCGGACCCCGGCCCACCGACAATCAAGTTATCAGAATTCCGGACAAACCCGCCCTGACTAATCGCATCAAACCCAGCGATACCTGTCGCACACCTATCAATCACCCCTGCCATAATTCACCAACGAGAAGATTCTATTTAAAGGTTTCTTGAAGGAAACCTGTCAACAAAGAGGGTTAAGCGAACTTGATTTCACAGTGAGGTCTGTAATGTAAAATAGTTTTTAGGGACCATAACATGAATTATAGAAAGATTTAATAAAACGTCATTATATGAACAATATTATGGTTAATAATAAAACAGCATTAATAACTGGCGCCTCATCAGGTATCGGTAAAGAAATCGCAATCAAACTAGCGAAACAGAATATCAATGTTTGTATTAATTTCTCGAAATTAAAAGAAAATGCGGAAAAAGTACAAAAAGAAATTGAAAAATTTGGTGGAAAGGCAGTTGTTTTTCAAGCAGATGTATCTGACGAAAATGCCGTTAAGAAAATGTTTGATTTTGTTTCATCTAAATTTGGTGAACTTGATATTTTGATTAATAATGCGGGAATTGACATCCCGGAATCTATCGAAAATTGTAATTATGATAATTGGAAAAAGGTTTTCGATGTTAATTTAAACGGAAAATTATTATGTACAAAATTTGCAATCCCCTTACTTAAAAAGTCATCATCACCTAGAATAATCAATATTGCATCACGCTTAGCCATAAGGCCCCTCGAGGAGGCAAGCGCTTATTGTTGTGCGGAAGCAGGAATAGTTATGTTTACACAAGTATCTGCACTAGAATTATCAAAATATAAAATAAATGTAAATACTATTAGTCCAGGATTAACCAAAACACCTTTATCTGAAAGTATCTGCACAAAAGAAAATTTTGATAACTATATAAAACGAAATCCTTCCAAAAGAATTGGAAAAACTTCAGATATTGCAAACACTGTTTCATTTTTAATTTCTGATGAAGCTGAATTTATTAATGGAGAAAACATTAATGTAAGCGGTGGCATTCTATTAAAATAATAGATTAAGTTTCTCGGGGCCCAAAATCTTTTTATATCAGCATACCAATACAATAACATGACCAAACTTGGAATGTACAACATCGTTGTAAAAACAGTCGTGTTCAAAAAAGATAAAGTTCTAATTTTAAAGAGAAGCGATTACCAAAAAAATAACGCTTTCGAATATGATTTACCCGGAGGTCGTCTCGAACCACACGAAGATCCAAAAGAAGCAATAGTAAGAGAAACCCTCGAGGAAGCAAATATAAAAATCAAACTAAAAAATTGCTTCGACTGCTTCTATTTTTTTGCCAAATTAGAAAACGTCGACAAATTATCAATAACCTTCGTTTCAGAATATGCCAGCGGGAAACTAAAAGCTTCTTTCGAGCACGAATCCGCAGAATGGCACGACATTAAAAATCTGCCAAAAGACATCACTCCTTGGGTATCAGACACAATTCAAAAAGCAATCAAGGCTAGGTAATATTACTTCCCAAAAATCTGCTTAGGTTCTTAGATGATAAGATTATTCTAATTTAATCTCTCTCATCGATTCTCTAATAAAGTTAGAGCCTTCAAATTCTCCAGGCGCACGTTTCATTTCTCCATAAAGCTCTAGGAATTTTTTAACGTGATCTCTCAAAACTACTTCTGGATCATAATTATCCCTTTCACTGAAAATCTTTCTTCCTGGTTGAGAATTCCAATACTCACATTCACATGGAAGCCCCAGTTCTCCACTAGAACATCCGGGAGACCATCCCCCATAAAAGGATTTGTTAAATGCAGTTGCTATTTGGGTAATAACTATATCATCATGATTAAGGTCGATGCCACCGTAAAGAACTGGTAAGTTGATTTTTGCAAGCGGTCTGTAAACTCCATTAACCTCTCCCCACAGATCTTCTTCCAAGATTTTATGTCCAAACGAAACGGATCCATCAGTAGGATATTCTCTTCTCATTTCTCCAGCAATTTCTTTCAGTGTTGCCTTTCGTATTCTTGCCATTTTAATCACTCTAGAGTAGAGAATTAGTAGTTTTATCTAATTTATACCTCATATGTAAGTACTTTATAAGCATTCTAACAGAAAGCCTTAAATAATAGCTTCTATATGATATTTTATGTGGAAAGCTGTGTTTGAGGGAAGCCATGAAAGCTGTATTATTGCCCCACTTTGCAAAAAATATGATGTGACAGATTTCGTCTATCTTGTTAATGCTTGGACCGATAAAGACAGTTTTTACTACAGTGAAGCACACATCTTACAAAGTGAAGAGGGCAGTAAAAAGAAGTTCGCAAAGGAATTGAAGAAGCAGGAGAGTATTTTGAAATTCGAAAAGAAGAGCAATTTTATTCTGACTCTCGAGAAAAGACCTCTTTGGATGGCTGCGTATATGCCGCTTTGGGATAAGAGGATTATCCAAACAAAACCGGTTGTACAAAGAACCGATGGAACGGAGTTATGGGAGATGGCCTGCTGGGACAAAGAGCCGCTAATGCAAATCCTAGAAAGACTCCCAAAGGAATTCAAGATCAAGCTTCGATCCATCACTAAAGATAAGTTGGACGCAATATTTTTCCCACATGTTATGCCGAATTTAAGCGAAAAACAAGAGAAGGTTATTCGACTAGCTTCTGACAAGGGGTATTTCAATTTGCCAAGAAAGATTAACCTAGACGGCCTTGCGAAAAGATTAAATTTGTCAAAGCAGACCGTTCGCCAACATCTTATGGCAGCAGAGAAAAAACTTGTTCCATTTTTAACTGAGAATTTGGTGGAGCGATAGATAAAAAGATGGCGAAATTAATGGAATACGATATAAGATTTGTAATTAAAATAATCACTTTCCAAAAATCTGCTTAGGCTCTTCAGCAATAAGAACAGAGTCATACAATTTTACAATATCATTAAACTTGTCCCTAATGTCGTCCATGATTTTAAAATAAGACTCATAATTTTCCGTTTCAAACATTATCTCCAAATCCCAAGGCGCAAAGGTAACGACGACATTGATAGAATTTTTTAGGCTCTTAACATACTCAATAAATTTTCTTTTCTTTTCTTCAGTTATGTTCTTAAAAAAAACAAAAGCCTTGCAAGTTGCAAATCCCATCTGAGAAGCATTCCACAAAGTCTTGTACCCTCTAATTACTCCATCCTTTTCCATTTTTTTAATACGATATCTCACGACATCAACCGAATATCCCGTCTTCTCAGCAACATCAATTATCTTTTCTCGAGAATTCTTTACCAAAATGTCAAGAATCATTCTGTCCTCCTTGTCAATTTTCAAAAAGCCCTCCTTTTCCCCGAAGTTAAATTCAACGACGGGAGAGTCGTCATCGTACAACCACCGTCGATTAAACTGAATATTCTCTCGACTAATTGATAGCTCCTTCTCTTGGATATACTTACTAAACTTGTCAAGAATTATGTCATGAACATGGAAAAAATTCTCGATATCTTTAGCCCAAATACCAAACATCAAATCCCATCGGCCTTTAGAAACGCCGATCCAAAAAACATCCTTATGCTTCTGGAGATAGTCAATCAACTTCTCGAAATCCTTTTTAGAAATATCATGCAACTTCAGGTAAATCTTATGCGCCTTCAGCCCAAAAAGATAATTCCCCGGAACAGTATGAAATCTCAAAATAGTCTTATTCTCAATCAACTTGTTCAGCCTATGAAAAACAACCTCCTTACTTGTCTTGAGTTTCTTTGCAAGCTCAGTCAGGCTAGCCCGGGAGTTTTTATCCAATTCGAACAAAAGTTTCTTATCTTTAAGGTCTAGCGCCATAATTAACAATACGATAAGCCACTTATATATCTTACGCTTTTGTTAAAAAAGTAAATAAGAAGTTTTAACTAGACAGTAAAATAGTATACTATGTAATAGGAGTTACAAAAATTAAGCAAAATGGAGAAAACAAAATGAAGCAAGAAAAACTAAGCAGAAGTCAGCGACACATGGTGGATGTCCATCGTGGGAAGTTACTTTACATAGGCGGAAGGGCGTACACAACGACAAGAGAACTGACAAGTGACGAAAAAGCATATGTTCAAGAGAGCGTCGAGCAAGCCGAGAAAAACATTGAGGCTCAATCTGCCTGCGTCAGAGAATACCACCCTACCCATAGAGAGCCGTTTGTAGGATGCTGGGGAGAAGAAAAAGCTTTAGAAGCAGGGATTCTTCCCGCAGAGATGCTTGCAGGGATGTCACCACGTTCCATTGAAGATGCAGTTGGAAATGCTGCCAATAAAGAAGCTGCTATCAGAGACAAAGCGCTAAGCCACTCAATAAGAGATACGGCAGAAAGAAAATGGGGCCCAGTTGTTGGCAGGGGAAATTGCGCCGGCTATGTGGCTGCAAACCATAGAGAATGCAGTGATCGACACAAAAAGGTTGCGAACAATTTTCGAGACAAGTTGGACAAATATTACGATCAGTTTAAATAATTCATTTCCGATAATATTCAAAAGATGGCGAAACCAAAAATACTATCCAACCTATGGAAAGTTTACCTTTTTAGATTTTTAATAAGTTTCAATTTAGTCGCGCCAATTATCGTCCCGTTCTACCTTTCCCTTGGCCTAAGCGCAACAAGCATATTCATCCTATCCGCAGTCTATATGGCCAGCAACCTCTTCTTTGAAATCCCTTCAGGATATCTGTCCGACGTCTTGGGGAGAAAGAAAACCTTGTTCCTTTGCGGAATCGCTTACACCGCCGGAGCTTTAATCTACGCATTCTTTTCAAATTTCTACATATTCATCCTGGCCCAAATCATTTTCGGAATCGGAGGAAGTTTGCTCTCGGGAACCGACACATCAATACTTTACGATTCACTAAAACAATCAAAGAGGGAGTCCGACTTCAAAAAATCCGAAGGAATATCCAGATTCTTCATAAGAATCGCCGCGTCCCTAGCTTCATTTCTGGGCGGCCTTATTGCAATCATAGCGCTAAGGGCTCCATTTTATTTTGCTGCAATAGTTTCGATGATATTAATCCCTCTCTCATTTTCTTTGATAGAGCCAAAGCGAAAAAAGAGAGTCGCAAAAACAAGCGCCATTCTAGACATCGGAAAAATTTCAAAGTTCGTCTTATCCCACAAAAAAATTATGTCTATTACAATATACAACGCACTCATTTGCAGCATAATGCTAATGACCATAACTTCCTACTATCTTTATTACAATCTACTCGGATTTACGACGACACATAACGGGATCATTTTCGGATTCTTCATGATCTTCTCCGCACTTGGCTCCCTCTTCGCTTCATCAATCGAAAACAAAATAGGAAAAAGGAATTCTTTCAGTCTTATGGCTCTACCTGCGCTCATTTTTATTTTGCTCGGAATCTTTCAATCTATTCTACTTATCCCCTTAATTTTTATCAACGGCTTTATCTGGGGATTTTCAAGACCTCTATTTTCCGGATACACAAACGATCTTATAAATTCAGAAATCAGAGCAACGGCCCTCTCAGTTAGTAACATGGTAAAAGTCCTACCAATAATTATCCTCGCCCCACTGCTCGGAATATTAATTGACCTGACATCTTTATCAACCTCGTTTTTCGTAGTCGGAATTTTTTACCTGCTCGTAGCTTCTCTAAGTTTGTTCCTAATGAAAAAACATCAGATGATTTAACCAACACAAATCCCCAAAAATCCCCCAATTCCTAACCACCAAACTTAAAAATCCCCTCACCCTTGATTCTACATGAAGACGCTAAACTTACACTGCGACTATATCAATTTTAAGGCGCTAAAGAAAGCCCTGAAGTCCGTCGACGAAATCGCACCGAACCAGAAACTTGAAGGCGAAGCGAAAGACTGCCTAGTCGTCCTAACAGCCGTCGAAAAATCCGACACAAAAGAATCCGCTGGCAAACTAGTGGAAAACATCAAAGACATCGCGAAAAAAGTCGGAACAAGCAACATAGTCCTATACCCATACGCACACCTCTCAAGCAACCTCGGAAAACCAGAAACCGCAGTAAGCATTCTAAACGAAGCAGCAAAAAAACTCAAAGGATTCAACGTCACACAAGCCCCATTCGGATACTACAAACAATTCGAAATGAAAGTCAAAGGCCACCCGCTAAGTGAATTAAGTAGGGAGATAATTTCAGGAACTGAAGGTTCTCCCATGGATGCCAAAATGGAAACTTCGTGCCACCTAGTTTACGAAACCGCAAGAAAAATGCTGGGAGAAGAGTTCATCAGTATATCCGAGACAGGAGACGGCAAGGCGACACTTAATTGGAAGAATATCAAAAAAGATATTGATGACAAATTTTTATCTAAGCTAGAAAAAGAAGTAAATAAAAATTTAGAAGCGGACTTGTCCATCACGATAGAATCTTTAGAAAGAAAGAAGGCTCTTAAGAAATGCGGAGGATTCTACGACGACGTTGTTCCAAAAAAATTCGATGAAGTTCGGGTAGTGAGTATCGGAAATCTACCACCAGAGCCATGCATCAAGCCGCACGTTTCCAGTACTAAAGAAATAGGCAGCAAAATCAAAATAAACGGATTTGAGAAAGTCGGAGAAGGATCGTATAAAATCAAAATCTCGATTGACAAGGGCAATGAAGAAGAGCCCGAACTAACAGAAAAAGAGCGACTCCAAATGTGGAAGAAGATGAGCAAGGTTAAGATGCAGGCTCCGCGAGGGAACAACGATATGAAGAGCAATGTAGAACTTGGCCGAGATTTAGACCTATACATTGTTAACGATGTCGTCGGAAAAGGCCTCCCGCTACTAACACCGAAGGGAGCCGCAATCAAAAGAGAAATCGAAAGATTCATCGTCGACGAAGAATTAAAGCGAGGGTACGAACACACATCCACGCCAATAATAGCAAAAAGCGATCTTTACAAAATCTCCGGACACTGGCAACACTACAAAGACGACATGTTTACACTTGACGTTGGAGGAAAAGATTACGCTTTGCGTCCGATGACCTGCCCATTCCAGTTTGTTTTATACAAAAGAAAACCACGGACGTACAAAGATCTGCCAAAGAAATATGCAGAAATAGCAACACTTTTCAGGAAAGAGCAATCAGGGGAGCTAAGAGGGCTAACAAGAATGTGGCAATTCACCCTAGCCGACGCACACATCCTCTGTACTCCAGACCAACTAGAAGAAGAATTCAAGGGGGTAATGGATTTGATTAAATACGTAATGGATACTTTCGGAATCGAAGTATGGTACAGATTCTCCAAATGGGATTCCAAAGAAGCCGGGAAAAAATACATAGATAACCCAAAAGCCTGGGAAGCCACAGAAGCTTCAATGAAAAAGATATTAGACAAATTGGGAATTAAATACAAAGAAGCTATTGGAGAAGCAACATTCTACGGACCGAAACTAGATCTCCAATACAAAGATGTTTACGGGAAAGAAGATACCCTGATTACACTTCAAATTGATTTTGCCGCTTCGGAAAAATTCAATTTAACATATAAAGACAAAGACGGAAAAGAAAAACACACGATGATCATTCACCGATCTTCAACGGGCGCAACAGAAAGAGTAATCTCATACTTGCTTGAAAAAACCCAGGGAAACCTACCGCTATGGCTTAGCCCAGTTCAGGCAAGAGTTATGAGCATGAACGAAAACGTAGAAGATCACGCAGAAGAAATCAAACAAAGACTTATCAGTGAAGGCATAAGAACAGAAATCGATAATACCAGAGAGTCAATCGGGAAGAAAGCCCGAAACGCAATCGTCGACAAAGTATTCTACCTCGTAACAGTCGGAGAAAAAGAAAAAGCCGACGGCAAGATCGCAGTCCGGGCCCGAGACTCAAAAGAAATTACAATAATGACCGTAGACGAATTCATCGAGAAAGCGAAGAAAGAGATCGCAGAAAGAAAGTAGTTCTATATCCCAAATCTTAAAAACTCAATCTACCTAGCTAAATCATGAGGTGGGGAAAATTCGTTTTACTTTTTCAAGCAATAATAACTTTGCTAATTGGTATGGTTTTTATGTCGCAACTTTTCACGATCAGTGAGATCGAAGTCGACAGCCTCAAGGCAGATCTCAGTTCCGGCGAAGATATTTTCAACGAACAAACAAATCCCGTTGTGAGCGACCTCAAACAGCGATACACAGTCGCCGCATACATCCTTCTAATAATAGCAATCATCGAACTTCTCGTTATATCCCGCCTCATGAGTTGACAGTCTAATGCGAATTCCATTAGCACTTCGCCAAACTCGTCCAGATCTATACCCACTTCACGAACGTCTCCCGTGTGTAATTTCGTGGCAGAGCCCGAGATGAAGCCCCAACATCAAACCCCAATTCTTAAAAACCCAAGACTCCCAAGACTTCTATGAAACTTCACCAGCTATTATCAGATCTAAAAGAATCAGAAGGCTACAAAACTTTCAAAGAACAAAATCCAAAAGCATTCTTCGCAGCAGCATTCATAATCCTCGACATAGAAAAAGGGACAGAGCAACTCCAACTAGACTTCTTCCTCCCAGAGAAAAGCAAAGTCGCGGCATTTGAACTCCCGAACGAAACACCGAGGACTCACGAAGACGAAATAAAAGAGATGAAACCACAATCCACAGAAATCAAAATCGACATCGACGACATAAAAAGAAAATCTCAAGAGATAATCGCGGCAAACGACTCGGCGATCAAGCCAACAAAAATAATCGCGGTCCTTCGGGACGACGAATGGAACCTGACTTGCATGGACAACATGCTCGGCATAATCAGAATCCGACTCGATGCAAACACCGGCGAACAAAAATCTTTCGACAAAGGAAGTTTGATGGATTTCATGGGCGTTAAGAAGACGAGCTGAGCAGTGAATGGGAATCAAGAAAAGTTAGTATCCCGAACAACAAGTCTATCAAAACCAATTACCAGATTATAAACGTCTCCCGTGTGTAATCTCGTGGCAGAACCCGAGATGAAGCCCAATAAAATCAACTCTTTCTGACAATCACATTAACATTCCTATCTTCCCAAGCGCTGACGATTTCAAAACCAGCCTCTTTGCATAAATCAACCAGTTCATCCAAATCATAAACATAAGTATATCTCTTAACAGCGTCGCCAACCCTAGAGCTCCACGGGATAAAGCATTCCTTTTTTTTATTCTTCAGCCTCGGGGCCTTTATGCCCCAAGAAGATATCAACGCCTCGCTTCCGCTCTTCAAAACTCTGTGAATTTCCTCAACTCCCTTCTTCCTTTGCTCGGCACCATCAACACAGTGCAAAGCCGCATAACACAAAACCGAATCAAAGGTCTCATCCTCAAAAGGCAGACCGTCGACACCAGCCCTTTTCAGTTCAACATCCATACCCTTTTTCTCAGCATCTTTTCTAGAGTACCCAAGCATTACTTCAGAAAAATCAACTCCCGACCACTTCAAACCATCAATTTTTATAAAATTTCTTCCGCTTCCACAACCAACATCTAGAATTCTTCCTTTCTTGTCGGATAAAAACTTCTCAACCGTCACTGGGACCCTTGAACGAAACTCACTCCACGGCACGGCAATCATATCCCAAACTTTCTCCTGATCCATAAAAAACCTTAGAAAAATAACATTAAAAGCTTATTCCTGAGAGTATCCGTTAATAATCCCAGTTCTAAAAATAGAGTGCTCACCAGAACCTCTGCAACGGTATTCCACCCTATTATAACTAAAAACTCCCCTCCCGGGAAGAACAATTTTTTTTGGGGCACCAATATGGGTAGTTTCACACAAATTACACCCATGCTCAACGGCGGCCGAAAGAGGAATGTTGGCAAGAACAAGTCTGAAGAGAAAGGCATCGTTAGTCCCTAGGTGTAACTCGGATCCGGGGCCACAGTTAAATCTTTGCATCGCATTCTGAAGATTGTCATAATGATCCAGAACATCCCTAGCAAGAGTGGGATCTCTGTCTGGAATATTCATGGGCGCGGAGCTTTCAACTTCAAAATTAAATCTCTCAAACGAGCCCTTCCTCATTTTACCAAGCCAATCAGATAAATCTCGAGCTCCAAAACCCACATATCCCGAGCTAGATCTCAAAAAGACTCTCTTAGAATCTACATCAACATTTCCCATAATAAAACTACAAATTAAACATTTAAAAGATTGGTTGTTCTACAAAATTCATGATTCAAAAAAAACCAACCAAAACAATCTCCGGAGTAGCACCACTGGCAGTTATGCTTCCGCCACGAGCCTGCCCGCACGGCGCATGCCTCTACTGCCCGTCGCTGAATGCCCCGCAATCCTACACTCCGCAAAGTCCAGCCGTTCTCAGGGCAAAAGAATGTGAATACGATCCAGAAAAACAAGTCAAGGCCAGGCTAAACGCACTAAAAGGGATGGGCCATCCCGTCGACAAGATAGAGTTAATTGTTATGGGCGGGACCTTCTTGGCCTATCCAGAAGAGTTCCAGTTTGAATTCATAAAGAAATGCTATGACGCGATGAATAATAAATCATCCGAAACATTAGAACAAGCCAAAAAAATAAATGAAACAGCCAAACATCGCTGCACCGCACTTTGCATAGAAACCCGCCCAGACTTTTGCTCAGACAAACACATCAAAGACATGCTAGAGTGGGGCGCAACAAGAGTCGAGCTCGGAGTCCAAGCCATCGACGACAAAATCTACAAAAAAGTAAATCGAGGACACAAAATCCAAGACGTAATCGACGCAACAACACGCCTCAAAAAAGCCGGATTCAAAATCGGATACCATCTCATGCCGGGTATACCAGGCAGCAACCCGAAGAAAGACCTCAAGATGTTCAAAGAAATATTCTCCTCAACGAAATTCAAACCAGACCAAATCAAAATCTACCCATGCCAAGTCCTCAAGGGTGCAGGAATCGAAAACCTATACTACGGCGGCGAGTACGTACCGTACGCAAAAGAACAGCTCAGAGTCCTCCTAATAGACCTCTACAAAGAAACCCCAGAGTATGTCAGGATTATGAGGATAATGCGAGAAATACCTCCAGTATACCTAGTAGCCGGCGTCAAAAACATCGATCTGCGGAAAGACATCGAGGAAGAAATCAGAGAACGGAAAATCAAGATTAAAGAAATCAGATTCAGAGAAATTGGATTCGCACTGAGAGACAAAAGAAAAGTAAACACGGAAATCAAAATAAAAAAGTTCGCCTACAAGGCCTCCGACGGAAAAGAGATTTTTCTGCAAGCGGTCAACAAAGACAACCTACTATTCGGGTTGCTAAGATTGCGTCTCGAGAAAAACAAATCCGAGCCAGCGATGGTCAGAGAACTTCATGTCTACGGACCCTCACTAAAACTCAAAGAGAAAGCACAAAAAGAATGGCAGCACAAGGGAATCGGAAAAGAACTTTTGCAAGAAGCAGAAAAAATAGCAAAGCGGCGTGGTCGAAATAAGATCAGGGTAATTTCTGGCGTCGGCGTCAGAGAATACTACAAGAAACTAGGATATGAATTAGATAGCGACAAAGTTTACGTCGAGAAAGATCTTGCTTAGCACTACTTCTTCCGTCTCTTCCAAAGAACAATAATCAAAGCTACAATAACCAACAAGATAATAATTCCAAGTCCGACCGTCCCGGCAGTTCCACCGATAACCGCACCCGTAATTAGAGAAAAGAATCCGCCACCATCACCATTGTCCCCGCCGCTACCCGAAGAAGTTCCATTATTGCTTGAAGGGGCAACGTCTTCCATCTCAATAGAAACGCAAACTCGTTCCTTAACGACATCGCCGTCGTTACATACCCTTGTTTGAATCCCGCTATCACATTCAGTCCAATTTTCGCAAATCATAAATCCGCCACCAGTTCCGGTACTATCACTAGGGCCACCACCACTTGGCGTCACGGGTACAACCGGAACTACGGGGACAACCGGCTCGACAGGATAACTAACATTAACATCAGAAATATCATAAGCCTCAGCGTTCAAAGAATCATCAGAAATTGCTACCCTAATCGTACAAATACCTTCACTCAAATTAGCAGGGATCACGTAGACAAACGAAATATTAAAGTTGTTAAATCTCCCGACATGCAAACTATCATTTATGGATTCGTTACAAACCAAATCAAGAGAAACATTCACGGGGTGTTCGCTAGATGTAAAATTAATAGTCACATTCTGCTCGCTGCCATTATTAACAATCGGCGAAGGATCAGTTACAATGTTTGTAATTGTTGGCGCAGTCGTATCAGAAATAACAGGCGGGGCGATACAAACTGTAACATTTCTCAAGAAAACCTCAACAGAATTCCCAGAGATATCACTCGCAGTCATATTCAAAACATAAGTCCCATTTTCTATCCCAAGAGGTATTGTATACTGCAAGCCAGTTTCGTCGCTACTCGCAATCTCAATCGGACCGTCAGTATCAACTAGACTTCCATTCTCATGAAACAGTTCAAAAGTTGCATTAATAGGAAACTCATCGGAGTCAAAGTTGACCGAAATCGTCCGTCCATCAATACCACAACTAAAAAAAGCAGCCGTGATCACATTAGTAATATTCGGCGCAGTCATATCCGGAACAACAACCATACCAGCCTCTACATAAGTTTCAAAATACATATCCGGATCAAAATAAGCGTTATCATTCCAGTTGGCCCCTCCGTCACTAGAGCTAAAGAATTGTCCACCAGAATAAGGATTATTATTAAGTGTAGAAAAACTCACATTTTTCGTATTAGAATAAATAGCGTAACTTTCACCAATAATAACCGGGATTTCAAAACTAAAATTCACAAGAACAAAACAATCTTCGATATGGGGCAAAACAGGATAAATCTGATTAGCACAACCCGCTAAATCAGGAAAATCAACATCAACAGTGCTAGATCCCAAAATATTAACTCCAGGCGCCCCATTAACAGTGTCACGAATCTCAACAGTTACCGGATCAGCGGGCCCGACAAAAGCCTTAGTCCGAAGAACAATCCGAGTCAAATTACCAGTCACACCAGCGGTAAAAGTTTGCGCCAATACCCCATCTTTACCAGGCATCATTCCATGGGTATTATTACTGTCAGTGTTTTGATACTGATCAAGTTGCTCAACAGCGACAGCAGAAGCGCTCATGGCTATAACTAAAAATAAAATTGCAAATAGTCCGGTCCAAATTTTCATAGAAAGTGATACTACTTTAGAGTTATAAACCTTTCTATTGCACAAAGGTCTCACGACACAAAATTAATCAGATAAACTTAGCACTACTTCTTCTTAACGCTAACCTTTCGCATAAACAACACGTAGGCCAGAGCAACAATCACAAAGATAACAACAACCCATAGAACAACCTTTCCAACAGGGCTCATGCCACCAGTAGCCGCACCAGTGATCCCAGAAAAGAAGCCCTCTCCCTCGACGGCGTCATTAGATTCAGTGTTAAGCTCCTGGATACCCAGCCCAGAAAGATCCTCATTGGAATTATCGTCACTTGTGGCCGAAGCAGAATCCACAGTTATGATACTCTCTCCAGAACTTGTACTCCCGCCAGTGCTAGAGCCCCCGTCGTCTCCACCATCTCCGCCAGTGTTATCGCCACTACTGTCGCAAACGCCGACATCCGCAGGACAAGTCGAGCAAGTTTCCCCGTTGTTGATTATTCCGTCGCCACAATAAGCCACAGGTATTAAAGAACAATTAGAATAAGAGATTCCACAAGTAGAGTCACAAGATATAGTTCCAGCCCATCCGTCCCCGCAAGCATTAACATCTCTACCCCCAAGGTTTATACCATCACACTCCTCACCAAGTTGAATTGCGCTATCCCCACAGGTATCACTCGCAGGGGGCCTAGGATTGAAAACTAAATCCAAATCCTCACTCACTCCCCAATCTTCCTTTCCAGCATAAATGCCTGTCTGATCAGCCTCAACACCGTTAATCACAAAAGTTACATCACCAGTTGACCCAAAACAAGGTTCAATCTTAATAGAGTAATCTCCGCCGATCACAGTAGTATAACCAACAATATCAGAGCCAATCATAGCCCTCAAGGGATATTCGGCATCATCTAACTTCTCATCAAAAATAAAACCCGAGCCATCATAAATCCCACCAGAGTATACTTTTGGAATGCTCGGAGGACAGTTCGCCGCAAAAGCGAAACCAGTCATAAAAACCAAAGCCAATATTACCAACGCAATCTTTTTCATGCTAAACAAAAAGACAATTCCTTTAAAAGTATTATTGTCCTAGAAAGCATACTTCTCATCGCTACAGTTGGCACCAGCAAAGAAAAAAAGAAAAAAAGAAAAAAAGAAAAATTTAATTTTAGTTGAGAACAGTCTCGCCTGAATTTTCAGGATACCAGGTATCTATTGGAGCATATGATTCGAATCCTGCATTATTATATGCGTTGTCTTCAATCCATAGCCAATAACCTTCGTTGTTAGTCAAAAAATGCCTTATCGTGAAATCCTCGTCGTAAACGTGCATATCATTGTCAACCTTTGTCAGGCTATCTAATGCAACATCTTCACCAAGTTGTCCGTGGACTCTTCGATCATCATCCTGAGAAGGATTATAATCCTGTCCAACAATTCCATATCGTCCGATCAATGACCAAGCATTCGTAGGAACATCAGTCGCAGGAGGCAACATTGGCCCGCCCTGAACCTCGTTCGGACTTATACCCATTCCCTTCACAACTGCAGATTCCTCGCCAGACTTAAGCTTAACCCAGTAAGCATTACCAGGCTTAACCTCAGCCAACTTTGTAATTCCAGTACCACAACTACTACCAGTACCAGTAAGGGAAGTAGGTTTTACACACATCCATTCACTAGTATCAGTATCTGAGTTGTACTCATAAGACCAAATTTGATCAATAGGAGTTCCAGTACCACCCTCAAAAACCATTCCAGGCTTTGAATCTTCAGCAGTCAGAGGAATAGACATTAAATTCCACTCCTCGTCTAAAGGAATTATCCAAGAGTGAACCATCACATTGAAAGAGTAATAATTCACGTCCGAAGCATTATCCTCGTCATAAATTCTTACCAAAATAAAGTGGTCTCCCCTATCAGCATTTGTAGGATTCGCAATATCCGATCTATCCCATTTGACAGTACAAGTATCTTGTCCACCAAAATCATAAACCCTCAAATTTGCAGGGCCCATAATCTTCTGGCAATCATCAGGACTACCAACATTGTGAACAAACTCGTTAGGAGCGTTACCGTTATCATTTCCAAAGTCAGTGACTAATGGATAGAAAGCAGCAACTTCTTGAGGAGTCAATACAACAGGATCGATAACCTGAACTGTATGCTCACATTCTGTAGTAGGCTCGCTTACTCCGCCGTCCTTATCTTCGATAGATAAAACAACAGTGTAAACACCAGGAATAGTATACGTATGTGTTACAACTTCTCCATTCGCCAAAACAGCACCATCATCGAAATTCCAATTGAATTCCAAAGGATTATCCTCATCAGCTTGAGATACATCAGAAGCACTTCCAGTAAAAGTAACATCTGCACTTCCGTCCACTAATGGGACATCAGTAACAGCTTCGATACCTTCACAAACAGGAGCAACATTTTTGACATCAATTCGAGAAGTATTACTTCCAGAATTACCAACATCATCCGTTACGATCAACTCTACATCAAGAGACATATCTCCATCAATACAATCGTACTCGAATGTTGGGTTCGAACCTGAATAAACAGATCCCTGACCTTCAACAATCCATTCGTAACTTACAATTCCGCTAGGGAACTGTCCAGGATCTTCAGAAGCAGATCCATCCAAAGTCACAGGGTCACCTTCGTAACATGTGTAAACATCCTCTTCGCGAGGGGACGGATCACAACAGTCCTGACAGTCTAATTGCTGTGGCTCACCGCAGGTGAAATCATCACCACACCAGCAAGTCAAACCATTAGCATCAGCTACAGGATCGATATTATCTATATAAAGAGGTCCCTCCATTGCGTCATCGCAACAGTCACCTTCTACTTTCACACAAACCTTTTCTTCATCAATAGAAGAAACGTCCCAGAAAAATTCAGTTACATGTGGATCAGCTAAAAAGCCAGCCCCCCAAGTATCCGAATCAAGATTACATCCATCATTATCATCCCAGACACCATAAAAGACATCCCAACTTGAACCACAATCGTTACCGGTTGCAGTCCAGTCAATCAATATATCTCCTTGGACAGTACTATAGAAAGAACCAGTCAAAGGGTTAACAATATCAAGCGTACAATCGCTGCAAGAATCTTCTTCAACAACGATAATTCCATCGTCAAGAGTAAAATCATCATTAGAACCAGTACAATCGTCTTCGTCTACGTAAGCTCTTATAGAAAAATCATAAGAACCAGCAACCAAAGCAGGGACTGTTATAGTAAATGATTCTACGTATTCTCCGCTAGGAGAATAAGTATGATCTGCTGTATCGACACAAGTCCACCCAGCGCCCTCAATCATATAGGCCGTAGATTCCCAATCGTTTCCTTGTCCCATCCCCCAGGCTGTTACAGTAACTTCTGTATCAACATCGTCTCCGGATTCAACAATTACACTGCTTCCTCCGTCAAGAGTCACATCAGAAACATACATTCCACTACCGCCACCTCCAGCACTAACAACACCAACCATTAACAAGCTCACAAAAAGCAAACTCATAACAGTTAATATTTTTTTCATTATTTATTTAAACCCCCTTTCAGAAAATCAAACATAAACCTCTCTAGCGTTACTCTTTTCATGTAAATTATCAGTCGCATCAGGTTAAAAACTTTTCCGCGACTTTTTCACTACTTTCCGTCGATGAAACAACTTTTTACTCCGCAAGGAAATAACGAACTCCACCACAATAATCTTTAAATCCGCAGCGAGCGAAGCGAGAACGGATTTCACGCACGGCTTGCCTCAGCCGCAGAAGGGGTACGCTGAGCAGCGAGCCGTAAGACAATTATAATCACGAACTCCACCACAATAATCTTTATATCCTCGGAAAAAGTATAATCCCATGGCAAAGTCACCCCTAGACAAATTCGTCAAGAAATCTATCAAAGATTTCGACAATAAGATCAAAACATCGTTTATTCTAATCAGGCAAGATATCGAAGAGATCAAAAACCTCAGCGAAGCCATGCGAAAATATCTCAAGAAGAAAGACAAACAATATACTTACGCAAAAAAGGAAGACAACAAGATCAGAGATGCTTTCAGGAAAGATGTCGATGAATTCGATCAAAAAATCTCACAATTAAAACTTGCTCTCGACGCGGTGAGGCAAATCCAAAAGACCGTCGTCATGGTAAAAGACCTCGCGCAAATCGAAGACCGAATCAAAAACAGCTTCAAGCAAGACATCGAAAGTTACAAGGGACAAGTTAAAAATCTAAGGTTAGATCTCAAAGAATCAGAAAAAAGAATCTCATGCCTCGAAAAAGGAAAGGTACGAGAAAAAAAGACTGGGTGGTTTGGTTTGGGGAAGAGGGATTAACAACCAGCCCAAACAATATTTCCCTTGCCGAGTACCAGCGAGCCATCGGGAGGAGTCGCCTCTCGATACCTCAAGGCATCCGAAAGGATAACGCTTGTCTCCGTAGCCCCCTCATGGGGCTTATCCGCACCGAGTACCCTGTCAACAATCTTGCATCTTTCAGACGCAGAAACACCACCCTCTATGGCGAGGGGGCTAATCATAAGACCCCTATAATAAAACGGATCATCACCGAATCCCCTAAACCAATCGTTCGCAAAGTCTTTCATCACTCCAAAACAAAATCACCCCTTTAATAATATTATTATACTCGACCACAACCAATTCACAAACGTCCCCAGTGCGAAATCCCGTAACGAAGTCCGGGATGAAGCCCCATCCTTTAACTCACACAAATTTCGAATCCCAGATAACAACAGTTGCCTAAACCCAGGAGAACAAAGCCCCATTTTCTAACTCAAAGAACCCACCAAACCACAACAATTCTTAAAAACCCAACATCCCCTTCTTACAAGAGGTGATTTATGTGGTCATTATACAAACGAACTGAAGATACATGCGACAATTCTGGTGCGAACTTATTCGATCAATCTAGCGAAGAGCTCAAGCCCCTAAAATTCTCAAACGGGAAAACTCAAGCCGACGTAGTCAAAGAAACTCTCGACGCTATCAACGCCGGCCATAAAATAATTTTCATCAAAGGAGTTTGTGGAACTGGAAAATCGGCCATTGCCCTAAACCTCGCGCGCCACTTCAAAAAAACATCAATCGTCGTCCCCATCAAATCCCTCCAACAACAATACGAACAGGACTACACGATGTCAAAGTTCATCAAAAAATTAGATGGTAATCAAATGAAAATCTCGGTGATAAAAGGCCGGAACAACTTCCGATGCCCATTTAACGGCGAGCGAGCCGACGGCCAAGACCTACCATGCACAATCGAGATCCGGGAGAAAAACACGGAGCAACTTTTAAAATACGTCGACATGAATAGCGAAGTAAACAAAGAAGATTTCTCAACAGCTTCGGATGTCGGTAGAATGAATATCGCACCAGCCTGTCCATATTGGGCGCCACTCATGCCTGCAGATCTAAAGCCAAAAGGACTTCCCGACGTTACCAAGAAAAAATACCAAGCATGCTGCGGAAAAGAATTCGCACTCTTCGGACGAAAAACAGGCTGCGCATACTACGACCAGTACAACTCATACGCCGACGCCGACGTCCTAATCTTCAACAGCATGAAATACATAATCGAGTCAGCAATCGGGAGAAAGCCAAAGACCGACATTGAGATAATCGATGAATGCGACGAGTTTCTTGACAGTTTCGCCACAGAAAAAAAGATCAACCTAAACCGACTTCTAACTTCAATCTCAAACCTAATGCCATCCGACCAGGAAA
>Ga0208904_1000365_pt1 | contig 38922 bp, 47 predicted proteins | sample AntAceMetag02UKB_FD_184774 | JGI IMG/M metagenome (GOLD analysis project Ga0208904, IMG submission 184774) | Saline lake microbial communities from Ace Lake, Antarctica - Antarctic Ace Lake Metagenome 02UKB (SPAdes) (version 2) | ecosystem: Environmental > Aquatic > Non-marine Saline and...
ATGAAAAATCAGGCTAAGAAGAAAAGAAAGACTACAAAAAAGACAAATTTAATGTTTACATGTACAGTATGTAAAAAATCTAAATACCAAAAGCAAGGAAAGAGAACTTCCAAGCTAGTATTAGAATAAAATGGCAGAAAGAAAAAGATACATCGAAGCGGAAATCCCAATTTTGGGCGAAGAATTAAGAGTTCTTGGAACACCAGAAGATTTAGATCAAAAAACAATAAAGTTAGATATGACAAGAAAACTTCGGGGAAAAGGTTTGACAATGACATTTCGATTATTTAACGACGAAGGAAAACTTGTTGGAGTCCCAAATAAAATGGAACTTGTAACCTCTTACATTCGAAGAATGATGCGAAAGAGAAGCGATTATGTAGAAGATTCTTTCAAAGCACAATGTGCAGATATCAGGGTAATCATAAAACCTCTTTTGATCACACGAAAGAGAGTTTCCCGAGCAGTTCGAAGAAATTTAAGAAATACCGCAAGAGAATTCTTATTAGAATATGTGAAAGATAAAGATTTTAACGATGTATGTAACGAACTTATGGAAGGAATCTTACAAAAAACAATGTTACCTAAGTTAAAGAAAGTTTATCCGCTTTCATTCTGTGATATTCGAGTTTTCGAAACTAAGGAAATCCAAAAGATTGATTTGAAGAAAGCTTCTGAAAGAAATATTGATGCGCAACCTGAAGAAATAGAACAAGAAGTTGCTGAAGAAGAAACCGAAAAGGTAGAAGAGAAAACTGTTGAAGGAGAAAAGCCTTCCAAAAAGGAAGAAGAAGAAATTGAAGAAGTAAAAGAGGGAGCAGAAGATCCTGCTAAAGAAGAATGATTCAGCAAACATTAGTTCTAGTTAAGCCAGATGGCGTTGCTCGAGGAATAGTTGGGGATATTATCCAAAGATTCGAACAAAGGGGATTAAAAATCGTCGGATTAAAATTGGTTAAAATTGACGAAGACTTTTCAAAAGAACATTACGCGGCACATGTAGACAAAGAATTCTACAAAGGATTAGAAACATTTATTGTATCTGGACCTGTAGTCGCAATGATTGTTGAAGGTGTTGACGCAATCGAAAACGTTAGGAAACTTGCGGGAGCAACAGAATCCAAATCTGCCCTTCCAGGAACAATTCGAGGAGATTATTCACATGTTAGTTATTCACACGCAGATGAGCGAGGAATCTCAGTTAAGAATGTAGTTCACGCATCAGGAGATGCAGCAGACGCAGAGAAAGAAGTTGCACTTTGGTTCTCAGTCGATGAAATTCACAGTTACAAGCGAGCAGGCGATGAGCATCTGCTCTAAACGCAATACTTAAAAATTGGGTTTAATCATAAACAATATGCCTTCATGGGTCTTTAGAACGATGAGGGGATGAATTTGCAAAGCAAATTTATGCCTGCGTAGCTCAGTGATAGAGCATCTGCCTTGTAAGCAGAGGGTCGAGGGTTTGACTCCCTTCGCAGGCTTCAGAACGAAGGATGCGCAACGAACCATCTACGATGGTACTTTCGCAGGCTTTTGAGCGCAGCGAAAAAGGCTGTGATTGAATGTTTCAAGGAAACATTCTGTCGAAGGCGCTCACAAACACACAAAATTAAGGAAAAAATAAAATGCCAGGAAAAAATAAACCAAAACGACTTGACAGAAACAGAAGCTGGAGAGTTGCAAGAAGAAAGAAGAAAAGAAATACTTTAATTAATGGAAATTCTAGAAATAGAAAACCAAGACCCAAACATAAAGGCGTAGAAAAACCAATAGAAAAGAAAGTAGTACCAAAAAAAACTGAAGCTAAAAAAGAATAATTAATCCTCTTCGATAACTTCAACACGTTTATCCTTCTCTAATATCCCTACAATCTCATTTTCTAAATTAGCAATCTCCCCTTTCTCAAATGGCCCAACTTCATTTCCATCAAATCCTAAAAACCCTGGAACATCCTCTAAAAACCTCACGAGCCCGTGTTTCCGTTCATCTTTCTGCGCCCCACTCATATCCGCACCACGATTTTTCTCAGCCCTCTCCAAAATCTTAACAACCTCTTCAAAAAGTTCTTTCTCAAATGCCATAAGATTCTCAAAATCCTTCTTACTAATCCCAACTTCCGAAGCCACAAACGCCAGATTCAAAATCTTCTTCTTCCGAATTCTTAACAAATCCCTAAAACTCGACAACGCATTCTCCAACTTCTTCTTATTTTTAATCGCCATATCAGAAAACAAATCCGTCTCCTTACTCAAAAACTCCTTCTTTTCCTTAAAATATTCAGAAGTATCCACAAGAAACTTCTTCGGCAAAAGTTGCAATTGTTCAGAATATTTCTCCTTCCTCATCGCCTCATAAATATCACTAAATGTTATCATACCAAAATCAATCGGCATCGCTTTAAAACAATTGTTATACTCTGCTTCAAAAGAGTTTTAAACGGCAATCCCCTCGCAAAAATATGTTCGGCAAACTAAAAGAAAAGCTCAAAAACTGGGTAAAGAAGAACAATGAAGACGAAGTTCTAGAAGAAATACCCAAGGAAGATAAAAAAGCTGAAAAGAAAGAAAGAAAAGAGAAAGCTAAGAAAAAGGTTGAAAAGAAAGAAAAAATTTCTAAAAAAGCCTCTTCAGAGGTTCTCGTGCCGGGAGCGAAGCGAGACGGTAAAGAAAAGAAAATTGAAGAAACAAACATTGAAGAAGAAGTTTCTCCAGTGGATGAACTTGAAGAATCGCTTGAAGAAACAATCGAGGCGCCAGTAGAAGAAAAAGGTTTCTTTGGAAAATTCAAGAAAAAATTAACTGAAGAAAAATTTGATGAAATGTTTGAAGAACTTCAACTAATTCTCGTTCAAAATAATGTTGCATACAGTGCAGTAGAATCAATCAAAGATTCTCTCGGAGAAAGACTTATAGGGAAAACATTGAAGGATGTTGACTTAGCAAAAGAATTGAAGGAATCAATTGAATCCCTCTTAATCAACCCTCCAGATTTCATAAAAACAATCAAAGATTCTTTAGAAGTAAAAAAACCATTCGTGATTTTATTCGCAGGAATTAACGGCTCAGGTAAGACAACAACAATCGCAAAAGTCGCAAACTACTTACAGAAAAATAAACTCTCAGTTTCCCTCGCCGCAGCAGATACATTCAGAGCAGCAGCGGTAGAACAGATCCAACAACACGCAGACAAGCTCGGAGTCTATTTAACAAAGAAAGATTACGGATCAGACCCTGCTGCAGTAGGATTTGATGCGATTGCCCACGCAAAAAAGAACAAAGTGGATGTTGTTTTAATCGATACCGCCGGACGAATGCAAAACCGAGATTCGCTAATGCAAGAAATAGAAAAAATCGCGAGAGTAAACAAGCCAGACATGAGAATCTTCTTAGGTGAATCAATAACTGGAAACGACGCGACCGAACAAGCAAAAGCATTCAATGAAGCAATCAGCTTATCAGGAATAATTCTTTCAAAAGCAGATGTTGATGAAAAGGGTGGAACCGCGATTTCAGTTTCAGCAGTTACTGGAAAACCAATTCTATTTTTAGGGACTGGTCAAGAATACAAAGACTTAGAAGTTTTTGATAAAGAGAAGATGATTGAAAAATTAGGGTTGTAATTAAGAGATATCTAAACAAATAGCATAACAAGTACCAGAAGAACCATAAATGGGACAAGTACAACTTTCCCCAGAAGAAGGATAAGCATCATCTAAATTATTATTATGAGCCCCCCCATTACCATCAAGACCACATCCAGTTCTTATATCCCCTACATCACAGGAAACAGTACATCCATCAGTAGTACAAGTATTTGTATAAGAAGACAATGATGAACCTCCCCCTAGAGTATTCCAGATTCTTACCCGGTATTTAGTAATAAAACCGACACCACTCCCTTGACGAATCTTAATACTACTAGTTGTCAAATCACTGTATACTAACCCATTTAATGTTCCATCAAAACTAGTAAGTGCATTACTTATTCCTGCAGGTACACTACTCCAAGTTCCATCACTCATAATCTGAAGATCCACAAACAAATCATCAGCCGTAGCACCAGTAATTTCAGGAAAATTATATGTGTGGGTTGTAGTAGAACTAAAATCAATCCAACCACTATCCCAAACAGGCTGTCCAAGACTTCCACCAGAACCAACATCGCCAACACCCCCATCAATTTCATCACCAGTATGGCCCATTATTGAAGCCTGACTTCCAACAACAGCACCAGGATAATTAGCATTATAAGCAATCGTCAAACCCGCAACAGCAAATACTAAAATAATCACTCCAAAGAAAATCATCGCTTTCCGCCCAATATTAATCGTCACCATCTTAATTTAATCAACAATAGATAATATATAAAGATTTCCATAAACCCAAAACTTATTAATCGCCAATTTCTCCCTATTTCTATGTTAGATAAACTAGGTTCAGCCCTTAAATCTGGAGTGAAAAAGATCTCAAACGCGATCTTTGTAGATAAGAAACTCATAGATGGAATTGTAAAAGACATCCAAAGAGCACTTATTGAAGCAGATGTCAACGTAGAACTAGTATTTGCACTCTCTCAAAAGATAAAAAAACTAGCTTACGACGAAACAATCAAAGGAATTGACAAAAAAGAACAACTTGTAAAGCTAATTCATGATGAAATCAGCCTACTTCTTGGAGAAAAGAAAGAATTGAAGCTCCCAAAACAGGCAAGTATCATGTTCATGGGACTTTACGGTGCAGGTAAAACAACAACAATCGCGAAACTAGGATTCTATTATGCTAAGCGAGGAAGAAAAGTTGCACTTCTAGGACTTGATGTCGACCGACCTGCAGCAATGGATCAGCTTGAACAAATGGGAGAGAAAGCGAAACTTCCAGTATTCATAGATAAGGAAGAAAAAGACCCCATAAAAATTATCAAGAAACATGAAGCAGAGCTAAAGAAATATGACTTAATTCTAATCGATACGGCAGGGCGAGACGGACTTAACAAAGACTTGATCAAACAGATTGAAAAACTCGATAAGAAACTCAAACCAGATTTCAGAATTTTAGTTATGCCTGCAGATATAGGACAAGCTGCAAAAACTCAAGCAGACGAATTCCAAAAAGCACTTTCAGTTGACGGAGTTATCATCACGAGAATGGATGGAACTTCAAAAGCCGGCGGAGCTCTAACAGCTTGCGCCGAAACAAAAGCTCCCGTCTTCTTTATCGGTGTCGGAGAACAAATCCACGAAATTGAAACCTTCGACCCGGAATCTTTCATCTCAAGACTATTGGGAATGGGCGACCTTAACGCACTTCTCGAACACGTCAAATCTGCAACAGATGAAAAACAACAGAAGCGAATCGAGGAAAGAATGCAAGAAGGAAAATTCACACTTCTAGATTTATACGGACAATTAGAACAGATGAACAAAATGGGAAGCATGGATAAAATGCTGGGCATGGTCCCTGGAATGTCCGCCGCAAAAGTTCCAAAAGATGTTTTAGCAAAACAAGAAACAAAGATGAAACATTGGAAGAACGCAATCAGTTCAATGACTGAAGAAGAAATCGAGAACCCCGAAGTTCTAGAAAAACAAACAAGCCGAATTCAACGAATCGCAAAAGGTTCAGGGACAACAACTACAGAAATCCGAGAACTTCTCAAACAATATAAGATGATCAAAGACATGATGGGTATGAGCTCAGCTGAAGGACTCGCCGAGGGTAAAATTGACAAAAAGATGATGCAAAAGATGGCGAAGCGATTTAAAGGGAAGATAAAAATGTAATTCTATGAAACCTAAACTAATTGCACAAGGCGCCGAAGCAAAAATCTACCTAACTCCTGAAGTCGGAAAAGTAACAAAGGACCGAATCCCAAAAGGTTATCGGCATCCACAACTAGATAAACAAATCCGAAATAGAAGAACTAAATCCGAAGCGAAGATAATGCTAAAAGCAAAAGACGCAAGAGTCAATGTCCCGTTCGTTTCACACAAGGACGAAAAGAAACACATTCTCTACATGGACTACATCGATGGCGACAGATTATCAGAAACATTAAATGATTACGATGAAAAAATCCAATTCAGAATAATGAAAAAACTAGGCGGCCAAGTAGCACTACTCCACGAAAATAACCTAATCCATGGAGACCTCACAACATCAAACACAATTTGGAAAGACGATAAGGTCTTCATCATAGATTTCGGATTAGGATTCGTATCAACAAAACCAGAAGACAAAGCCGTAGACATTCATTTAATCAAACAAGCTCTCGAAGCAAAACATTTCCAAAACCACGAAGACCTATTCAAACATTTCTGCAAGGGATATGTTTGGCCAGATTCAAAGAAAGTTCTCCAAAGATTAGAAATAGTAGAAAAACGTGGAAGATATAAACATTAAGAGTAAATAGCCCCGCCAGGATTCGAACCTGGGTCACTGGGATCAAAACCCAGCATCCTTGACCACTAGACTACGGGACTGTAGTTTCGTCACATTGTCTTTTTGAAACATCTCAGATGTTACATTAGACTACGAGACTAGTAATCTAATGAGATTTATGGGATTTTTAAGTCTTTAGAATTAATATCTAAAGCTTTAAAAACCTAAATTCGCACAACCTAATATGGCAGAAATAGCAAAACCCGCATGGATTAAAATGAAAGAACCTGAATTGAAAAAGGTAATTTTAGAACTCTCAGAAAAACATTCACCTTCTCAAATTGGATTTGTCCTTCGAGATCAATACGGGATCCCAACTACAAAAGTTTTCGGAAAGAAATTAAAGGAATATTTAACTGAACTCGGAATAGAAGTTAACGAAGACCTTGAGAACGCCGAGAAGAAAGTTACAAATATGAAGGAACACTTGAAAAATAACATTACAGACCGACACGCTAAACACAAACTTCAACATGCACAATCTAGACTTAATATTACTCGAAAATACTTCGGAATCTCAGTCCGAGATAGAAAAAAGAAATAATTCTATTTTTACCATACAAATCTTAAAAATCGCAGCAAGCGAAGTGCGACCGATTTTCACGCACGGCTCTGCCGTAAGATTGCCTAAAAAACATACAAATCTTTTTAAGCTAATCTCATTTATTCATCACATGTTAAAAGAGGTTGAACAGTTCGCGCAAGAATTTTTAAAATATTCTAAAGATAAGCCAATAAGAATCATAAGTCATTATGACACCGACGGAATCACCTCTGCATCAATTCTCGCAAAAACTTTCAAAAGATTAGATAAAAAATTCTCAATCAAAATTGTTAAGGGATTGGAAGAAGACATCATAAAAAAAGAACTAGCAAGACAACCAAAAGACGTAATCGTCTTCAGCGATTTAGCATCTGGAAGTCTAGACTACTTTCAAAACCTAGCCGAACCAATTTTTATCCTAGACCATCACGAGATAGACTCTTCAAAATTAAACGACAAAATAAAAATTATAAATGCTCACCTAACAGAAAGTCCTGAAGAAAACGAATGTACGGGGGCAGGAGTATGTTATCTTTTTTCAAAGGCAATATCTCCAAACAACCAAGACCTTTCCCCATTAGCAATCATCGGAATGATTGGAGACAGGCATGAATCAAATCTCTCCAAGATAAATCAACAAATAGTGAATGACACTCATGACCTAAAAATCCGAAAAGGAATTGTACTTTATCCTGCGACGAGACCCCTAAGAAGAGCACTTGAATGGTCCACTTCCCCATACATCCCAGGGGTTACTGGAAACGGGCCCGGAGTTCAAGACCTTTTAAGAGAAATTGGAATCGGTTGGGACAAAAGTTTACTCGATTTAAATGATGACGAAATGTCAAAATTGATAACTGCAGTAATGATCCGAAGAGCCCAACACGATAAAGTTGATGACATTATTGGAAATCTCTACATCCTAAAATTCTTTAACACAAAAGAAGACGTCCGAGAAATCTCTGTCCTAATTAATGCATGTTCTCGGCTAGGATATCACGATACAGCAATTACATATTGCCTTGGGAATGAAAAGGCAAAAGCACGAGCACTCGATATTTACACAGAATATAAACAAGAACTAGTTTCTGGATTAAGGGTCGCAGAAAAAATGGATAAAGTGCGAGGAAAAGGTTTCGTTATCTTAAATGCAAAAGACCAAATTAAAGACGCTATCGTAGGAACAATCTGCTCGATGCTTTCATCATCACCAACTTACGAGGAAGGAACAATCCTCATTGGAATGGCCTACAACGAAGATAAGATAAAAGTCTCCGCAAGAATTGTTGGACGAGAAGGAAGAAACTTAAAAGAAGTTCTAGAAAAAACAGTTATCCAATTTAAAGCCCAAAATCCAGAAACTATTGCAGAAGTCGGGGGACACCATTTCGCAGCAGGTTGCCTTATAGAAAAAGAAAAAGAAATCTCCTTTATCGAAGCTTTGAAGAAAGAACTCGAAATAGAGATTGTTAAGATTTAATTCTAGAAATGATTATAAACTTATCAAATTCCTGGATGGGGAATTTGTTCATTTCCAATCAAATAAGGATAACTAATCCCTTCATCTATCCCCCATATATCCTCAGCCCACCCAGAATAACTACTCATAATTCTCATTTGAGAATCTGACAAACTGACGATAGAAATAGGGGGGTGGATACAACTATGTGGTGGACAACTAGAATCGAGATAATAGGAAGGAAACATAATAGGGGTGGAGGAATAGCCGGCGATTCCTCCAGTATTTTGAGAACCGTAAACGAAGCCAGTATTATAAGTATTACTAATACCTGAAGAATAACTTTCTACTATGCCAGCGATTCCTCCAGTATTTTGAGAACCATAGACCGCACCATTATTGTAAGAATTATGTACTCCTGAAGAGGAGCCGGCGATTCCTCCAGTATTTTGAGAACCTATTATTAAACCAAGATTGTAAGAATTAACTATAGAAGCATGATGTCCTGCGTATCCTGAGATTCCTCCAACATTTGTCTGACCAGTAACTGAGCCATTATTATATGTATTCGATATGATTGATTGAGCGGAAGAGCCGGCGATTCCTCCAACATTATTACGGCCCACAATTAAAGAATCCACCATTCCAAGATTATTTATTCGAGAACCTCCCTCAGTAAACCCAAATAATCCAATATTATCTTCAGAAGGCCTATTAATAAACAATCCGATAATCTTAAAATTATTCCCGTTAAAATCGCCCTGAAACGAAGAAATATCTCCGACAGGATCAAACCCTTTCAAATCACCCCATATGCCGTCACTATCAAAACCATCATCATGCGGACTAGTCATAGAACAATCGATATCCCTCGCAAGCTCATAATATGAACCAAGACCTAAATTCATATTTTGTAATTGATAACAAGTATAGATTATAAAAGGATCATAAATGGAACCATCACCTTCAATAAAAGAACCCAACTTAGCACAATCTTCATCATCCCAATCAACCTTACCATCACAGTCATCATCATTTTCATTTGTACAAACCTCATCATCAGGAATACATGCAGGCGGAATAGGGTCAACAGGCAGAACAGGTTCAACCTCCTCACCAGGCTCATCTCCCTGCCCAGAATGGATAACAAGAATATTTTGTGCCGAATCACGATTAGCATCCTCCCACTCCTTCAAAGACAAAATAATCGTTCCCGAAGGCATATTCCCCTCGTCTAAAATCTTCCCAAGCTTCAACAGATTATTTCGACGAAAAATGGGAGCAACAGTCACCTTATTAGGTATCTCAAAAATACTATCATTCGTAAAATTAAATTTGTAAGTATATTTTCCACCAGGCGCAGGAACTGCCATCGTCTGATAAGTTTTCGAAGTCCCATTGAATAGGAATCCTATTTCCAAACCCGTCACATTTACATCATCCTTTCCTCGCTCAATCTGAACAAAAGCAAAATTCTCAGAAGGATCATAAATAGTATAACCTTCAAAAATGATATTCAATCTTACATCCGAATAACTCAAATAATCCATCTCTGCAAACAAAGGCAGAATAACTTTCCAAATAATTCCAACCCCAACAACAACAATCAAAATTATCAATACGGTCGCAACAACTGCGGAAATCCCCCTTTTCTTCATAATGAATAACTAGGAAACCACCTATAAAAATCTACTCCCTTGCAAACCATTAAACTTAAAAGTAAACTTTCTCACTTATTTTTATGGAAAGAAAAGGAAAATTCATCAGAGTAATATGCTCGAAATGTAAAGCCCCCCAAACAATATTTGGAAAGGCCTCTACAAAAGTTAGATGCTTAGGATGCAATACAGTTTTAGCTCTCCCCTCAAGTGGAAAAGCAAAAATCCGTTCAAGGGTCGAAGAAGTTCTATAAGCCGACTCATAAGCTTTAAATAAACAAATTCTTAACAAATTACATGGAAGAAGGAGACTTAGTACTATGCAAAGTGAAAGAAGTTAGCAACACAATCACATCGGTAGAACTGCCAGAGGGAAAACAAGGTACAATCGTTTCTTCCGAAATCGCACCCGGACGAATCAAATTCATGCGACAATACGTCGTTCCAAACAAACAAGTCGTCTGTAAGGTCTTAGGTGCTTCTGGAGACAATATTCATCTATCCCTTAGGAGAGTTAATTCAAAAGAGAAAAAAGAAGTTATGCAATCATTCAAGCAAGAACAAGCAACAAAAGTAGCATTCAGACAAATTCTTGGAGAAGATGAAAAAGAAATTTCAGAGAAAATTCTAGAGGAATATACTACCCTAGCCAAATTCATTGATGCAGCAAGAGATGACAAAAAATTAATCGAAAAGTATATTCCAAAAGCAAAACAGGGCCAAATAAAAAAAGTAGCAGAAAAGAAAAAGAAAAGTCAAGAGTTAAAACAAAACGTTAAGATAAAATGTCTTGAAGAGGATGGTGTGAAAAAGATTAAAGAAATTTTTGATACTGAAGATAAAAATATTTCAATAAGCTACATTTCTGCAGGAAAATTCAAACTTAAATTACAAGTAGAAGATTTCAAAAAAGGAAAAAAACGAATGACAGAACTTCTCGAAGAACTTGAAAAAAAAGCAAAGGAAAATAATTGTGAATTCTTTGCGTCTGAGGAAAAATGAAATTAAACAAATGTCCAGAATGCAATAAATATACCCTCAAAGATTCTTGTCCAGAATGCAATTCCAAAACCGAATCAGCACATTATCAATTTCCAAAAATACGAAACGCACCTCCGAGATCTGCACCATTTAAGCGAAGGTAATTTCTTTCTTAACAATATCCATATCCTCTTCCCAAAGAGGAGTCAACTTCGTCCGATTATAAATTATCGCAGCCGGATGAAATAGTGGAATCAACTTTATTTTCAAGCCGTCAATTTCTATTTCCTGTACCTTCCCATGAACTTGAGTGATTCCGGGCTGAATTTTCATCGAATCGACATCTCCCAAAGCCATAAAAAACTTGGTCGCATAATTTCCAAGAGAGCAAACAACCTTCGGTTTCATATCCCTAATCTGCTTCAATAGCCAAGGAGTATGTGCTCTAATCTCTTCATCTAAAGGATCTCGATTTTCCGGAGGTCGACACTTCAAAATATTAGCTATATAAATATCCTTCCGACTCAACCCAACATTATCCAATAATTTATCTAAATTTTTTCCAGAAGCCCCGCAAAAAGGAACCCCTTGTTCGTCTTCATTCCGGCCAGGAGCCTCTCCCACAAACAAAATGTCCGCATCAACATTCCCATCGCCAACAACAATATTGTTACATTGCTTAAACAACTCAGTCTGCTTCACCATAGCTGCCTCTAAAAAATTAAACTCGCCGGATTTTTTGTTAGATTCCATATAATAAATTAGAATTAAAGATTAATAAAATTATACATCAATATCCCTTAAGCCAGAAGTCTCAATCATGAAAGCCGTAGCATCATCAGGTAAATCAGGACTATCAATCAACTTAGCAATCCGAGAATCCTTCTTTCCTCTTCGAAGATACATCCTATAAGTACATGCATGCCCAACAATATTCCCACCAATCGCCTTCGTAGGATCTCCAAACATCTGAGCTGGATCACTCATAACCTGATTAGTCACATAAACCGCCAAATTATTCTGCTCCGCAATCTTCATCAAATTATGTAAATATCTATTCAACCTCTGCTGCCTATCTGCCAATTGCCCACGACCAGAATACTCTGCCCTAAAATGCGCAGTCAAAGAATCAATAATCATCAACTTAATCGGCTCACCATCCTTAACCATTTCCGCAACCTTATCCAATAACAACATCTGATGATCACTATTGAATGCCCGAGCAACCAAGATATTCTTTAACACCTTATCAGGATTCGCCCCGATACCTTCGGCAAACTGTCTTACTCTCTCCGGACGAAAAGTACCCTCTGTATCAATATATACCGCCTTACCGTTCGCTCCCCCTTGATCCTCGGGGAGCTGAACGCCGACAGCCAATGACAAAGCAAGCTGGGTTTTCCCAGATCCAAAAGCGCCGAACGCCTCGGTTATGGACTTTGTCTGTATCCCTTTTCCACCCAGAAGGTTATCCAAATTTTTTGAACCAGTAGTAATGTAATGCAACTCTTTCCTCTTCTCCTCGTGAGCAAGCCCGTCAGTAAATCCCATATCCATCATCGACCGAGAAGCCTGAATCGCTTTCCGCGCAACAGTCTCACTCATCCCCGCAGTCTCCGCCAATTGCGCCGGAGTCAAAACCGCCAACCCCATCAAATCATAAATTCCCGCAGCCTCAAGCTTCGCAACGGCACCAGGACCAACACCTGGGATATCAATCAACTGAAGCTTTTTTTCTTCCTTAACTTTCTTAGCTTTTTTCGGCTTTTCTTCCTTAATTTCTTCCTCAACTTCTTCCCCAGAAATAGCTTCCTTAATCTTTTCCTCATCAGTTTTCGTAACCATATAACCTCAAAACCGCTTTTCTTTATAAGCATTTATATCCTTCAACCTAAATAATAGAAAATCCATTTGCCGACGATAAAAATATTACCCAAGAGTAACAAAACAAACAAAACCTGCTCAACAATCCCTCCAGATTTCACAAATCCTTTTATCTTCCAAGGCAAAGGCCAAAACAATGCAACCCCTGACTTAGTCAAACAATCTAAGAATAAATGCGAAACATATCCTATAAAAAATCCAAACCCTGCCCACTGATTAACTGCCGCAATAATCAAACTCAATAAAAGAGCGACAAATAAACTATGTAACATTCCACGATGCTTAGTAAAAATCTGAAACGGTCGAAGATACCAATGATTCCCTGCACGACTATTCTTAATATCAACATCAACAAACGCCGTCGCCAACAAAACAAAAATCAAAACATACCACGGCATCACTATATAATAAGACAGCAAAAAGAAAACCGCAAGAGAAAATACAATATGTGTTTTGAATAACATATCACCCTAAAAGATTTATACATTAAAAAACCAACGATTGGAAGTATTAAACATTAAGAGTTTCAATCAACTTCTCAACATCTACTTTCTCAACCCCTGACGCAACAATCTCCAAATTATTAAACATCTGATTCCGCTTCACATTCCCGGACAAATAAATCTCAGTCCCCATAAAATCATCTCTAAACACAGTAACCTTCTCTGCATCCTTCAAATCTTCTTCAGGAATCAAAGTATTAATCGAATCGCTAAACATAACAACCCTCATAGTCTCAGTTCCATCATCAAAAACAAAATTCAAAATCGCCCGATCCTTCGGCGTAGCAACAGGCCCATGTTCCGCACATTTGAAACCATCCCCCTCTGCAATAACTTTCTTATTACATTCCGGACAAACCGAATAAAATCTCGGCGGGAAAACCTGAACAACGACTCCCCTAATCTTCACAGTTTGCCCTTGCTTAACAGAATCCAAAGTTCCCTCACTAACAGAAGCCTCAGTTTTAACCTCTTCCATAACAATCTCACTCTTCTTCAACTCAGAAAACCCCGACAAATGAATCTCACTATCTCTGGTAGAAGCATTCTTAATCTCTACAACATCACCCGATTTAATCGTCTCATCCTCAATTAAACTAATATGATTTACATCCCATAGAACTACACGAGTATTCCCAGTATCATCCGCAATCACAAAATTCGCGACCTTACCTTCTCGCCCATTCTTCGAATATTCACGAACAGGAAAAATATTAATCACCTTCCCGACAACATTAACTCGCCTCATCCCACCCATCAATTCACTAATTTTCAAATCCTGATCCTCAAAACTAATCCCCAATTCAGCCGCAATAATCTGAGCCGCACCTTCCTTAGAAATCAAACCAGAAAGCTTCGCCTTTTTCGCCTCAACTTTTCGCTCAATCTCATCCTTTTCCAAACCTGAAGACTTAGCTATCCTCTCAATCAACAACTCATAATTTTGCATGAAAGAAAAACACTATTTCCCTATTTAAGTATTATTGGGATAAAGTCGCATCACAATCTTTATAAACCAAAAATCATCTCCATTCCTATGACAAAGTGTATAAGCTGCGACAAAGAAACCGCAAAAAGCGTGAAATTCCCATGCCCTAAATGCGGCGAAGAAATTCTTAGATGTGACAAGTGTCGGAGTTTATCTATCGAATATAAATGCCCTAAATGCGAATATAGAGGCCCATAGATAAGATGGCAACAGCAGGAATCCAATTCAAAATAATGCCTGAAGGCGTTGAAACAGATCTAGAAAAACTCAAAGCAGATATTAAGGCAAAAGTTGAATCATTCGAATCTGGAGTTTTCAGCGAAGCAAAAGAAGAACCAATCGCATTCGGACTTAAAGCACTTATCGTAACAATCGCACTTTCAGAAGACGAAGAATCCGAAGCCGTCGAAAAAGCATTAGCAGAAATCGAAGATGTTTCATCTGTCGAACTAATCGATTACCGAAGAGTAGTCGGATAAATATTTCTCCAACAACCTTAAAATATGATTAAAAAACTCATAGAAAAAATCTCTAGTACAAATAATACATATCAAAGAGATCCTCCTTCAATCGAAGATCTGGGTTTCTACAAATACCTAAATAAGGAAGTAAAATTCTACAGAACAATGGCAGAGCACGCAGGGAAAAAACCGATGAACTATAGATATTGCGCGCAAAAAAAGAACGATCTAGAAAAAGATTTATAACTCCACCCAACCTAACTCTAACATGGCATTAACTGATGAACAAAGCCAACAGATAAAAGAACAGCTCCTGAAACAACTATCAAATTTCCCCGAAGACAAACAAGAACAGATAAAAGAACAAGTTAAATCAATGACTCCTGAACAAGTTGAAAATTTCGTCAAGCAAAATAATCTAAACCATCTCGGAGGAAAATGTATCTTCTGTTCAATCGCAGGGGGAACAACATCTTCATTCAGAATAGGAGAAAACGAAAAGAATATCGCGATACTAGAATTGAATCCACTAAGCAGAGGACACACATTAATTGTCCCAAGAAAACATGCCGATAAAATAGATTCCTCTGCACAAGAACTAGCAAAAGAAATAACTCAAAAACTCAAAGATAAATTCGAACCAAAAGCAATCCAATCAAACGAGATAAAAGTTATGGAACATCCATTGATTGAATTAATCCCTATCTATGGTGGAGAAACCGAAAAGAAACAAGCAACCCAAGAGGAACTTCAAGCACTCCAAGGAGAGATATTGAAAGTTGAGGAGCCAAAACAAAAAGAAGAACCTTCACCAGTTGAAGCCGGAGAAGAATTATTCAAGGTGCCCCCAAGAATTCCTAATTAAGCAAGAGAGATCAATAACTCAATAAACCAAGCCTTCAAAAAAACATACAAAAGAAACGCAATCAAAAATGCCGGAACAAACGGCAACCCCTCTTTAATCTTAACTTTCTTCCGACCTTTCAACAATTTAATATCTTCCAAAGACAAACCATCCCAATCCGCCTTAATCACTTTCCCCTTAATCTTAATATCCTCAACCAGCCAATCCCCTTCCCGAAGTTCCTTCCCAGAAATAGTCCGCATCATAGAAATATTCTCCAGACCCTTAGCAAAAACATAAAGCAAAGGCAACACAATAACAAAAATCGCGAAAAACAAAAACCACCAATTAACATAACTTAAGACAAAAAGTATAACTCCGAAAACAATTGAATAACGAACCCACAAAATATCAAAACCTTCCTTAATTTTTTTATTAACCTTCTCGAAATCTTTAACATATAAAACGACGGAATAAAGAATACCATAGATTGAACCAGCAAACATCAAGAACAGGAGAAAAATTCCTAGATTAACTAACGTCGTCATAAAAGTCGCACCAACAAAAAACACTGTCATCGCGAAAAGCAACTTCGCATCGCCCCCAGCAAAAACTCTCCCATAATAAAAAACATTCATAAAGATAAAAAGTAAAACCAAAGCGAATCCTGCCTGAAAAATTATCGTAGAATCTCTTTCAAAAATCGCTCGAAAAAATATAAATGAAAAACTCGCCAACAACAAAAACAAATTCAACCAATTATCAACCTCTCGCCTTTTCAAATCCTGTAAACTTGCTACAATAATCCCTGCAAGAAACAACCAAAACAAAAATCCAAATACCACTAATACTTCCTCTTCTTTTTAGATTTTACTTTAGATTTTTTAGAATCGGTTTCTTCTTCCCCAGTTTCAGAAACATTATGCGTCCTAAATTGCCCGCCACGTTTATATCCTCGAGCAAGTCGCTTCCTCTTCAAATCCTTTTTCGTTCTCCGCCGATCGGTTCCCCCATAATCCATTATCTCTTTGTCACCTCAAAACTCGAATCAATAACATACTCCCCACCCAAATCAAAAGAAAATTCCACAGGAAAATTAATTTTAGTTTTATCTTCTCCCTCTAAAAGAGAAGTCTTGATAACCCTTGCCCGAGTAAAAATTAAGTTTCCTCCTTCTGCTCGAGTCAAACTCCGAGTATAAAGTCCTCCCTCGAGGAAATTCTGAAATTTCGCCCGAGCTGCCTCTTCAAAACTCTTACCATCCCAAGTCAAATTCGCCAAAATAAAATTCTTCATATCTTCATCAGCCATAAAACCTGCAATAAAAACACTTCTAAACGAATCTATAAAATCATCCTCCGGGAAAGTCCCACTTGCAGAATTCAATGAACTCTTAATCAATTCAACCTCCCGTAATTCAAACACATCTAACTTATCACGAATCTCCAAAACCGCATTAGGGGAAACCAAAGAATTTTCCAAGCCATCCTTTTGAAGAACGTAAGTACCTATAACTACCCCACACATTAGCAGAGTTAACAAAACCAAATACAAAGAGAAAAACTGGCCTCGCTTGTTTCTAACCACCATAACCTACCTCCACAATTGCACTATCAATTAATTGTCCTTGCCTCGCCAAAACCTTCGTCTCCATTAACCTAGCATAATTCGGGAGGTAATCAAAAACATTTTCAAGTCCCACCTCAGACTCATTAAAAACCCTAACACCTTCATCAGCCCCAGTAACTTTCTTTATAACACCAGAGCCAAGGATAAAAACTAAAAGAATTATCAATATAACTACCGTCGCAACAAAAGTAGCTATAATGCCTCCCAAAATTCCTTTCTTAGAATTCATGGCTCACAACAACCTCCATTTTAACCCGCCCCTTAATTTCGCTAATTCCCTGTGCTATTAAAACAGAATGTTCAAAAGTCATCTGACCCGGATCATATTTTCCTGCCCCTTGTGTAAGTTTCTTCACCCAACTCGCCCCAGAATCTCCCTGAGAAAATTCCGCAACGATCTCGCCAGCACCATTTAAAACTTTAACATTTACATAAAATCTTTCTTTGGATAACCCACAATATGAAAGAATACTATTCTCAAATTCTTCAGAGATAACGTCCAAATTCAAAACCCCTTCAGGAGCTAAACATTCACTAACTTGTCGAGTTAAAATAACTGCTTCAGAATCTCGAATCTCTATTTCATAAGCATAAAAAATAGAAGAGATTCCAAAGATCGCGAAAGCAATGACGCTAACTAAAACCAAACGATAAATCATAAAAACACCTTCGCCCATCGCCGCCCTCTTGTTAATTTTATCTTTCATCGCACACTAATGATAAATTTATTTCCCTCGCTACGAACACTCACTGAATACTTAGAAAAATAAGGATACCCCTTAGCCGCCACTAATCTCTCGACAGTTACATAGACCCGCCCTTCCTTAATCTCAATATTATTTATCACCCCATTAATCATTGCTTTCTGAATTCCAAACTCCATCCCAGCCTCGGCCGCATCAATCAAAAGAGCAATCTCTTTTTCCAAAACCTGTTGCTTAACTCCCCGACCATTCATCCGCCCCGCAGTCGCAAAAACAAAGATCGCAAATATAAGCCCTACTAAAACAATGTGAACTAAAACCTGATTTAATATTTCACCTTTTTTATCACAATAATACATATAAACATCTATAATCCAAGATTAATAAAACTATTTGTAAGACAATGAGAAACGCACTAAGAAACGGACTTGTGATTTTGACCCTCGCCGCAGTAGCTACTCTGGGAACTTCGTGCAAGAAAAAAACTCCAACTACGGAAAGAGAAAACAATAATAATCTTCAGACATCAACTAAGACAATTTCTCGAAAAATCGACAGCCCTTATGGACTTTACAGTGTTGTTTCGTTTACCCAAATAGACGAGAAAGACAATAGATATGCAAAAAAAATATTTGATATAAGAGAATTGGGACTAGAAAAAAGCGGAGAATATATAGAGCTTAGAGAAGGAGAATATACCTACCTAAGACCTGAAAGACCAATAAAAGAGAAAAAAGATTTAGATACTGTAAAATCAATACCTTACCAATCTATGCAAATTGGACATGAAAGAAAAATCGAGGGAGGGAGAACGTGGACGGTCCTTGGAGATAATGCAACAAAAGCTATAGAAATGCGAGAAAAACCAGGAAATATTTACGAAATAATCGAGGTTCCTAAAAGTTCTAGATACTACAGGCATATCAGGGAAGTAAAGAGGACAGACTAGGCAGGGATCCCATCCCAGGCAAAACAAAAACGAGAATAATGGATTGTCCTCTCCAAAAATTTCTTATACGATTCCGAAAACGGATCTGATTGTTGGTCTATTTGGAAGTAGAATAGATAAGGAGTATATTGTCCATAATCATCATTAGTAATAAAAGTAAAATCTCCATAATTAATTAATAAATCTCCTTGGCTAGCATTGAAATACTGAGGAAGTGTAATTGAATGTAAGTTCTCTGTAATAGTTTCTCCATTCTCCCGATTAATAAGAGTATATTTATTTTTTTTATCACCTACTGAGAACCCATTTCCACTAAGATTAAAATCCATCCCTCCAGCAAAACTAAGTGCCGGAAAACTTTCACCTATATCTCTTAGATAGTTATAATATGTAGTCTCATAAAATATCCCCACCCTAATTGCTGCTTCAATATCAATCTTTATAGATTCATTATCAATCATATATTGTTTTGCCTCATTAGTTAAACGAATTCTTGCACAAGGAACACAAGTTGTAGCAATATCAAAAAATTTGGCAGGCATAGGATTAAAATCCCCATTGCCATACAAATACCAACACTCCACCAAGGTATCCGCAATAATCTTCCCAGCATTCTCATTAACTATATCTCCCTTTGATATCTCAACAACTTGAGTTTTACATTTCAATGGGAAATCATCCTTAAATGAAGTAGGAGTAAGCTTTGCAATCTGAGCATCAGGCAACGTCCCCCTCAAAATAACGCTCTGACGACAAGACTCCTGACTAATCATATCCTCATTAAAAAACTCCTGGAAAATAAAGTAAAGCGAAAGACTCAACACAATTAATCCTAAAATAAGGGAAATCATAATATAATACTTATCACCACGTTTATTTTTCATAGAAATAACTGCCAAATTAACTTAATAAAATTATCCACACTACAATAATTCTTATATATGGAAATAATATAAAATTCTATGGGTAAATTGCTCGAGAAAATACTCTCCCCAGTAAAAACACTTGTAGCCGCTGCAGTAATAACTGCCGCAGTTGCAGGAATGCCAAGCGAAGCCCAGGGAGAATCTCTTAAAGAATTCGAATACTTTACCCAATCAAGAAACATCACCACAGGCCATCTTGTTTCTCCCGCCGAAAAAGGGAAAACTGGAGAAAGGGGGGATGGAGTAAATGATCTGGGAAAATACCAAAAGGAGAGGCGAGAGCCAAGAATCGCGGAAAATGTGGGGATGGAAATAAAATATGAAAGAGAGAAACTATCTATAGTATATTCCTGCGAACCTAAAATCTTCAGTAAAAGATTGCCAGTTTATGAACAAATGTTTCGGGAAGATTCTGCAAACACTCATATATATTTTCTACTCCCCAAACATGTAACACCACTAAAAGAAAAACAATTGCTCATGGGAATAAATAACCGTACAATGAATCATGCAATACATATTGGAACACCCTTCGAAGATACAAAACTCTGCGAAGCCATAAAAAACATGAACATAGCTACCGAAGAAAGAGCAAAACCAAGAGACTGCGATATGCAAGAAATGGAGAGAGCCTATGACAATACTGCAGATACCATCGGAGGAGTAACCGGAGCAGGGATGAAAGGATTAAAAGGAATAACAAAATGGGGGATGAATAAAGCTGAGAAAAAAAGAATTAAAAAAATAAGGGAAAATTATGGAGAAAATTATCAAATTCATAAAATGCCTTTCCATCAAATTGATGGCCCTGTATTCAAATATACATATTTTAGTAGAGAAGCCTCATTATTCCTTGACACTTCAGAGATTATCGATGGAGATAAAGCTTACATCATAATCCCGCAACTATCTTTCACCCAAGATGTTGCCGGAACAACAAGAAGAGCGACGCTAGAAAATTTAGCTTATGAAATTCCTCTTGAAGCAGAAAAGGTTGAAAAATTTATAAAAAAATACTCTAGGGAAGATTCAAGAAAGATCCTAAATGGAAAATGGAACTCGCTGAAAGGAGACAAATCAATAACGATGAAATTCAATGATGAAATTGCACCCCCTAGAAGAAAGGGGGGAACTGCAGTACAAGGAAAATATATAGACGGGAGGGGTAAAGAATGGGAAATTATTAAAGACGAAAAGACGAAAAATTCACCAAGTCACAAGATTTCATTAGGCTATATGGATAATAGATATGGTCCAGAGTTTAATGAAAGAATAATTGGTGTTATATCTTCAAATATAATCAGGGGGGGAGATTACTTCATAAAAGAAGGAACCAAAATAGAAAAATTAAACTCCTTAGAAGACCTGGCTGGAACATGGAAGTTAAAAGAATCTTTCTTGAAAACCTTCGGCCCAAAAAAACAAGAGGAAGGAAAATCTTGGAGAACTATAATCCAAAAAGATAAAGTCTTACTTGAATATATGGGAGATGGAAAGATGGAAATGGAGATAGATAAAGTTTTAACGAAATCTCCTGTCATAAAAATTGATTCGTTTTATTTTATCCCTAATGAAAATTATTATAATGGATTCATTATTAAAATAAATGAGAATAATCTTTTAATGTCCCAGGGGGAGAGGAATATACCACTAGTCAGAGTTCCTAACCGCTAGCCTTCATAAAAATCATCCTAATCGAAAAACCAACCGCAATAATAATAGCAATATAAATTATCCATTTAATAGTCTCGTTCGAAACAATCTGTCCCCGTTTTTTCATCTTAATTAGAGAAGACATAGTTATCCACCATTTTAGTTATCTTCAATTGCTTAACCTCTTCTAAAATCCAGGGAGCCGATTCAGAAAAATTCACCGGCAAACTCAATTCCTTACAAGATTTACAAACGGCCCTCTCCAAATTCTTAACAACATAACAAACACAAATCGTATTCTCATTCCTCTTTCGCGTAACAAAATCTATTCCCTTTTTATCAAAAGAAGAAACGCTCCCAAAATAAGCCAAATAAAATTTCACATCCTTCTGCTCGGGACCCCAAAAAGTCACACTCCCTTCAATTCCCGAATCTGCAGAACTGATCTGTTCATTCAGCATCCCAAAATAAGACTTCGCAGTCTCAGCATTTTCATTATAAGTCGGAGAATATAACGCAATCAATAAAAAAATCAAAACGACGATTCCCGCTGCCGCGATAATCAATTCGACAGTATTATCAGTCACAAGATTCGCTCTTTTATTCAACGACATTTTTCTCTAATAAAATCCTCAATCAAATTTAACTCGTAAAATTTATTCCATTCATCTTTAGGAAGCTTGTAATCTATTTCCTGCGGTTGATCATCTATATCTCCATTATGGGTAAGCTCTAGTTGATAATATCTTAAATGAACTCCATCCACCCCCATCTCTCGCAAAGCATCAACATCAGAACTAAACTTAAACCAATATTTAGTTTCACCAGCGGTAAGTGCAATTTGAGGATATTCTAATAAATCCTTTTGTATTTTCATAGCATAATTAACACCACATATAGTTATCTTCTCCCCATTAATTTCTTCTTCCAATTTCTCTAATTCCTCGTCAGAAATGTCTGCCTCAATTGTTAATCGATAAATAATATCCTCGACCTCTTTAATTAACGAATCTAATTCTGTCTGCTTATCCAACTTATAATTATCACTATCGATTAATTGATTAATCGGATACCAACTTCCAACTTCCAAAGTCTTCTCCTCACTATTTTTTTTGTTAAATATCCGACCATCAAAGGTATAATTCACTTCTAATTCACTAAGGGTTTTCTTAAGTTGAGTATCGAAATACCACAACGGAGAACCAACAGTAGAGGTAATCTCTCCACCAACAATAGTTCCAACATTTCGATTCAACGCACCATATTCAAGCAAATAACTACCATCTTCCTGCTTATCCAATTCTATATTGGTACCTTGTCCTCCACGATAAATTTCATTATTCTTAACAAAAAAAGGAATAAAAGTTTTACTTTCTTCAAAAATCTTCGCAGGGGATCCTTCAGAACCTATATATTCCTTATCCCCTATAATCGGTATCCCCTCCCTAAAGTAAACATCATCATTAAAACCATCGATAACACTATGATAAAAATTTTCAAGAAACTTTGGAGTCTCATAAGATAATGCCATAATAACATCCGGAGACCACTCGCCATTCCTCCAAATTAATCGTTTTTCCTTAACATCAAAAATCCCTGCAGAATCTCCCCATAATTCAAACGAACCAGTAATCCTACTATCATACACTCGCCTAAATTCATCCTCACCTATCTTATCTTCCATCCAATCCAAAACCCCATGATAGACTTCCCAATCCCTTTTTGTATCTTCGGCGCTTCGCCTGAACAAATAATCTTCCTGAGAAGCCCAATTCTCCCCACCATAAGAAAACTCAAACCTTCCATCACTTATCCTATATTCTTTCTTCGAAATAGGACCTACACCACAACTCCCGTCATCACAAATTTCGAAGAAAACATTTTCACGTTCCCCACTAGGAACCCCCATATCATCTAGAAACTTTTCCCCATCAGAACCATAAATAGAAAAAGCAAGCTCAGTACAATCCCCCCGATCCTCACCATCACCCAATCCAAAGAAATACAAAACATTATCAAACATCACACCAACCCGATTATAAAGTGGCTTCAACTGAGTCGCCCCAAAAACCAAAAAAACCAAAACGACCACCGCCAAAATTATCGCAACCAACTTCGGAACCGTCATTGCACCCGACTTCATCTTCCAAATCTCAAAAGATTTTTAATACCATCCAAGAGAGCGCCCCCCTTCCCCTTCAACAAAAATATCGTAGCACCCACCATTATAATCAAAACGACGACAACGACAATTAACTTCACCAACTCCTCAATTTCCATAAACTAAACACACTTCAGAGATTAATAAAGATTACTAAAAAATTACAAGTTAGGACAATCTGTAACAGCACCGTCAACTTCTCTTGTCTCCGGAGTTGCACCAGATTTGGTGAGAGTCACTTTTCCTTCCAGATCCTTACAAGTAACACCAGACTTCTTATATCCATCCGCATCTTCTACATTCCAAGGCTTCTGATTATAACCATAAGTATCGCTCTGTGCACAGGACGCTGCGCATGCTTGGGCGATATCACTAATGTTTTCTCCACCACCACCGAAGATTCCGATTCTTTCCCAAAGATTACTCCAACCAGTTGTGAAACCGAAAATCAAGAAAACCAAAACAGCGATAGCTAACACAATAATTACAATAGTACCAATAGTCATCTCCGCACCCCTCTTACCTTTCATATATTAGTCTAGTTCCTTTTATTTATAAATGTTTCCGACTAAGTCAACCCTGCTAAAGCTACGGCCCCAACAAGCGTTAAGCCAACAATCGCACCAAGAGCCACAACGAAATAAAGAGTCATCGTCCTCTTCAAATTCTTCCCCGTCTCCGCAGTCGTCTGCAATTGATCTCGCCCAGACTTAATTGTCACCAAAGTCGAAGTCAAAATGAAAACGATCTGAATCAAATAAATACCCACGACAATTTGCAACCAATAAGTGGGGATCATCATAACCGGATCAAAAATTCCTAATAAGCCAGACAATCCTCCTGCAGTTCCGAGTATTTCCTCTCCCCCGCCAAGACCTCCCTGAGACATCATCGTCGCGAGACCTCCAAGAATAGTAGTAATCATCCCAGAAAGACCGACGATTATCCCTGAAAGCAACGGTGCCAAGAAAACCATATTCGATTTCATATCAGAAATAATATCTGCAAGCAAATCATTCAACCGATCATTAATCTTCTTAATATTTTTCACATACTCAGAAATAGACATCAAACTTCGAGCCGCAACCTTCAAACCTTTCTTAACGGACTCAACCAAAATTCTCATCGAAGTCGCAATCAACTGTGAAGGATAAAATATAACTGCCCCTCTTCGAGGATCAAACAATGCCCTCTCTAAACTCATCCCCAACTGCTGAATATTCTCATTAACCATCCTAAAGAAACCCTCCGTAGCCGTCCCCTTAGTAGATTCGCTCACCTTTGCAAACGCAATCTCCGCAGGAGTCCCATCCCCAAGTCGATTACCTAATTGAAATAAAGATGAAGTAAACTCCTTCTCGACATCCTTATATTTCCTACGAGAAACAATCAACTCCTTAGTTTTATCCCCGAACGCAACAATAAAGATCAAAGCTATACCTAACGGAACAAACAAACTTAACACCAAAGACAAAGCCCCAGAAGGACCATATAAAACTCCTGTAAGAGGGTCCACAATTCCAAGAGCATAACCGCCACCCATAAACCCTAAACCAAGTTCCGCCCAGGTATAATCTCGAGCCATATTCAACCAAAGCGGAAGATTAGTATATCTCCAAAAGAACGGAATCAAACCAATCAAAATAAAAGGCAGACCAATAAAGAAACCCTTCCAATATGCCGCGTTACTTTTATACCTCGCATACAAAGGATTCTTTTCCAAAAGGCTCGTCTCACCATAACCCCCAGGACGTTTCATCATAACATTCTCTGTTAGATAAAGAACAAACAACGGAATCAAAAGATTAAACAACAACATAACATGATACCACTTAATCGCACCACCCATCATCGTCGAGGCCAAAGGCAAAATTGCAAGAGACAGGGTAGGTAAAATAATCCCCAGCATATAAACACTCGTCAACGGCGCCTTCACCTCATGAGTATATTTCAACATTTTATCATAAACACCATCGAGAATAACCTGCAAAGACTTCTCCAAAACAACAATTCTCCGAGCTTCATCAGGCTCATACAAACTCGACTCAATTAAATGAAAAGCCTCAACAAATTCCAAACTATAATCTTTCCATCCTGCCAAATAATTATCAACACTATCTTTAATCGTAGAAAACTTTCCAACCTCAACATCCCAAAAAATCTTCCGAAAATCTGTCGATAACGGCGGTTGCAAATGCTCTGCCGCAAAAGCTACAGCTTTCTCAAAATTAGAAGTATGTTTCATATAAATAACAACATACAAAATAGCCGGAACCATCTGCGAAGACGCTTTCAAACGCCATTTCACTGCAAGCCGTTCAGGAGCTTTAGTAAAGTAAAAAAACAAAAACACAGAAAGTAAAAATAGTAAAAACAATAATCCTAAACTAAGTCCTCCGCCGAGAAACCAAATTCCTGTGAAAATCAAAGCCCCGCTAAACATCGTCAAAAACATCAACATCGTAGCGAAAACCACAACTTCCGAAGCTGTAACATTCAAATGTGCAATCTCTATATTCCTAGAAATCCGATTATCATCCTTCTCACCAAGTTTCATAGTGAAAAAATTTCCAAGAGATTTGCACCAACGTTCATATCGCGAAAACTCGGGCATCATTGACGATCGGAACGTTTCATAACTCTTTGAAAACTTACCTTTCGGAGTCGGACTCGCATTATAATCTTTCAACTGCCTATCTATCTTCGCGCCATACTTTTTCAAAATGTCTTCTGTACTCGGTGCCATCACTTCTTTTGTCTACGCAAATAATCCGCAACAGCAATATCGATAAACTGCTTACGGTTCACGTACCTAAATTTATTTTCATCCAAATTAATAAACGCTTCGACATCTACCAATAAGCTAGAATCTATCTTCACCACTGAATCAGCCTTCTTTTTCCCCATAAGAGTTACTTATAGTAACTAGAAGTTACTATTTAAATCTACTTTTTATCAACACCCATAGATTTCTTAGTAACCTCAGGACCTTCAACTTCCTTAAGAAAATTATACTTAGAAGTAACATTATCCAAACACCTCGCCAAAAAGAACAAAAGAACTCCCAAAAGAAAATAAGTCAAAACCCCTATATAAAAAACGACTCCAGGAGAAACAACCCCAAAAAGCTGTAACAAAAAATAGACCGGAACATTAACAATTCTAATAATAAGATTATCAGGAATACTCCTCAAAAAGAAAAAATTAAAACCAAAAATAACTATGTAAACCCCTACCGCCAAAATCCCCGTTTTCACCCAACACTTCATTTCAAACTAACTCTTTCAAAATTTATAAACCCACCCTTTTCGCCTCTTTCTCCAACCATCTCTGCCATTTTGGAAAAACAACTTCTCCAGTAGGCAAGCCAATTTCTTCAGTCACCTCGTCGCTAATCTGATGAAACGCATTGTTCGACTTCACGGTAAACTCTGCCTCCAACAATTCCGGCTGATTCATTTTATCCGAAAAATCTACAATCTCTTGCTTAATCTTCGCCCGAAGCAATATATTATCCCAAACCGCATCCCAATTTCCTGCCCAACCCTTAACATTTGCAGCAATCGATTTCAAAATCTCAGAATCACCATTAATCAAATCCTCCGAAGGTTTCAACATATCTGCCTCAACATCATACTTCATCAAATCAACAAAACCCCTCTCTGCCAACGGATCCTTTGTCCAATGCTTCCGAACCTCCGCAATCTGCAAAACTCTTCTCCAAGAATGCAAACCATCCGCAGACTTAATTGGATTAGCGACAATAATCAAATCCGTCGCCTTAAACGAAGTAACTGGAACGCCCAAATCATTAACAACCCTATCAAAAACAGAATACGGAGAACCACCATGAATCGTACCTGCAACAACATTTGCTAAAGCACCAACCCTCATAGCCTCATACAATGCCTTCGCTTCCGCCGAACGAATTTCCCCAACAATCAAAGATGAATCTCCAAGACGCAATGAAGCCCGAATACCTTCTTCTGCCGCAACCTCTGTCGACTCGCCCGCCAAAGCAGAACGAACCTTCATCGACAAAATATCATAATCCAATTTTCTCATTGGAGCAACCGGCAATTCCAGCGTATCCTCGACGGTAATAATCCTTTTATTCGGCATAATCTCCATCAACAAACTCCCAAGCAAAGAAGTCTTTCCCGACGACCGCGTCCCAGCAACCAGTATCGTCCGAGCCCCATCAATCATGAAACTTAAAAGCCCTGCACCCAAACTATCAATCATCTTATTCTTAATAAAAAGCGGCAAAGTCCATGGTTTACTACGATGTCGTCGAAGAGCATAAGCAATACCTCCGGCAGAAAGCGGCTGTTGAATAATTGCAACCCTAGCACTCGCACCCTTCAATTCAAGATTAGTATCCAGAATAGGATTCGCCTCATCAAGCGCCCGACCAGAAGTCATCCTAAACTTAGCCGCCCAAGAATCCGCATCCTCTTGCGACGGAATCAAATTAGTAACACACTCATCAAACTCATTATGCCGAACAAATATCGGACTCAATGAAACCGGCGCATTAATAACAATATCCTGCAAATTCTCGTCCTGGAGCAAAACCTCCAAAACCCCAAAACCAATCGTGTGCCTCACAAGAATATTAGCCAACTTCCCCAAATCCCCATAATTCAGATTAATCTGTTTACTCTGCGCTAAATCAGAAAGCAAATCACGAGCAACATTCAAAAAAACTTGCCGAGTCCGCTCAGGATCATTAAACTCTTCCTCTGTCGGTCGATGCTCAATCAAAACCTGCCGTGCAAGATTCAACAACATATGATGCCCCTCCTCAAGGTTATACTCTGGCGGAGACAAATGGTAAACCAACTTCGCCTTATTCGGACGTTTGAAAATAGTAACTAAACTTTTATCCTCGCCCTCTGCAATCTCATACTGTTTAATAATCTCCGCATCATCAGGAATCCGTGCAACCATTCGAGTAAAGGTAAAATTCGGCATCGTATCTGCTCGGAAAACCTCCGAATAAATATCCCTATCTCCAGCCGAATAAGAATCAAAAGAAAGTTTCAATTTCCGAACCAACGTCAAATCCTCAAAATAACTAACAACCCGTTCCAAAATCCTAACATACTCTTCATTACTTCCCCCCTTCTCCATTAAGGCCTTCTGTTCAAAAATCACACCCCTCAATTCTCGATAAGCCAAAATCGGATCCTGCTTAAAAACCTCATTAAGAATATGATTCAAAAAAGCATAAGCCCCATAATAATCCTTCCCAAGATTAGACAACTTCTCTGGAGAAACAATCCTCTCCTGTTTTATCAGAAAATCAAAAAGATTAGAAACCTCCAACAGCATTTTTACCTGAGAAAAATCATGAGAATAATTTCTCTGCTGAACAAAAACAATCCGACTGATATTAGAATCCTCCTTAAGATTATCAAGTGTTCGAGCCATCACAATAGGGGAATCAATCAGCGACGGCACAAAGTTCGCGCCAAGATAATTAACATACATCACATTCTCGCCAGATTCCCGAATAACCTCATAAGAATACAGCGGCGTGTTTGGTTTGAACATCATGTTTCAATATCTGATGAAATCGTAATAACAAATCCCGCGGGAAAGAATTTTCTTCGAAAATTCTAAGCATCCAAGGATTTGTAACATTCAATCACCTCAAAAATTAAAATTAAAACACATATTAAAATATATGTATATTAAACAGTAACATTATAAACTTCCATAACCACCCATATAAATGGCAGAGGCCCCAGCACAAGGTGATCAGGTTCAATTCCTTTTAGCAGATTTCAACACCCGATTGAGAGATATTGATGAACGAAACAGACTAATCCGCGAAAGAGTTTTACTAATCGGAAAAAATCTCATTTCCTCCAGACAAGAAATAGAAGACGAATTGAAGGAAATTAAAAAAGAAAATCGAGAAATAAAAACCGATCTCGCAAAAATAAAGAGGGTATCGAACAATCTCCTTTCTGAATTTAACAAATTTGTAAAAAGAGATGAAATAGCGATAATAGAACGAATGTTAAAGGATTTTCAACCTTTAGAATTTATGAGAAGGAAAGACGTAGAAGAATTAGTCCAAAACAAATTAAAAGAAGATATAAAAACTATAAAACCTAAAGAATAATATGGACACATTAGAGAGAGTGATTGACATGCAAAAGGAAGGGATAAGTGACGGAGATATTTCCACGAAATTAAGAAATGAAGGAATTTCTCCGAAAGATATTGACGATTCTTTAAATCAAGCAAGAGTTAAGAGTGCAGTCTCTCCCCCAGAATCTGCAGGTGCTGAAATGCCACAACAGGGAACACCTCAAATGCAAGCCCCCCCACAAGCACCGCCAGTACAAGGAATGCAACAATCAATTATGCCTGAAGCAGGACAAGAAAACGGAGCCCCAACGACCGCTTCCGCACCCCCTCAAGCACCGATGCCAGAAGCACCCACAAGTCCACCGCCAGCACCACAAATGGAACCACCAATGCAAGCTCCAGCAGCGCCAGGACCAGAAGTTTACCTCCCTCAAGAACAAGAAGGACAACAGGAATACTATTATCCAGAAACCCCTCAAGCATATCCTGAACAAGATTATTATGCCCCCCAAGGCGGAATGGACACAGAAACAATATCTGAAATAGCCGAACAAGTAGCAACAGAAAAATTAAATGAATTCAAAACAAAAACAGGCGATTTAGTTTCATTCAAAAACACTATCCAAGAGAGAGTAGAAGATATTGATGATAGATTAAAGAGAATTGAAAAATCAATAGACAAACTCCAACAAGCAATCATCGGAAAAATCGGAGAATTTGGAGAAAGCAACGCCATGATTCACAAAGACCTAGACAATCTTCACGGAACAGTTTCAAAATTAATGAACCCTTTAATCGACAACGTTAATGAGCTAAAAAAAATAGCTAAATAAATTTACTTCTTAATTTTCCAAGAAACTATTGCAGCAACTACAAGAAGAAGAATCATTCCAAACCAACTCGTATCAAACCAATTCTGAACTGTTCCCCAATTAACTGCCCAATTAAATACATAAGCAGAAGAAATCACAAATAATGCAACAATAACTCCGAGAATTATCCAAGAAAACCAATTACCTTTTCCTAAGAATGCAAACGGCTCCTTCCCAGGTAAAAATCCCAAGATTGCAATTAAAAAGAAAATTCCAATAACAACTGCCCCAAACCATGCCGAAGTAAACTTAACAAACTCTACTAAAGAAGCCTGAACAATAAAAAAGCTAGATAAAATAAATGAGATAAAGAGCATAACTGGTTGATTATCTCCGAGAACTTTCGTCTTAAACAAAAGTGCATAAATCACAATGAAGACTAATAGAAATGCAAAGATTGGCATAAAATAATTAATCGCCCCAACAGACGCTTCAGCTACCATTTAAACCTTTTTCTTCCCAGATTTACCTACAACAATAATTATTGTGACTAGCACAGCTAACACTATAATAGACCATATATTCTCGACAAAGAATCCTCCGAAACCTGACTGTCCAGACCACTGATCCCAAGCACTTAATGACCAAAGAACTACACCAATTCCTACAGTCCATCCAATCCAAGCAACCCTTCCACTCTTCATCAGATCTCCCTCATAAAAGAATCCCAACATAATTAGAAGTACGATAAATATAGAAATACCGATTCCGAATCTAGGGAAGATAACTGCAAAAAACTCTGAAACAAAATCAAACTGTAAGGAAAGCAAACCGATAGAAGCAGCTACAATAGATTCAATAGTCTTGTTCTCTCCAAGCATTCCAGTCTTATCTAAGATAGCAAAGATAACTGCAAAAATTAACAAGAAAGGAATCACATAAGAAAAAACTCCAAGGTCATTCCAAATATTTAACACATCGGTAACCGTTGTAACCATACCAGTAATTCCCATAGACTATCAAGAAAAAACTCATTTATATATCTTTTGAAGTTCTAGATTAATTAGTCATCCTTCTTCTTACTCTTCTTCCCCGTAGCAACCGCGACAACCATCGCCCCAACAACAAGAACAATCATAATCACATTAGTCCAAACATCACTAGTACCTTCAGAGAACCAATTTTCAAGAACATGATAGAATCCAGTAACATAAACGACAACACCTATAGTAAACAATCCTGCCAAAATCCCAAAGGTAATCTTCATCCAATCAGGAGCTTTGGATAAATCCCCTGCAACAAGACCATACAAAATAAGAAAGACTAAAATCACTGCTACACCTACAGCCATCCACGGCATCAAATTAACGATAATCTCCCGAGGCTGTCGAACACCAATTAAAAGAAGACCGATAACCATCGCGACCATAGAATCAATCTGCGCCTTCCCTTCACCAAGAATCTTAGACTTCTGCAAAATAGCGAAAACCACTACAAACACAAGTAAGAACGGTAAAAGCATCTCCGTGAAAAAAGCATTCTGGAATATTCCCATAGACTATACAAACCTAAATCCTATTTAAATATTCCTAATGTCTTTCTTAGAAATTAATCAAATACCCTCAGCCGAGGATAATCACTTCCTTCATCAATTCTCCAAACATTTGTAAAATCCCAACCAGCATTAGTAAATGTAGATTGTTGTTTCATTTGAGTAGTTGACTTTCCTAAAGCAACATATCTCGCCGCGGTCTGTCCAGACACATCTAAATCCCAAAAATTATCCCCCCCTGCAATAGTATCTGCACATCCAATCAAACCAGCCTCATTTGGTGCATTGTAATTAATTTCATGCACCACCACTGTAGCTGCATAATTATTTGAAATATATGAACCAGTTCCATAATTATACCCAATTAATCCAGCAATACAAGGATTCCACCCAGGGTCTCTAACAGTCGTTTGAGTATAACAATTTGTTATAATAGAACTATAAGCAAGACCAATTAAACCTCCAACCCTCTTCCCATCAACACCATTTATATTCCCCCCCTCTACAAAACAATTATCTAAGGTAACCCTCCCCCAACCAACTAGACCTCCAATATATAGTTTCCCAACTATATTTGGATTTATTAACCCAAGATTTTTAATTTCAGCCATACCACCATAAACAGAACCAAATAATCCTACTCGATCTGTAGTTGGCCTATTAATATATAATCCATTAATAGTATATCCTCTTCCATCAAATTTTCCAGTAAAGCTATTACTACTATCAGGACCTATTGGAATAAAACCAGCCCCAGTTTGTTTATAATTTGAACAATCAACATCATTCTTCAAATAATATTCTCCCGTTAAAGATATTGCTTCTAAATCCTCACAAGTCGTTATAGCAATTCCAGTCGGGCAATCCATTGGACAATTAATGGTATTCTCTCCAGACTCACAAACTTTATTCCCACAAACAGGCAATGGAACACAAGTCCCACTCGAACAAGTCCCTGTTCCCTCATCACAAGAGGTTCCCCCCTCTTCAAAATCTGTATAATAACACCCAGAAACACCACATTTATTTTTAGTACAATCATTACCATCATCAATACAGTTAGCATCATTAAGATTATTGGAACAAGAATCTCCACTACAACTGTCATCAGTACAATCTACTCCATCATCGCAATCCTTAGGAATTCCAGACTGACAACCACTAAGAACATTACAAGTTTCAACACCAGTACAAAATAACCCATCATCACAGAAAGTATTATCTGCCACATGACCACAGGCGTCCAGCACTTCATTACAGGTATCGGTAGTACAATCTACTCCATCATCGCAATCCTCAGGAATTCCAGACTGACAATCACTAAGAACATTACAAGTTTCAACACCAGTACAAAATAACCCATCATCACAGAAAGTATTATCTGCCACATGACCACAGGCGTCCAGCACTTCATTACAGGTATCGGTAGTACAATCTACTCCATCAGTACAGCCCATAAGAGGTCCCGGAACACCATCCCCACCACTACACACATCCCCATCTGTACAGAACAAACCATCATCATAAGTCAAAAGATCATTAGAAGTATAAACACAATTATTACTTTCACAAACCACATTATTGCACTCTTCGACATCACAATCCCCCACCTTGGAACATTCACAATCATTAGGAGTATGAACACAAACATTTTCCCCATTACAACTATCATCTGTACAGCCATCAAAGTCATCACAATGTCCCTCCCCGAGGCATTCTACACATTGCGCAGAATCATCACAAAAGAATCCTCCATAACAACTAGCTCCTCCTACAGGATATTCACAAGAATCCCACCAAACACCAACACAAGTTTTAGTTCCTAAATTACATCCCTCTAGAGAAATCCCACACCCCCTTGTTTCCCCATCATCGCAATCACCCATCCCAAAGATCTCATCACAAGAACTTAGATCTACAAAATTTCCGAAAGGTATATCCACTTTTGAAGTAGCCATTCCCTGCTTCCAACTATTTCCCTTAACAAAAACCGGAGCCGCCCTGACAGTTTCCGGAACCCCATATTGACTAACATTAAAACAATAAATCTTCATCTGGTTTGGCTCAGGCGCCTCTTTTATATGGTCCTCCGAACTCCCATTAAAATTCAAAAGAATCTGAACATTCCTAATGTCCGATTCATCAGCCCCCCTTTTAAGCTGCACCGAAACATATCCACGAGCATCATAAGAAGTATAACCATCCAAAGTCACAACATCAATCCTCGCGTTCGGATCATCAAAACCAAAACCCTTCTGAATCATTGGAAGAATTGCTATCCAAATAATCACGACCGCAGCAACTGTAATCAAAATAATCAGAACCGTCGCGACAATCGCAGATATCCCTCTTTTGTTCATAAAAATTATAATAAAATAGATTATTTAAAATTAACGCCAGACCTTAAATCCTATGTAAATATTCCTAAATAAAACTAGAAAAAATATGGCGAAAGATGAGATAGAATACTGCAATAAAGTCAATTACAAAAAGAATACTCGCAAGGATAAATAATTTTTTCTGGGCAGAATCAAAGAAATTGAATCCTGTCTCGCTAGACTTAATAACAATAAGAACATAGACTACCAAAGAACCTATTGCAAAAATTGGAAGAAAAATTGGGATAAAGATTATATCATAAGCAGATGCGGGAGAAAAGACCCAGAATAAGAAAAGCCCTAAAATCAATAAAAGAACATTAGTGAAGACAAGTTCTCCTTTTTTTAACGGCTTCATTTTAGATCAAATCTTCTTCTTCAAGAGGCATATCTTCTTCCTCTTGCTGAACTGGAACTGCATTCTTATTGATAATCAAAATATCCCCAATAGCCTTGATAAATTGATGAGGTACAATAATTCCTCGAGCGCCACCAAGAACTTCAATCATTCCAGACTCCCTAGCAACGACGATTCTCCAACCATCAATCTTATTATCAACTAAATTAACTTCCTCAACCATACCAAAAAGGTCTCCAGAATCGGTGTAAACTTTTCGCCCAACAACTTCGCTCATTCTTTTTATTCTTAACATAAATCAACTAAAATAATTTCATTTATATACATTTCTATGATTCAAAGTATACTAACAATTTCTCCTCGAAAGGGATATATTTATAAAAAATATCTCATTTAGTAAAATATGGATATAAAAAAATTATCTGTTGAAATTCTCATAATAGCTCTAGCTTCATTAATTCTTGGAGTAAGTGTCGGATTCGATAATCTCCCCCTAGCTTATGCCGCCGGATTAAGTTTCCTAATAATTATTGGAGCAAACGTCTTAATCAAAAAAACTGTAGGATACTTTTTAGAAATAAAAGTCCGAACAAAATTCTGGTCGTGGTATCAATACGGATTACGAAAAGATTCTCACTTCAAAAAAACCGTTCCAATGGCGTGGATTCCACTTTTAGCCTCGCTGTTAACTAAAGGACTCTTCTGGTGGTTAGCAATTTTAGAATTTGACGTCGAGCCAAAAACTGAAAGGGTCGCAAAGAGACACGGACTTTATCGATTCACACAGGTAACTGAATGGCACATTGCATGGATCGCGGCATGGGGAATAATTCTCAACTTCGCATTAGCTATAATTGCATACATCGCAGGATTCGAACTATTCGCAAGACTCAGTCTTTACTTCGCGGCATGGTCAATCATCCCATTATCCGGCCTAGACGGTTCAAAAATATTCTTCTCAAGCAGAGGACTTTGGATAACTCTAGCAACAATCACATTAATAATTCTAGGTTGGGGATTGACAGTTCTTTAAGCCAGAGTAGGAAATTTCTTTCCTTTCCTAACTTTCTTTTTAGTCTTTTTATGGACAATCTTCTTTTTAGAAACTCGTCCATTCCAATCCTGCTGGAAAAAGTAAAGATAAACAATCGGCAAAATTCCAAAAGTATTAAGCAACAAAGAAGCAACAAACCAAATCGTCTGATTATTTTTCGCAGCTCGCCACATAGCAAGCCCTTTCCAAAACAAAGTCCAAACCAGAGCTGGATAAATCCACCAAGGAAATTCAATCATCATACAAAACTCACCACTCCAAAATTTATAAACCTACCTGATTTTAACATAAAATGAAAGAACTTTCCATAACTCCAAGAGATTATCAAAACACCATCTTCGAAACTTGTAAAGAAAAAGACTGCCTAGTAGTCCTCCCAACAGGGACAGGGAAAACCTTAATTGCCTTAATGACTGCAATTGAAAGATTCAAAAAATTTCCCTTAGAAAAAATTATAATCCTTGCACCGACAAAACCATTAATTGAACAACATTTCGAATATTTTAAAAAATCCTTACCCGAAGGATGGGCAGACATGCAACTCTTCACTGGAAAAACCCCTGCAGATAAAAGAAAAAAGATTTGGCAAACAGCAGAATTTATTTTTTCAACACCCCAGTGCATAGCGAACGATCTAGACAAAAACCTTTACCAATTAGACGAAGTTTCTCTCCTTGTTGTAGATGAATGCCATCGTTGCCTCAAGAATTACGCCTATAATAGAGTCGCACAAAAATACAAAATACAATCCACAAATGGAAGAGTATTAGCCCTAACAGCCTCCCCTGGAGGAGACAAAGAAACAATAACCCAGGTCTGCGACAACCTCGGAATCAAAGCTGTAGAAATCAGAACACGAGATAGCTCAGACGTCAGACCATATTTACAAGAGTTAGAATTTGAAAAAATAGAAGTAGACTTCCCTGCAGAGTTCGTAGAAATAAAACTTCTTTTAGAACAAATCTATAATCGGAAAGTTAGCGAACTCAAGCATAGAAAAGTTCTCTTCGGATATCCTAGTAAAACAATGCTCTTAAAAACACAAGCAAGATTAATGAGTAACCGGGGTAAAAAAAGTTTCAATGATATGCTCGCAGTCTCAGCATGCGCGACCGCACTAAAAATCTCCCACGCGCTAACTCTCCTCGAAACCCAAACAATGTCCTCATTCATTGCCTACCTAAAAGATTTATTCAAACAAGCCGCAGAAAAAAAATCAAAAGGTGTTCAAAAATTAGTAAAAGATCCTTGCTTCGCAAAAGCCTACACTCTCGCAACAACACTAAACAAGGAACATCCAAAACTAGAGGTCCTAAAAGAAATCGTAGAAGAACAATTCCAAAAAGAACCCACATCAAAAATAATTATCTTCGCCCAATTTCGTGAAACCGTCCGAACAATCTCAGAAGAATTAAATAAAATTGAAGGAATAAGAGCCGCTAATTTTGTCGGACAAGCGATGAAAGACCATGGCAAGGGAAGAATGACGGGGCTAAAACAAAAAGAACAAAAAGAATTAATAGAAAAATTCAAAGAAGGAGGGATAAACATTCTCGTAGCCACATCAATAGCAGAAGAAGGATTAGACATCCCAGAAGTAAATGAGGTAATTTTCTACGAACCAATCCCTAGTGCAATCCGTTCAATTCAGCGAAGAGGAAGAACTGCAAGACTCTCAAAAGGGGCTCTTAAAATACTAGTGACTAAAAAAACACTTGACGAAATTTTCCATTATGCAGCTCGCCACAAGGAAAAACGAATGCACAAAGCAATCGACGACATAAAAAAAGATTTTGAATCTGAAGAAAAACAGGAAACATTGTTATGAAAAAACAAATTGAAAATATATTTAGCAAAACCAAAGTAAAGAAAGAACCAACTTGCCCAAACCTAAAAGTCCCAATAATCATTGACACAAGAGAAAAACAATCTTTAATCGCAGCGAACCTAATTGAAAAGAAAGCAAACATAGATTTTGAACAATTAGAAATAGGTGACTACCTAATCCAAGACACTATCATCGAGAGAAAAACTTTTTCAGATTTTGTCGGCTCAATGATAAACAAAAGATTATTCGACCAACTCAGGGAGATAAAAAAATACCCAAAATATTTCTTAATCATCGAAGGATTCTATTACGACTATGATAAATTCAATGTCCATGAAAATGCAATAAGAGGAATGTTACTCTCAATAGCAATAGATTACCAAATTCCTATCATCTACACAGAAAACGAAGAAGATACTGCAAACTTCCTAATACTTGTAGCAAAAAAATACGAAAGACCAAAACAAGAAATGTCAATAAGACCATCTAAAACTTTCAAGACATCAGAAGAACAAAAACAATTCATCCTTGAGGAATTCCCCGGAATTGGACCTGCCGCAGCAAAAAACCTCCTAGACAAATTCCCTACATTAAAAGAAGTATTCAACACCACTGAAGAACAATTAGAAAAAATCCTTGACGAAAAAAAGATTAAGAAGTTCTTAGGATTGTTGGAAGACTAACAAGACTTGCTATCTAAAATTCCCGACTCACCATCCAAGGTAAAGGCCTTTACTTCTACAAAAGAATTTGCAACATCAAGACCCCGCCCAGTAACATCAAAAGAGAAGGTTTCTACACCTCCGGGAGGAATAGAACTTAACTCGGAATAAGGCAAATTAAGTACCCCATCTTTAAAATAAAATATAACCCCTTCTATAGGTAAGGCCCCAACAGTAACCTCAATATCAAAAGAAGTATCACTACATGTCAAACTTGTAATAGTCATTCCTAACTCTACACCAGGTCCATCATCTCCTGCTTGATCCTCTTCCCCATCTAAAAGATCCTGTAAAGAAGCAACATCCCCCGAGTCTGTTGGAGTTGTATC
>Ga0208904_1000366_pt1 | contig 38907 bp, 60 predicted proteins | sample AntAceMetag02UKB_FD_184774 | JGI IMG/M metagenome (GOLD analysis project Ga0208904, IMG submission 184774) | Saline lake microbial communities from Ace Lake, Antarctica - Antarctic Ace Lake Metagenome 02UKB (SPAdes) (version 2) | ecosystem: Environmental > Aquatic > Non-marine Saline and...
AGTCGTCTTAAAGTTGGTATGCCAGTAGATGTAAAATTTAAAGAAGTTAATGGAATTAAATATATGAGGGGAGTAATCCCTAGAAAAGAATATGACTACAAATGTTCGCCTTAGAATGAGCAAACGATTCAAAACCAAAAGGTTTAAATACTATAATAATATTATAATACTATGAAATGCAAACACGAAAACACAAAAAAGATGTTCTGGTTAAATCAGCAACGAGGAAAGTGGATGAAGACTAATTATTCTATTTGTACTGATTGTGGAATGGCTGTTGGATTACAACCTTTAATTTTAGAAGTAAAAGATAAAAAGAAAACTCTGCCTGATAAAACTAAAGACGCATTAAATGTCTTAGACGATGAGGTGAAAGCATGATATGTCCAAAATGTAAATCTACAAGCATTCAGATTATAGATGATAGTTTTGATTATGGTGAAGGACATCATGGTTCTGCTGGTGTTGAAATTGTAAAATATCCAACATGTAGAGATTGTGGATATGGAGAACAAGATGGAGAAGATGATTGGGAAACAACAGAAGACGCCTTACATGAACAATCAGAATGAAATATTATATAACAAATTCACAATTGGGAATGTTAATGGGAGATACAGACGAAAAAAGGACACGGAGATTATTAAATAAAATTATAGAAGACCAGCAAATTAATCCGCATAATAAAATATCAAAGAATGTAAAAGTGGTAAATAAAAAATATGAATTGGAATGATAATTTAAGTAAAGAAGGTAGATTTTTATTACCTGAAGATGAAATAGAATTTAGTGAGGCTAAAGATGAATGATTTTAATAAAACTCAATTAGAAAGGTTAGCTCTAGAAAGTGAAGTAGAGTGGTGGGCAAAAAGATATAATGCAATAGAATCAAAAAGATTAAAAGCTCAAGTTTTGCCAGAAGTAAAAAGGATTATAAATAAATATGAAACTCAAAAAGAAGCAATGGGTTATCATCTTCAAAGGTTTGGAGAATTAAAAAGATATTATGGAAAATGAAAGAAATAATAGAAGTAAACCCATGGATACAAATATTTGTTTTTCTTGTTATATTGATTCCATTAATAATTTGGGCAGCTTATGATGTATGGAAAATTAATAGAATTGAGAAGGCTAGATAGAGGTGATATAATATGTTTAATCCAAGCGTGGATTGGAGTAATAATACTATCAATTTACAAATACAAGGAAGTTATATGATGATATTCTATTCACAAAATAGTCATAATGCGAAAGATTTAAATAGTAAAAGGAATAGATTATAACATAAACATGGCACAAAATTTGGAGATAACAACAAATTATATTCTTGGCAAGACAGGGCAAGGCGGGGAATGGAGATTGGCGGAACTATAAACCGCCACATAATCATAATGTCAAAACTAATAAAATTCATAAGCACCGACGAGTTTAGAAAAATTCTAGCAGCGGAAAAGGATAAGCCAAGAAAGTTGGCCTACGTTCTAGCATTCGGATCAGGCCTAAGAATATCCGAAATTGTCGGACCTGCACCAAATTCTAATCAAGAGATTAAACCAATAGAAGCACACCAAATTAATTTAGAAACTAGGCAAATTAAAGTTCTAGGGAAAGGTGGCAAAGAAAGAATCACTGTAATTAACCCCTTATTCCCAATTAAAGAAAATATGTTAAGGATGCTCCCACTAAAGATAGAACGTAGGACGCTCCAGAATCGGTTTAAGAAGCTCTGTACTAAGGTATTAGGTAAGCCACTAAACTTTCACACGCTTCGTCATGGGTTTGCTAATCATATGCTCAATGAAAGAAATCTTCCGATGCCAATGGTTCAAGGTTTCGGTGGCTGGGCTAGGTTGGATACTGTTGGGATTTATGCTGTGGCTAATCCTGCGGCGGCTGTAAATAAAGTGTGGGAGGGATTCTGATGGAAAAATCATCTTTAAAAATCACCATATCTATTTTTAAATTTTAGGAACTTTTTCTCTCCAGTACCTTGTCTAAAAACTGGAACCAAATTTTGTGATGCCGCTTTAGCATAATGTTTTCTGTGGTGTGTTTTTCTTGCACTATGTGTAGTAAATTCTTTCCCGCAAATTCTACATTTATAATTTGATACTTCTTTAATTTTTGTTTTTAATACTTTGAATTTTTTAACAGGCTTTTTCTTTATATTCATTTTCTTAACAAAGTCTAACTTGTTTATATCTAGATGACTATACATTCCCATTGTTAATAGCCACCTTTAACCAATTTTTTAGATTTAGGCAAGAATTTTTTAGTATTCCCTTTATTTTTATGTACGATGTGCATATTATCATTTAACTTTCCAAACTTTTTTGTTCTAAATTGTGCCTCTGCTCCGAACCCGCCGATAGAAAAATCAGAATGAAATGCCCTATAGGGATTTGTAGATCCCATTAATGTTTTGTATTTATTATCTTGTCCTTTATTTGGAACTTTTTGTATTTTATTAAATTCTTGCCATTTCTTTTTTGCTTCTATTCTTTTTTTTGCCTCAGCCCTTAATCCAATCATATCACCAGAAACTTGTGGATTAGATCTAACTGCTTTATTTATAATTGAATATGTACCCTTAATCCTATATTTCATACCATGTCTTTTTGCAATAGGTTTTGCAACTTTTGCAGCAGCCCTTCTTTTAGATTCTACATATCTAAAAGTTTTAGAAAGACTGATTTCTTTATTCACCTTTTCTTTTTTGGTTTTATCAAAGGGCCTTCTGTCGTCGATGTTTGGTACTCCATCATTATCATAATCACCATGAATATATTGATGGTTAGTCATACTCTTCCTTTTTTGCATAATATAACTACACACAGTAACTTTAAATATTTTTTCATTATGAATTTTAAGTAAATTAAAGTATATACTATACAACACATATCTTTATATACTACTATGTCTTTATGTATATGTACTTAAAGGTACAGGAAAAAATAAAATGGAAACAAAACAAATAATGGAAGAACAGACAACTCATTTGAGTTGTGCAGAAACAGCCAAGCTTGTTAGGGGAGCTCTAAAAGAGAATTTTCCTTCCCAGAAGTTTAGCGTAAGAAGTAGCACATATTCCATGGGTGCATCAATTGATGTGTCATGGGAGAACGGAATACCAAGCGACGACGTAAACAAAGTAATTAAACAATTCGCTGGTGCGGGATTTGATGGCATGATAGATTACAAATATTATGTTAACCACTGGATGATGCCAGATGGTAGTATCAAATTAGCTACTAGAGAAAGCACTACTTATAGCGATTCATACAGATGTGACAAACCACACCCAGACGCAAAAAAGGTTAGCTTCGGTGCTGACTACGTTTTTGCTCAGAGAGAGATAGGCGAAGACATTAAGAAAGATGCAGCCAAACAAATAGCCAAACTAAATGATATAGAGTTCATCAGTATGGATGACTATCCGAAGTCTGAATTCTTTGAGGCTCGTGGCGAGAACTGGTGGAACATAGCAAACCAATTGTTATGTAAGAATGAGATAAACGGTCCGTTTAAGATCGTCAAAAGTGACGAGACTTGCTCTGGTGATTGGACAGACTTTTATAAAGTCCTTCCGTTCAGCGAGGAAGACAAAATTAAACAAGATAGGATAGATGCATACAAAGAAAAGCGAGAAGCTAAAGCTGAAAGATATGCAGAACTTGCAGAGAAGGCAGCTAAGCAAAGCATTGCATCTCATGAGGCGAGTAATAGGGCAACCGAAAATATTCCTTTCGGACAGCCAATATTAGTTGGCCACCACTCCGAGAGAGCACATAGAAATGCCATCAAAAGAAGTTGGAACGCAATGGACAAAGCAGTAGAGCTTTCCAATAAGGCAGACTATTATGCAGAGAAAGCAGACGCAACTAAAAACAACAATGCGATAAGTTCTGATGATCCAGAAGCAATTGATTTGTTGAAAGAGAAGTTAATTAAATTGGAGGATCAGAGAACTCAAATAAAAGAGTTCAACAAGAAGGCAAGAAAAGAAGGAAAAGAACAACAGGCACCATATATGTTGGCCAACCTTGGCGGAAATATAGCGACTGTTAAAAAGAGAATTAAAAAGCTAGAAAGCATAGATAAGATAGAAGAAATAGAAGAAACAATAAACGGAGTTGTTTTGAAAACAGACAAAGACGATAACCGAGTTCGGTTATTCTTCGATGGGAAACCAGAAGAAGAAATAAGAACTAAGCTGAAAAGCAACGGATTCAGATGGAGTCCATACAACGGATGTTGGCAAAGACAGCTTAACCCATGGGCAATAAAGGTTGCCAGAAATTTAATACAAGGGGGTGAGTTTTAATGGTAGAAGTATTAATATACAGCCGAGAAGACGTTAAGAAGTCTGGTGGGTTCAAAAAGAAGTTTGAACAAAACTGGATCTCAAAAGAAGAGTTCTTCAAATATTTGAAGGACAATGAACTAAACGTAAAATCCCAGTATTTTGACATTACTGGAGATATATCAAATGGTAAGAGATTTAGATGTTCTTACAATGGTATGATTATCGGTACATCGGGTATCGTTAAGGAGTTTAACTAAAATGGCATTTTTTGATGACGAAGAGTTAGACACAAAGACAAAGAATGAGATTATAATGTCAAGTGACATGTATAAGAACTGGGCAAAGAAGAACCCAGAAGTACACGCAGAAAACGTAAAGAGAACTGAGCGTTTTGGATGTGAATGGATGTAAACCGATAACTTTATATATCATAGTATATACATATATACAGGGTTACACAACGGACAAGGCTATTGAGTATGAAACACGACTTTGGAAGGCGAGTGGTTGACCAGTAACCCTAATTAAAATTAAAAAATAAAATGAGCAAACAAAATCCAATAACGATTGAAATAGAAGAAAAATTAAATGTAAACCCACAAGATATTTACAAGGCCACCGTCGTAAAATCAGGGAATGGTGCAGTTGTAAAATCCTTTAAAAAGTTTTTAGGTAAAGAAGTAATTGTTATTGTAGCAGATAAAGTAAAAATGAAGAAGAAAACAAAAGAAGAAAAAGAACTGGAGTTTGATCAGCTTATGGAAAACGCAGGCGAAGAAGGATGGAAAGAACCATAATTTGTCTGTTTTGTGAAACTAAACAGGAGGACCCAACACCTACAAAATAGACGTAACTGTCTAAAGTAAGTGTTTTACGAAACAAAATGTTAGAAGAAATATTCGTCATTTTATGATTTTGTGCGGCGGTTTGTGGTGCAATCAAATATTCCAATAGGATGAGAGATAAACTAAATATGGAGGAAACGAAATGAAAGAAACAAAGGAAAAAACAAATGTTTTGAATAAGTGGTGGTTCTGGGTAATTGTATGTTTGTCGTTAGTTTGGATTATAGACAGTATCGCAGTAGGCCTTAATGAAGAACCATGTGAATGTGCAGTATCTGAAGAATCATTTATAGCAGTTTGTGAACTATATAATGGACAAGCGGAGTTGTCAGATTCTTGTGGTGAACTTGCAGAAATGTATGCAGAAGAACTAGACTTATCATTTACATGGACAGACCAAGAACAACTAAATTGTTATTCACTAATAGGATAATAAGAAAAATAACATGATATTAATATATTTTATTTATGATATTTTTATATTGTTTTTGGTTGCAATGGTATGCTGGATGGTGTGGAGAGCTTGGTGTGAATGTAGAAAAGATAAAGCGGGGATACCTAGAGCATTATGAAACCAATTTGGATCGAACTTGTGAACTCTGGTGTTGCAAATAGATTTGAATTAGAAGACCACGAGCTTATTGAAATGAATTGGAGATTAACATTATATCCAAAACTTTATCAAAATGTGTTTAAGCATGAAATGGGACATGACATGGGTGGTTTTAAAACCAAAGATTTAGTGCATGACATGACTTCCAGGACTCCAGGATTATTCAAGTTTATGAGAAATCATATATCTTCATGGACACAGTTCCTACCTATGTACTGGGACATTAGAAAGAACCAATTGGTATACGACATTAGTACAATTACATCGTGGGTATTAATAGGGGTAACAGCTAATCTTATATATTGGGGATTGAGGTGGCTGCTATGAATTGGGTATTACTTTCACTTGGTATACTAATGATATTATTTATGGCTTGGGTAATTATCTCTGGTCGTAAAGAGTGTGATAGAATATCGACCAAGAAGAAAAAGCGTTAGTTTGCTTCTATCTTTTCTACTGGTTCTTCAGCCGTTTCTTCTTCAACTACTTCATCTTTAACTTCTTCTTTATCCTTATCGAAGAATCCTGATGGCTTAAATATACTTGGATCGCTTGGTTCAAATAGTGGGTTTGTCATTTTGTTTTACCTCCTATATGTATTATTGCTTTTAGATTTATTACAACTACTACACGCACCCTGGAGATTATACATCTCATTACTTCCGCCTTTACTTACTGGTATGATGTGATCTATCTCTGTTGCAATATTTGTGCATAGATTAGACTGTATTTCACATATGTTATCACATTTGTCAAAAACTCCTTTTCTAACCTCTTCTCTTATATTGGCCCTTTCAAAAGATTTGATGGGTTGGATACTTGCTGGGTGTATGGAGGATGTTAGAATATCATTATAAACAAATAACATCTTCTCACCATTATCCAAAACAAATACTATTGTACCAATAGAACAATCAGTTCCATCATTAAAATAGCTTAATTGACCAGTGGATTCTATTACTCCTGTGAAAAAGTATTCTGTCATATCCTTTAATCTAAATGTTATCCTAGTCTTATTTTTCATATAGAATTCAATCTTATCATCTATAAAATAGTCTGGTGTCATTGGGTTGAGAGGACTAAATTCTTCCATGTTATTCTTAATGTATTGCTTTATTTAAGTGTATCTAATGCTGTAATTAGCTGTTTTTTATTATTTTTTCACGTGTTCCATTTCTAAGTTACTTTATTGGCCGCGATATGTGCCTTTGTGACTAACTTCCATTTTTTACATTCGACAAATCTTTGTTTTTTTGGTTAATGCTTTTAACTAGTTGTGTGACTCTAGACCTACCTAAACCAACCACATCAGATGCTTTTCTATGCGTAAGACCTTTGATGTTTACTAGATTATTTACCATAACTTCTTGAGGTGTCAGCTCATATTCATTTATAGGTGAAATACTTCTCATTAATTTTTCTTCTTTTAATGATCTAGCCATAGCACGTGCTTCCGCCTTTGAATATATCTCTTCTAAAAAAGAATCTTTCCTTCCTTCATATTCTGCCCAAGTCTCCTTATTACAAGCTAGAGTATACATTCTATTAACATCTCTATTGTCACGCTTAAAATTGTGTGTGTATGTTTTACCTGTTCTAGGATCAGTTTGGAGTTTGTAACACTTAGAATAAACGATACCTGCCTTTTTATAAACTTTAATAGATTGTATATATATATTGGCCATACTTCTCATATGGCTATCAATAGAAGTCCATATAGGAGCGTTAGCAAAAATGATTACTTGTTTCTTTCTACAGGTATCTAATACCTTAGCTAGGTCTACGTTCTCACCAGACATAGCTCTCCTACTAGGAAACAAAACACTAATCTCTTCTACTACTTGTACACTCGCTTCATTTGGGTCAGAGTCTTTAACAAACTTAACAAATCCTAAAAAGTTCTCTGTTATATTTTTAGCTGTGAATGTATTGCTTCCTGTAAGTTTCTCTATAACCTTCTCTGCAAGTCTACAACATTGAGAAGATTTACCAGAACCAGGCAACCCAGAAATAAGCACTAATGTGTATAATCCTTTTTTCTTTCTATCACATATATAATTTACAATCAAATCTGCCTCTGGTTGTTCTTTCAAATCTTCTACTGATAAAACTTTAACCATAATTATAGGGATGTCCCTGCTTTGAAATAATCCATCTTATGGATTAGTTTATTTAATTCCGAAAATAACTCATCCGCATTCTCAACCATCTTATCCCAATAGGCATCAATCTTATCATCCCACATTGGAGCATAAATGAAACCTACACTTTTTGGTTTATCATTATGACACATTACAGAAGCACCTTTCTGTGGCAAATATTTTCTATTGGAATACACCCAAACTGCTTTTTCATTTTTTAACATCTTTCCAGTTTTTTCGTGATATGCAAACTCATCGAATACTTCTTTTTTAGCAGTTTCCCATTCTTCATTCAGATTAGGCATATGAATGTTTATCTCTGGAGACAGGGCATTCTTTAAGCATTCAACAGATCCAATAAACTCTTTTCTAGAGTCTGGGATAATTACTGGCTTTTCTTTAATGAAGGTGGTGTATCCAGGCCGCATATCTCGAGACCTAAGTTCTAGACACCTAGAGACTTGTGATTGTATTATTATCGGTTTACTAAATTCAGACTTCCTAGAGTATTCCGATTCTTCTAATCTTTCTTCATTAAAATTTTCATCAGGCATCGTGCCACTAGCTACCATCATCCTCTCCCAAACATCTTACTCATCCAACTGCCACCACTTTGTTGTTGTTGAGGATTAAAATTTAATCCGTCTGACATATTCAAACTAGAGAATATCTTTTTACTTTCCATGCCATTAAGACTTCTAGTATAACAAGAAAAGATTGCTCGGAATATCATATTGCTTACTGAAGACATACGGGAAGAATCTGGTGTCCCTTTATTTTCATATACCGCATCTGCATACCCAGGACCTGGAGGAACGAAACCAAACTTTTCTATATTACAAACAAACTCTTTTGTGATATCCTCAATAACTGACTCCATTAAAAAACCAAGTTGTTGTTCCTTTATAATTCCAAGAGTTGAATTATTATTAAGAACACCAGTTGAATAAGAAATAAGAAATCCTCTACAAGCATCATTCACTAATGGTAACTTAGAAGGATTCATTATCCACAACCCCTGCTCCTTATCATAAAACTCCCCTTTAAGAGAATGGTTAAGATTGTCAACAATAGTGTTAGGGTCAATCTGTCCTACAATATTTGATATAGAACTTTCGGGTGTAAACATAGGCATACCCATACCTCCTTGTTGGTCTTGTCCGTATTGTGGTTGTTCCATTTTAAGATACTATAGGTGTATTAGAAATCGCAGGTGCAAGAGCCTTAGCAACATCGGCCAATTGTTTTGCTACTTCTTTTAATCCACTATATTGAATATAAGAAGCTATGAAAACAATCATTATAAATATTGTTATTTGAATGAAGTCTTTATATTTCTCCCAGAAAGAACTAAACGTAAACCTCTTCTTTGCATTCTGTTCATTGTCAAACCTCCATGCTGTTGCATCTTGGTTTATACATTTAAGATTTACTATTGCAATCTTCTTACTTTTACCGTCAGCGTCAGGAACTTCAGTATCTACAAAATTAAAACTTCGTGGCAGTATAGGTTCAAAATCATCCATACCTTTTTGGACTAAGAATAATTCTCTGTTGAACCCCATTAAAAATCTAGAAGCTGGTGGTGGTATCTCAATTACACCTACACCTTTTCTTTTCAATCTAAATGAAGTAATCCCACCTACTGGAGCAGATTTAAAGTAACCACCCTTAGCATGAATAACATCCATTGTAACATTGTCGGAACGTGAAATAATAATAGTAATAGGAATATTAAAGGCCATGTTTTCTTTTCGTTTCTTAGCGAAGAAGAACACTCCAACTAATATTAATGCACTACCAATTAACCATGCTATCAAACTACCTAATCCAGAGAACACATTTGTTACAAGACTTAAATCTGCTGCCATTCTAAATTAAGAGTATATGCCTATTTAAATACTTTATTATGTGTATATATATTTCTTGATTATGAATAAGTATTTAAAGAATAAATGTTACATTTACTCTATGGTTAAAGTAATCGCACTGCTTGTTGTTTGTTTGTTGGTAATAACGACAGTAGGATATATAACCATTAATAATAACGACGAACAAGAAGTTATTTATGAGACAAATTATGTAGGATTATTACAATTAGGATTAGCACCGAGTGCGGTTACAAGAAGATCAACAATCGACGATGAAGATACTGGGGTTAGAATGTCAGACGGTAATAATGTTTATGCTTTAATTAAATCTAACACCTGGGCGACTGGTGACTATGGAAAAACATTCCCAGTCATAATTGAATAATGAGTAAATTCACAGATATGTTGAATAAGGCGAAAAGGGAAGGTGATGCAAAATTAAAAATAATAGCTCCTAAATATAATCCTAGAACTGGAAGGACCTCAAGTGGTGGTTCAAGTGGTAGAGCTTCAAGTGGTGGGAGTGGTTCGTCTAAACCTTCAGAAGCATTCTCATTTAAAGAAGAAGCAGAGAAAGTATCACAAGCTAAAAAAGAGGCTGAAGCTAAGGCCAAAATAGAAGATGCCGAAGCTACTAGGGTCGCAGCCGAACAAGCAGCTGCTCAAAGAGAATCGTCAAGGATACAGGCAGCTAAATCAGATATAGTATCTAGTAAGGGTATGGTACAAACGAAAATGGTCAGAGATAAAAATACAGGAGAATATACAACTGTTACAACTACTAGCAATAAATCTGGCAAGGTAGTTGAGGTTTTTAATCCTAATGTCAAGGGTGGAATGTCAGTAAAAGGTTTGGGCACTGAAGGCACAACTACTTCTACATATTACGAAAAAGGGAATGATGGATATATTCCTAAATCTAAGATTAGTTCAAGAAAAGAATTTATACAAACACCAGTTGAAGGACCACCTAAAGATATTATAAAAACTGATTATTTCAAGTCTCCTGTACCAGATAGAACGGGACAAGTATATGATAGCAATAGCAAAATGTTTGTTACAGCTCCTTATAAGTGGGGGGCTGGGGGAACAGCTATATTTTCACAACCGACACTAGGCGAAGCACAAGCTATCGAATCAGCACAACAAGTAGGAAGTGCTAGGGGTATTGTTAATTATGGTGCAAGTAAATATAATCTTGCATTCGACAAGATTAGGGCGATACCAGTTGTTAAAAAAATCAGGGGGAATATAAAAGGAAAAGGCTGGTTAGATAAAGTAGATAGTTTTTCATTACCACCACCTAAACAAACATCGCAAAAAGATTTCATGTCTACTTTCACTACACCGTCAGGAGTTAGGTCTGTATTTGATGCAAGTTCAGAATATACATTAAGAGCAGGTGAACTAACCGAGAAAAGTTTTATTAAGACAGGTCTTATAAAGAATGATTCTATATTAACTTCACCTGGTCCATTCTCCAGGAAGGTAGTAAAAGATGTATTATCTGATGTCTATATGTTTTCTTTGTTTGCTCCAGCTATAAAGACTGGGACTACCTCCCAGCAACTAGAAAGTAAATACGCTGGTGAAGTAGTTGAAGTTGTAGAGAATGGCCAATATGTAAAAATGACATTAGCTGAAGCTAGAGCAAAAGGATTAATTGGTAGAACCCAAGCTGCAACTGAGTTTGGAGCAATGCCAGAAAGTAGACAATTAGACGTTTTGAAACAAGCATTTAAGGGTAGAGTATATTTAGACCCATCATCACAAGCACAAGACATTTTAAAAACGTCTACATTTTTGAAAGAAGCTGGACTATCAAATCAAAAGGCAGCAAAATTATTGCTAAATATATTTCCAAAACAATCAAAGGCCAGTACAGTTCTAATTCAAGAATCAAAAGGAATAGTATTACCGAAAGCTGGAACACTAGGCCAACTAGAACAACTTCCTAAAGTATTAACTTCTACTACTACTACTACCAATTTGTTTCAACCTAGTTTAGTTGGTGAAACAACTTGGTCAAATAGTAATGTATTCTCAATACCGACAACCAAAGTTACATTGAATCAAAAACTATTACAAGATACAAGACAGAATACAAGACAGAATACAAGACAAGCCACAAAACCAATACAAGATTTTATACAAAATACCAGACAAGATGCTAGACAAAATGTTAGACAGGCACAAGTCCCAGCACTAGATGTTTTACAAACCACAAAGGTTAATCAGTTATTTGATACTAAATTTGATACTAAATTAGAGTCAACAGGAAAGATAGAACCATTATCTAAATTAACTGGGAAAAGTACAGGATTCGGTAATAAAATTTTTGAAGAAGTGATACCAAGGAAACCCAAACTTCCAAGGTTAGGTTTTCCTTCATTAAGATTACCACCCGCATTTGGGACGAGGCAAGGCTATCTACCACAAGCAAAAACTAAAGGTGGAAAGTGGATTACATTATCTAAACAACCTATGACAAGAAGCTCCGCATTATCGAGAGCTTCACGTGCTTCGGATGCAACATTATCCGCACAGTTTAGAATTAGGAAAACTTCAGGTAATCCGACGTCTGGTGGGGATAATTATTTTGAAATTACAAAGAAAAAATACAGGCCCTATAAAATAAAGAAAGGAAAGGCAGTAAAGCTCCACGATCAGTTCATAGAAAAACGTGGAAGCAGAATAGATACTGGTGGTGAGAAGAAAGGATTAAAGTTAGCTAAGTTTGTTAAGCAGCAAGGTTGGTTGGTTGATAAAAAGAAAAAGAAATCTAAATCTCCGTGGTTAATTTAATGGCAAGGCCTAAAAAGTTTCCTACTAAGGTAGTAAGGATAAGGGCAAGAGATTTACAAAGATTAAGAGCATTAGCAAAGTTGAAGAAATTATCTGTTCCAGATTATATAAACTGGAGATTTAGTAAATGATAAGTAAGAAGGGAAATCCAGTTGCTGGAATAGTTTTTATTGTTTTAATATCAGCTTTTGCATTATTCTTATTGATAGTAGGATTCATTGGAAATGAAGTTGCGTCGGAATTACAAACTAAAATTGGCATAACAGACGAAATAAATGCTTCCTTGCAAACTACCATAACTACTTCTACGGTTACGATTAGTACCTTATGGTATATTTTATTTGCAGGATTATTGTTAGGTCTAATTGTTCAAGCTATGTTAGCAATTGAATATCCTAAAGTTATGTTACCCATATTCTTTCTTACACTAATCATATCCGTGATAATTGCTGTTGCAATGTCTAACGCTTATGAAGCGGTAGCAACTAACGCAAACCTTGCAAGTGCGTCTACATATCAACAAGGTATCTATTTCATAATGACTAAACTTCCATATCTGGCAGTGATAGTAGGATTACTCGCAATTATAATAATATTTACTAGAGATAGTGGAATTGGCGGTGGAGGTGCAATTGTTAACTAAAAATGGAAAAGAACAGGCTCATAAATCGATTCTCAGCGACTTTATTATGTGTAGTGATACTTTTGGTAGTCCAAGTTTCAGTAGTTTCCGCTTGGGATTTTGATAATGTAAAGGAGACAACAGACGTTGTCAAAGGTGAAGATTATAATATAGGTGATTCAATATTAAAGTATAATGACTTGTGGGAAAAATATAAACCAATTAAAGTTGATAATATGTTTGGATTAGGTTCAACATTATTTAGTGGTGCAATCACAGAACACACAGAATATTGTAGAGAGGATTGTTCTTCTACTATGGAAATATATTTAGCAAATGATGGGATTTTAATTGATGAAGTAATATTTGAAACTAAACAAAAAGATAATAGCTGGGTAGAACAAAATGTTAGAAGTTACCAATTTTATATTAAGACTGATGAAAAACCATATTTGGTAGACGACTTTGAATTACAATGTATAAACGGAAAGTTTAACGAATTGAATAAAAGTTATCAGCAAATATGTACTAATGTTAAAGTAGGTAATCATACTGAATACATTTCCAATTGGACACAATACAATTTAGGAGATGAGGTAGTTAAGGGAAACTATATTGTTAAGTTAGAAGCTGAAAAGAAATCAAGCAGAACAGTTGATTGGATTATTAAAACAAATGGAGAATGGTTAGACGAATGGGCAACTTGGGCTACGGATTTAAATACAAATTTAGTTAGTTATTATCCTTTAGATAATGATGATTTTGACGATTTATTAGGAAACCATAATGGAACTAATTATGGAAGTTCAAATGATAGTGGTATTATAAACGATAGTAGAAGTTTTACTACAAATGATTATATTTCAGCTACCTGTTCTGCTATATCTGATAAAACTCTTAGTGTCTGGTTTAAAACAACTGATACTGGGGAGACTGCAATTTTTACAACTAATAATAATGGGATTGGTGGAAGTGGAGAAGGATTTGGAATAATGAATAGACAAGGAAGCGGAGGAGTTAGTTTTCTAATTGATGGGGTTTATTGGGGTTTAGTTTATACAGATTGTAATGATGGTAATTGGCATAATGCTATATTATCAAGAGCTCACCCATCTGGAGAATATAAAATGTATGTTGATGGAGTTTCTGTTAATAATGTAACTCAACTAGGTGGAAAATTTTCTTCCTCATCAACTTTAATTGGTGCAACGGGTGGAGGTGCATATTTTGAAGGTTCTATTGATGAACCTATAATTTGGAATAGAATATTAACACAAGCAGAAGTAGAAGGTTATTATAATAGTGGAGACCCAGCTTATCTAAATGAATCTGTTTTAGATGCTCCAGTTGTAACATTAAATTTTCCAGCAGATAGTTCTTATTCCACAGGTCAAGAAATAGAATTTAATTGTTCATCTGTTGTAGGTGGTGGTTCGACATTGACAAATATGACTTTATGGACTAATAATACTGCGTCTTGGGCATTGGCAAACACAACAGATGTGACTGGGACTACTAATACAACTACATGGAATAATACAATAACGGGGAATACATTGTGGTCTTGCCAGGCTTGTGATTCAGACGGAGATTGTGCATTTGCCACCAGTAATTATACCGTTAATTTGGATAATACTTATCCAACAATAATAGTGGAAACACCAGATGGAACTTTAAATTCTGCTACCATTGGAGATTCCGAAACGCTTAACGTAACATTTACAGATACTAATTTAGATGATTGTTGGTATGACTATAACAGTACGAATATAACAATAAATGGTTGCTTAACTGGGATTAAAAATTCAACTACATTTATCTTAGAGAATGGCAATTATAATATGACAGTCTATGCTAATGATAGTGTTGGAAATTTAAATTCAACTTCTCTAAGTTGGAGTTATAATTTAACAGAAGTGTCACAAACATATTTCAGTACCGCAGTAGAATCTTCTACTAAAACTTATGTAGCAAATTTAAGTTATAATAGTTCTGCATTTGGAGTTATAACAGGAGATCTATATCTGAATGGTAGTTCTTATACTGGTACAAGAACGGGAGCTGGGGATAGTGCGGTCTTTTCAGCAAATGCGATTATGCCTTCTATCTCCACTGAAACAAACTATACTGCATATTGGACAATTAGTTTAACTGATGCTGGAGGTACTACAGATTATAATTTGACTTCACATAATATTACAGTTAGTACAATTAATTTAAGTCTATGTGATGCAACTAACAATGTTTCGTTCTGGAATTTTACAATATTAAATGAATCTAATGCTGCAGAAATAAATTCTACATTTGAAGCAACATTTACTGTAACACCTACAGGCTCTAGTTCTGGTAATGATTTTTCATATTCAGATATTGTAGGAAATAATTCACAATATGATTTTTGTATAAGTCCTGGGACTGAAAGTTATTCTATAGATACAAATATAGAATTAGGAAAAACTGGTTATGTTTCTAAGTTTTATAATTATAAAGAAGTTACTGTAAACAATACTACTAAGGAAACTAATCTTTATATGTTGACCACCGCTGATTCAACTTCATTTATTATTCATGTTGTTGATGCTGCTGCAAGAGATATTGTTAGTGCAGAAGTTCGAGTTCTAAGATATTATACAGGAACAGATGAATGGTTGGTAACTGAAATAGTAACTACTGACGATAGTGGAGAATCGATTGCACATTTATTATCAGAAGATGCTGATTATAAGTTTCAAGTATATCAGAGTGGAGTAAGCACATATAATTCTTCTTTAACAAAAATAGTTTGTGCAGCATCGCCATGTACAGTAACATTAATTATTCCAATATCAGTTGCAACAGGGATAGAAGAAGTTGAAGATTTAACTTCCACGTTAACATATAGTAGCACAACTAATACTTTTACATATACTTATGTAGATACTTCTGCAACTTTTGATACAGCTAGGTTATATGTTGTAAGAATTGCACCTTCAAATGCAACTGTTATGACCCCATGTAATGAAACAAGAACAACTGCAAGTGGGGTTATAACTTGTGATATTAATGGCGGAGTTAATGGAACATATAGAGCATCTGGGTATATAGCAAGAAGCGACGTTGAGTTTCTTAATCTAAGAATTGACGGAAGGATGGGAACTAATATTTATAATTCAATGGGAGACGACGGCATATTGTGGGCGATATTCCTATTCATTGCAATTGCTATGTTGGGTGTTGCAAGACCAAGTCTAGCAATTGTTTTTGGAACAATGGGTTTAATAGTTGTAGGATTATTAGGAATAATAAATATAGGTGCGTTATCTATTGTTGCAGTATCAACTGTTGCAGTAATATTATTAATGCGGGTGGGTAGAGAATGATGAATAAAAAGGGTGCTGTTGTTTTAAGAGACGTTATGTTTATGATGTTAATCGTAAGTGCGATATTTATATTCACAGGATTTTTTGTAAGTGAAATGGCATTGAATTATGAAAACACTAATATGTCAGACGAATGGGCATTGAAACAAACAAACACAATTGCAAACTCTACATTCCATAAAACTTATGATAATGTAAGTGCAACTGGCGATGGTTTAGATACCAGTACATTGTCTCTATTGGGTGGGATATTAGAAGGGATTGGAACGACCATATTTATGGTATTAACCGCTCCGAATACTGTAGGGACTTTAGTAGCTGGGACTTTAGTAGATATGGGAGTCGGAACTAAAGTAGCAGGAATAATAAATTATTTAATAGTTGGAATACTCTATGCAATAGTTATATTTACTATAGTTAGTGCGTTTCTAAAGGGAGGCAAGTTGTAATGGCGATTAGTCCTCCAACTAACGTAACCACTGCAAGTCAAATGGTTGGTTGGTTAAATGTATCAACTGGTATGTGGTTGTTTCAAGGGATCTTATGTGCAGTATTTATTATATCATTAGTATCAATGTTAAAGAATCCAATTAATACTGCGTCTAAATCCTTTTCTGCAGCAGCGTTTATCACAATGATAATTGCAATATTTGCGAGAACATTAAACTATATACCTACATCATTTATGACAATATGGATAGTTCTAGTGGGATTGTCAGCAATCTGGATGTATGTGGAGGGAACACAATGATAACAAGATATTTAAGTATGGAGGTGGTTGTAATTTAGAATGGTGGGGTATAAGCATTTTGTTTTAGTTTTAATGTTACTTATCGTAACGGTTAGTATGGTTGGTGCAACGGAAACAACTATCGGCACTAAAAAACTAAACGATTGTATTGATTTGGTTCAATCTTGTGCGAGTTGTACTTATGTTAATTTTACTTCGTATACTATGCCTAATGGGACAAGAAGTGTAGTTGAATGGAGTGGAACACAAAGTGGTACATCATTTACTAAAAATGATTGTAATATAACTAATCAACTTGGTACTTGGATAATAGACGGACATGGAGATATCAGTGGGATTGATACTGTTTTTACTTATACTTATGACGTAACTACAACAGGTAATCCAACTCCAGACGGAATGCCAATGTTTCAAATGGGTGTCATTATAATTATATTTGGTATTGCTTGTTTCTTATTATATATGTCGTCACAAATGGGTGAGGTTGGATTTAAGATATTCTTTATGTTCACTTCATTGGTATTCTTAATGGCTACTATGCTTACAGCTTATATGATATCTGCTGACGGTAATGTCGCCGCAGCAACTAACGCAACAACATTAGGATTGGTTACAGTTCTTGGAATGATATTATTCATAATCTTTATCTATATAATGATAAGACAGACAATCAATGTTTTAGATATGTTCAGAATCAAACGGGGTTTAGCTTGGGACGTAGGACCTGGAAGTGCAGTTGGTGGGTATAATACGAAAAAAGCATTTTAATAATCGAAGAATGGCACGAGAAAGAAATAATAAAGAAGTAAAGACACACCTAAGCATGGTAACTATCTATGATAAATTTGCTGTTGACTTTAGAGATAAGCATGGAATAGATTTAACATATACAGAAGTTTCAGAAAAGATTGCTGATAAAATTGTGTCAGTTGGCGGAGTTAAGGTGTAACTAAGTGTTACACTTCGTTTCTACGGATATTTAAAGAATAATTTACTAGACAACCCATGCAGATTTTATTTATGGAGAAGGGGGTAAGATTAATATGAGAAAACTTATGCAAAAAAAGAAAGGTATGTCCATTGGTGATATGTACCCTGCGGTTTTAACAATCGTTTTGGTAGGTATTGTTTTGGGTGTAGGACTTTATGTTCTATCAACATTCTCTACACAAGTTGCAAGTGATACAACAGCACAGACTGCTGTTAACACAACTATTACTGGTCTAGCTACATTTGCTGATTGGATTGCTATAATCGTTGTTGTAATTGCTGCTGCTATTGTGCTTGGAGTTGTTCTATCTTCCTTTGGAAGTCGAGGGACTGGTATTTAATCACTAAAAATGGAAAGCATTCAAAAGAAGAAAGGAATGTCCATAGGTGATATGTATCCAGCTGTCTTGACCATCGTGTTGGTTGGTATGATATTAGGCGTTGGGCTGTTCGTTCTTGCGTCAGTACATGATTCTGTTAGGTCAGATTTTACTGGTTCACAGGATAGCATGAACACTTCAACTGGAACAACGACTCTAACTGACGCCGCATTGACAAATTTTTATTTGTCAACTGTAGATACTGCGACTAACCAAACAGGAACTGCTATCACTAATTATACGTTATCAACTGCGGGTGTTTTAACCTGGGGAACTGATATAGTAGCTGATAGTGATACTGATACGGTTAACGTAACCTATACTTACAACTACGATGCGACAAGTTCTCCAGAACTAGCAATAACAACTGCTGCGTCTGGTCTAGCTACATTTGCTGATTGGATTGCTATAATCGTTGTCGTTATTGCCGCTGCTATAGTATTAGGAGTAGTAATGGGTAGCTTCGGAAGAAAAAGAAATTCAATTTAAATTCAGTCTTTATTTTTAGACTCAGCTTCGTTGGAAGTGGCGAGGGGTGAAACCCCCCTCTTTATACTCTAATTAAATTTAGGGGAGGAAAAAATAATGGGAAGCAAATACAAAAAACAATTGGAACAGAAATGGGATGGTCAACCTATCTCAGACATGAAACTAAAAATGTTGCATAGTCAGGCTGATAGAAATATCACCAAACTTTGCAAAGATAAAATTAGAAGGAGGTCAAAGTAATATGGGATTCAAAGAAATAGTAAAAAGGTATAGTGAATACGAAGAAGCAGAACTTAAACGTAGAAAGGAAAGAAGGGCCTATCCATATAAGAATCTTGCAAGAAGGGAGGGATTGAAAAAGAAATCTATAGTCGCTAAAAACCTAGCTGTCAGAAAAATGAAAGCTGTGATTCCAAAAGGGAGACCAACTGCGGTTGGATTCACCAGGGCGATGAATAATCCTTATGGGGTTAAGCTACCAAAATAAAACTTATTTCATAATAAGAATCGGGTAGGGACTCCTATGCCATTCTTTTTAGGAGGTCCTTACTCGTTTAACCAATAAACATGAACTTTACAATATATTTTTTTCCCATATCTTTGTATCTTTTCTTCAACAGTTAAGCACCTAAATTCAACATTTTCAGACGTATCATTGATCAATCTTCTAATGCCCTGTCTTACAGAAGGTTCTGAACAATTAGATTTCTTTGCAATTTCTACACAAGTTAATCTATCACCCTTCTCTAATGCTTTCAATATTTCTGTCGCTCCCATAATCTATATACTCAGGTGTTACAAGATATATACATTTTACACCTAATTTTTCTTCTGCATACTCTGCAGGGTTAGCTTTCATTTCTTCAATATTAGTCACAGTATAATAAATTAAAAATAATAATAAAATTAATGCAATAAATTGTATATAGACACCAAACCTATATCTTAATTTAGCAAATCCTTTTGCTTTTTTATATTCTCCATAGGTCGCCTCTCTATATGCCATTTATATATTTGATATAATTTGTTTAAGCATCATATTGTTTTCTATAATCATATTGTTGATTTGTGTCTGCGATAAAAATACTGGAACTTCTAAATACTTCTGCTTGTCTTCAACTGGTGCTATCGGTGTCTTATCTTCGTTGCCGTCCAATTGTTCGATACGTTGCATTTCTTCAGCTGATTCAGGTTCTTCAGGTGCAGTCCCAATATGGACTGTCGACTTAGGTGTCTTGTTGAATATTGCCATTTAACCTCCTATCTTGTTTATTTAATTTATTCATTTTGCATTGATCTTTATATATTAAATATACATAGACTGCACATATTAATGCAATGGTAGCTGCAAATAAAATTGAAAAAGAAAATACTATTTCGTTCATTTTTTTCCTCCGTCGGATTTAGTTTCACCTAAAAATTTAAACGGATTATCTATCGAGTTTTGTAATTCCTCTCCCAAACTCATTGGTTTCCCTTCTGGATTAACTTTTTTGGGTTTAGGTTTATATTTTTCTTTTCTTACACCAGAATCAGTTTTTGCTTTAATGACACCTTCTTCTTTAACTTCTTTTAACATTTGTTCCATATATGCAAGTCGTCTTATAGGTTTAGCTTTCTTTTCAACTTCGGATACAAATGCTTTTCTATCCTTTAGTTCTTCATTTTTTCTTTTTACAGAATCAAAAATATCAGAAAGAAATCCCATGTTTTAATTCCTCCATGTTTCCACAGCGAATACAAATATGCTGGGTTTTAGTCGTTCTTATTTGTTTAGAATTACACTTTGGACATTTCAATACAACGATATCGTCACCTTCCATAATATATATACACACAATTACTATTTAAGTGTTTCCATAAGATATTTAAAAAAGTAAATGTAACATTTTGCTATGCGTAAATTCATTTTTGTATTTGGAATTTTATTATTCGCTAATTTTGTAGTAGCTGTAGACTTTGGATATAATAATGAAGACGGACCTATCTTATTCCTAGAAAAAAATGCTACCTCTACCATAAACGATTCTACATATTTTCAGGGATATACTCCACTAACATTACGAGCTTGGTATGAAAATTATTTCGATAGTATCTATTGCAAATTGACTGGGTGTAGTATGACTGGAAATTTAGAAACAACGGGGAATGTTACTGGAACTTATATATTTGGTGATGCTACATATCTTACAAATGTTCCAGGTGGTAACGCAAGTTGGAATGAAACTCATGCTGATACTTTGTATGCACCTATCGGAACTATCGGTGGCAATTCTTCATGGAACGAAACTTATGCTAGGACTTTATTCGCTGACATATCTGTAACGGGTGATAATGAATCATGGAACGAAACTCATGCTGATACTTTGTACGCAGATATATCTTTGGTTGGAGATAACTCAAGTTGGAACGAAACTCATGCAACTAATTTATTTATAGCAAGTGGGCGCGAAGCTAATCTGAATGTTAATTCTTCTGATTATTGGGATAATATGAATACAATAAATACAACTCAAATGGAAGATAATGGCGGGACTTTAAATATTCTTGAGAGCTGGTTAAGTTCTATCTTTGATACTTTCTTCGGAGGAAAAGATACAGACGATTTAACCGAGGGTTCAGCTAATCTTTATGATAATCAATCTTGGACAGAAAGTTTAGCTGATACACTTTATGCTGATATATCTGTAATTGGAAATAATGAATCTTGGAATCAAAGTGTTGCAGAAGAATTATTTTTAAGTATTAATGGTGGAACTCTTGGCGGAAATCTTACTGTTAATGGAAATGTAACTGCAGATTTCTTTATTGGTGATGGTTCTCAATTAACTGGAATATTAACTGGAGATAACAACATTTATAAAATCTATTTTAATAGTAGTAATAAGAATGTCGTGGTATATAATCTAACGGATTCAGATGCAGAGATTGTTACTGTATCGACAATTGGCGGAACTAAAGTGATATATGGAGGCGATTTTACATGAGGAAACTTTTTGTAGTCTTACTTATGTTAAGTTTATTGCCTTCGTGTTTTGCATTGGGGGATAGGTGGGATTTAATTTTTTCTGACGGGACGACAACTATTAATGGTACTGACGTTTGTTTGACTTCTGGAAAATGTTTAAGCACTTCCGTTGGTGGTGGAGATATAACTGCAGTTAATACCGCTGGAAATTATTTGACTGGTGGAGATATAACTGGTGCTATAAGTTTATTATTGAATGAAACATATCTTAATTTAACTATCACAGCGATAGCGTCTGCATCGGGTTCAGATAATTCTTCTTGGAATCAAACTTATGCTGACACTTTATTCATAGCGGTTGGTGATGAAGCAAATTTGAATGTTAATTCTTCTGACTATTGGGATAATGTTAATTTATATAATGAAACGCAGATGAATAACAATGCGGGGACTTTAGACATTGACGAATCCTGGTTCGCAACATTATGGAATACTATTCTTGGAACAAAAGATACAGACGATTTAACAGAAGGCTCAGCTAATCTATATGATAATTCTACTTGGAATGAAACTCATGCAAATACAAAATATGCTTTGATAGGTGCTGGTGCTGATAATAGTTCTTGGAATCAAACTTATGCTGATAGTTTATACTTACCGCATACTATTGATACAAGTGCTTCAGTAGATTGTGCTACAACAGAAGTTTTGTTAGGAAATGGAAGTTGTTATAATTCAACATTATTTTATGACAACACTGACACAGATACTCTCGGAGACGTTGGAGCTTGTAATAATGAACAAGTTGTTAAATATAATACAACAAGTGCGGGTTGGGAATGTGAAGATGTAAGTGCCGCTGGTGCTGGAGATATAGACGCTGTTAATACTGATGGTAATTATTTAACTGGTGGACAATCAACAGGAACTGTAGATTTATTATTCAATGAAACACTAATGAATAATACAAATGATTTAAGATATGCACTACTTAATTATGGAGACGATTGGAACAAAACTTATGCAGATACACTTTATGCTGACATTGGAGTAACTGGTGGAAATGCAAGTTGGAATGAAACTTATGCAACAACTTTGTATGCTGATATTTCTATAACAGGTGATAACTCATCTTGGAACAAAACATATGCTGATACACAATATGCAGACATATCAGTAGTAGATACTAATGAAACAAGTTTTGTAACAAATTTATCTACAACAGATTGTTCAAATGGATATTTAGTTATTGGAGTTCAAGCTAATGGAACAGTTTTATGTTCAGCAGATACTACTGGAGCTGGTGGAAAATTAGGCGGTAGTCCTTATCTATATAATGATTCTGCAAGTATTTTTGTTAATGAAACATATCTCAATGAAACTATTGACGATAGAGATGCTGATACAACCTATACGGCAGGAGGAAATTTAACATTAACAGGAACTGAATTTATATTAAACGGAACAGAAATTACTTCTTGGCTAGATGGAATTTATCAAGCTATTGGAACTTACCTAACATCAGCAGTAGAAGTTTTAACAAGTGGAGATAATTATATTGAATTAAATGCAAGTTCTGGAAGTGTTGAAATAACATTGAATGAAACCTATCTTAATGCTACAATTAATTTATTGGCTACTGGAGACAACGAATCATGGAACGAGACGTATGCAGATACGATTTATGCTCCAGTTAATTATGGTGATGACTGGAACGAAACTTATGCTGATACACTTTATGTAGATATCAACGGAGATAATATGACAGGAGATTTAAACAACACTGGAAATATTACAGCAAATGATTTTATAATTCCAGAGATGACAGGAAATAATGGGGCATTCACAATTAATCATTTCTTTTCAGATATGACATCTGCTGGAAGATTAACTGGTGGAGATATCGTGACAGACGCAGGAACAAGTGTAATAGTAACAAGCGGTGAAGGATTATTAAGAGATTTAGATGATGACCACTCACAAGTTAGATATTACGAATGGGTTAATTCTTCAGCAATATCAATACCAACTGATAGTATAATGTATTTTGGAATTGATTTAAATGGAGGTTCACCAATAGTTGTTAATTATACAACAGATGATAATTTTGATTTAGATACTTCCTTTCCATTAGGAACTGTAATCAATCAGGGTGGAGACCTTCATATACTAAATAATCCTTGGTGGGTTGGAGATGGATTAACAAACATCATAGAAAGATTCCAAGCAGAAGGTTGGTTAGAAAGAGATGATAATCGTGGAGGATTAATTTTAGGATACACTGGAACTAGGAATCCAACAATGACAGCAGGAACATTGTGGAGTAGATTAACAGAACATGAATTTTCAGATTTTGATTCAAGTGGAACAGATACTTTTGATGCTTATTATAGAGATGGTTCTGGAAGTTATACAAAAGTAGCAGACCAAACACAATGGAATAATACTCATTATGATGATGGAACTGGAACATTAACTCCTTATACTTTAAGTGGTGGAGTTATTTGGGTTTGGGCAAATGTAGCAACTGATGAAATAGCATTAATGTATCCTCAAGCACAATATTCTTCTTTAGCACAAGCAGAAGCAGAAACAATTCCAGATACTTATCCTGGAATGTGGTATAAGGGTGGAGTTATTATTGGAAGAATAATTGTTCAAGATGGAGTAGATACACCAATAGAAGTTCAAAGTTCTTTTACTACAACTTTCACAGCAAGTTTAGCAGCAGACCATGGAAACTTAGCGGGACTATCAGATGATGACCATACACAATATTTATTAGTTGATGGAACTAGAAATCAAACAACTTTAGATGTGACAAACAATATAACAGCACAATATTATTTTGGTGATGCTTCTGAATTAACAGGAATTACTGGAGATGGTGTAGATAATAGTTCCTGGAATGAAACTTATGCCACAACTTTATTTATTGAAGTTGGCGAAGAAGGAGATCTAAATGTTAATTCATCAGACTATTGGGATAACTTAGAAACAATAAATACAACTCAAATGGAAAACAATGGTGGAACTTTAAACATATTAATTTCATGGTTTAGTTCTTATTTTGATACATTATTTTCAGCTAAAGATACTGATGATTTGACTGAAGGTTCTACTAATCTTTATGATAACTCAAGCTGGAATGAAAGTTGGGCTGATACTCAATATGCAGATGTTTCTGTAACTGGAGATAATTCTACTTGGAACGAAAGTCATGCTGATACTTTGTATGCTCCAGTTAATTACGGAGATGATTGGAATAAAACTTATGCAGATACACTTTATGCAGATATTTCTGTTACTGGAGATAATTCTAGTTGGAATGAAACCTACGCTACAACATTATACGCAGACATTTCTGTTGTAGATACTGATAGTAATTTAAGTGAAAGTGATGTAGAAGGGTATATATTTGATAATGATAATACTGGAAATTTAAATACAACTGGAAATATAATTACTACAGAAGGAAATATAACAGTTTATGAAGATAATTATATATGTTTAAATGTAGATTGTTCTTCATATATTTTAAATAATGGAACGCATTTAATATTAAAATAAAATGGAGAAAGAAAAAAATGATTCAAAAAAAAAAGACTATGGTTAGTTTTCTTAGTTGGAATATTATTAATTAGTTCTTTGGGAATAGTATCAGCTGTTTGGTGGAATCCATTTACTTGGTTTGATGATGATGGTAATGAAATAGATTACATAGCAAATGAAACAATTTATACTTATACACCAAGTACAGTAACTGCTTGTAATGGAAATATTTGTACTAAAACATTATATTCAGGAACAGTCTATGAAGATAATGGAACTGCTTGGAAAACGATAACTGAAATAATGGGATTTGAATGGACAGGAAATGAATTTAGATTATATTATAAAAAGAATCCTAATATTTATGTTGAACTTCAACCTTTTGTAAATTATGTAAATGGAAATAATTATACAATGCAAGATATTAGAGATATATTTCCTTCGGCAAATATAGCAGATAGAATAGATACGAGTGCCTTTAGTTATAAGTTTGGAATTAATTTAACAGTTCCACAAAATTTAGTGGACAATACAAATTATATTGGTTTTAGATTAACAGATATGAATGGATTAACTGGTAGTGATTTTGTATTTGAAAATCAAGGAATTACTATTAGGGATAAATATAGAATTGAATATCAGGATTTGATTGATAGTGGATTTGCTTTAAGTAGGGAAGGTTCAACATTAAAAATTGGAAATTTAAGTGCTAATTATAAAGATGGAAGTTTGTGGTTAGACCCTACAATTCAATTGCAGGATGCTGAAACAGAGAATTTAGAAGATTCTATGTTTGATGAAGATGGTACTTATTCTGGAAATGAAGACTTTGTAATTTTAGATTTAGTTGATGGGGGTGGCGAACTTCCTTTTATAAAATTTAATATATCTTCTCTTCCAAATAATGTAATAATTACTAATTCTGATTTTTGCGTGACAACATTTGCTGTTTCATCATCTGCACCAGCTGAAATTTGGAGAGTTGAAAATCAAATTTGGATAGAAGAAGATTTTAACAGTATGTGTGGTCAATCAGTTGTTTGTGATGATATATGGAATATGTTTTCAAATTTATCAGCAAACAGTTTTGTAGGAACTGATTCAGCTGGAGAGATAATTTGTTCTAATATTACTGACTTATTAGAAATTGAAAATGAAATTGGAAATAATAATTTTAGTTTGGTGTTAAATGCTTCAGATACAAATGATATTTATTATTTTAAAACAAAAGAATATTCAACTGCTTCCGAAAGACCTTATCTTAATATAACTTATACAATTCCAGATTATATTGACATTGATTTCGTACCACCAACTCCGCCAAACGGAACAACAACTTCAAATACTTCAGTAGAGATTAATGTTAGCTTAACCGACGCTGATGATTTGGAGGAGTTTGTTTTTAATTGGAATGGGACGAATCAGACATTACAAATAGAAAGTTGGATGGGAATTGGGAATTATTCCTTTACAAATTATACAGATCCATTGCTACTATTAGCTTATAACTTTGATAATGCGAGTGCATTAGGAGAAAGTTATAGTTCTTCTAATTCTGTCATTGTTGATTTATCTGGAACAGGAAATAATGGAACAACAATAAATAGTGTTGGAGCTAATTTGGTTGATAGTCTTTTCGGTTCAACATTAAATTATTCTGGAGTAGGGTCTAACCATTATGTAAATGCTGGAAATGATGCAAGTCTTAGACCAACAGATGCAATAACTGTTTCTGCTTGGATTTATAGTCGTGATTCTGGTAATAATGAGGTTGTTAATTATAGAAGAGATGCTAGTCCTTATTTTTTATATCAAATTTCTGATACTAGATTTCTTGTAAATCTTAATAAGAGTGGTGATGATGACTACTGGAGGGCTTCTAGTTTTAATAGCGAATTATCTGAAAACACATGGTATCATATTGTTGGAGTTTTCTCAAGAGCAGACCAGACAGTTATAAGCTATGTTGACGGTGTTTTACAAGACGATTTTGATACTGCATTTGGGGATCTACCACTTCACGTTAGTGGTTCTAACCTTGATAATTTATATATTGGTATTGGAAATCCTCCTACAACAAGACCATTTGATGGAATGGTTGATGAAGTAAGAGTTTGGAATAGAAGTTTATCTGCAGATGATGTTTATGATTTATACTATTATAGTCTAAATAAATATGATACAGATAAGTGGTTGTTTTATACGAACAAGACTGGGTTGACAGCTGGTACATATACTTATCAAGCATTCGCTAAAGATGGTGCAGATAATTGGAATCAAACAGATTTAAGAACATTAATTAAATTAACAGATTTAACAGTTAGTATTGATTATCCTACGACAATAACGTATACTACAAATATTACAACTATGAATTATACAGTGTCAAATTCATCTGTACTAGATAAATGTTGGTATTCAAAAGATGCAGGAGCAACAAATTCAACATCAATAGAAGCTTTAACAAACTTTACAGGAATAAGTGATATAGAAGGATCAAGAACTTGGACACTTTATTGTAATGATTCTTCATCACATACTGAATCAGATTCTGTGGCATTTAGTTCAATTCTTTCTCCAATAATTACAGTTCTTTCTCCATCAAATACAACTTACGGAACAAGTACGATTTATATAAATGCAACAGCAGATCAAGTAGTTGATGGTTGGCTCTATGATATTGATGGGGTAAATTATACTATTAATATAAACTCATCAATTATTATTCCTGCTGGTTTTTATCAACTTAAATTATACGCTAATGATACAAATGGGTTCTGGGGGCTGAATGATTCAATTTATTTTACGATTGATCTAGAAGATCCTTCTTGGGAAGGTAATATAACAAATTATACAAGGGGGGCTTTAAATGTTCAGCACAATGTTACAATAACTGATGAAACAAACTTATCAAATTATACATTTAGTTTTGATAATGGAACGGGAATATGGGTTAATGATTCTTCTGTTAATGCTTCTGGAACAAGTGTTATAGTTAGTGTAACTAAAGAGATTGTATCAACATTTGGTGATACTGTTCAATGGGTGGTTTATTTCTGGGATAATATCGGTCATTTAACAATAACCGATATTCTTTCATATGAAACTCAAGAGAAAATACCTTTTTTAATAGAATTTGTTTCTCCTACACCAGATGATAGTGTTTCTTCTATAAATAGTTCAATAACTATAAAGACAAATATGACAAATTATTCAACACTTGGGGAGGTAGTGTATAATTGGAATGGAAATAATATTTCATTTGTAAATATTTCAAATGAATTAACTATTAATTTTTCAGAGGATAATTTATTAAATTATACATTTAGTAATGGTACAATAGATTCAGGATGTAAGTTCGGAGATTGGAACATAGTTGGAAACTATTCTTGTGTGGATACAGATGAAACATTGATTTTAGCATTTAATTTTGATAATGTAAGTGTAGTTGGAGAAAATGATACACTTATTTATGATATATCTGGTAATGGATTTAACGGTACAGTTAATGGAGTAACTCCAGCTTATTTATCAGATGGGATGTATAATGGAGCAAGAGAATATGCAAATGCAAATCAATTTTATAATGTTACAAATTTAGTTGAAGAAATAGATGGAGCATTTACTGTATCATTTTGGATGTATTCTCATGCAAATACAAATTCAATAATAACAAAGGGAGCTTCATCAAGAAGTGGAGTTGCGAATTTTGATATATTTGGTGAGGGGACAAACATGGTTTTTCAAGCAAGAAATTCAACTAGAGGAAATATATTTACAGAAACAATTACTTATCCCTCACTAAATGAATGGCATTATGTTGTTTGTAAATGGGATGGAACAACAAATGCTAATGGAGTTAAAATTTACCTAGATAATGAATTAGGAGCTTCTACAACGGCATCAGCTACAAATATTGGAAGTGATTTTCCATTGCTTATAGGTGGACAAGGATTTAGTTTTGGATTTGATGGATATATAGATGATTTAAGAATATGGAATAGATCAATTTCAGACGAAGAAATATCACAACAATATTATTCTATATCAGATAAATTAGATTCAGAGAATTGGGCACATTATATAAATCATACATCTAATACATATGAATTTTCAACACAAAATGAAGATATATTATTTGAGAAAATAAGTTTTGATGAATATTCATTTTCATTGAATCAATCAGATTATATAGAGGGAGATTATACATATCAAACATGTGCAAAGAACTCAAGTGACATATGGAATTGTACAGAAGAAAGAACATACTCATATGATATAGTTACATCTATTTTAACTCTAAATGAATCTACAATAATAGAAAATAATCCAACTGAAATAAATATTTCTGGAAGAGTTTCTTATAACGATGGATTAACAAATTTATCTGGTGAATATGTAACAATAATTGTTCCAGCGAATCAGAATCAATCTGATATAATAAGTTTAGAAATTGATTCTAATAATCATACAAAGTTTGGGCTAACTTATCCAGTAACATATATATTTGAAATTCCAAGTGGTTCTTCTGATTTAAAAATATATTATGATGAAGATAATTCTTCAAGATGGAAACCAATGACAGAAAAAACAAGAGATGATGTGTTTAGTGGACTTAATGCTGTAAGATTTAATTACTCAGACAACAAAGCATATATTTCAGTTAAATTTGAAGAAAGTGATGCTATGCAATTAATGATTAGAGATACAAATGGCAATAATATAAACGCAACTTATATAGAGATTCCTAAATATTATGATGATAATGTTATGGCAGTTACAATTACAAATGACGATCTTGGAGGAGGAGCATCAATAACGCCTTTTAATGATATGCTTACTCTATGTAAAAATAGAGGACTTTGGTTAACTGCAACAACTATAACTGGCTTGGCTAAAAATACATGGACTGATATACAAACTATGGTTGATAGAGATAATTTAGAAATATGTTCACACTCGGTGACACACCCAAGTTCACCATACGGAACAGAATTTAATGATTCAAGAACTCATATAATAGGAAATTTAACACTGCCAGACTTATATTCAAATGCAGATGGAGAATTTGTTCCTTGTTGGTTATCTCCTAAATCACAATGGACAGATGCAGTTGATTATCCAAATGCCTCGTCTGCTGGATATTTAGGAATAGTTGCTGGAGCTTGGAATTTAGATTATCAAAATATTTATTCAAATTGGAGTGATACATACGGATTATATGAATATCAAAATGGTTATGAAAATGCTGCAAGTTTTATTTCATTTATGGAACAATATAATAGTACAACATATCCTTATATGGACGATATGTTTGACACTATTTATGCTGCTGGAGGGGTTTATCATCTAAGAGGTCATCCAGCTTGGATAGAAGATTTAACAGAAAATGGTTGGTTGGCAGATCATTTAGATCATATAGGAAATAGAGCAGATGTTTGGTATACTGGATATGGTGCTATGTATATGTATCATCTTGTAGATGAATTTAATTTAACAACAGTTTCTTATAGAAATATTTCTTATGATGATGAGTTTGAAACAATATTTGTTGAAATAGATGATAATCAAAATTATTCATATGTTCATACATTTAATTTATCTCAAGGGACTTATAATGTGACTGCAAATTATACAGTTGGAGATGTTATATCTTTTGAAACTGAAAATTTTACTGTTACTGCTGATACTGCACCAACTTATTCAAACAATCAAACTAATTCAACTGTTGCTGGAGCCATTATTTTACATTCATTAGAATGGACAGATGACACAGCACTAACTGGTTACATATTCAGCTTCGATAACGGAACAGGAACATTAGTAAACGATTCATTCGTAGCAATGACAGGAACAGCTAACTGGTCTAATGTTACAAAGAGCGTAAATCTAACAGCAACAACAATACAATGGTGTGTTTATGCTAATGATTCAAGTGGGAATTGGAACTCGTCATCTTGTGATACTCCTTTTAGTTATGTGACGACTGATGAAACAGACCCAACAATAGATACAATACTACAATACAACGAATCACTAATAGAAAATGGAACAGTAACTCAAGGAGATAATGTATCATTTAATATAACAGCTACCGATGATGTAGAAGTAGATAAAGTCTGGACAGTAATATGGCAAGGTGCAATAGGTGGTCCTTACTTAGCTTGGATATGGTTAGTTAATACAGTAGGAGATGTTTGGGAAGGAACAGTAGAAACAAATGCAACTGATTGGGATGCTGGGGATACAAACTATACAATTTATACAAACAATACTTCAGGGAATGAAGTGAATGAATCAAGCAATTTTACAATATTATCCGCAGACACATGCTCACCAACTTCACCTTTAAGTGCTGACTATACATTTGAATGTTCAGATAATTGTACACTAAGTACAAATTTAGATGCTGATGGAAATAATATATACTTTAATGGAACTGGATTTTTAATGTTAGAAGCATATATACAAAATCAAGATACTATATATAAAGACGAAAATTGTATGTTGTATGTTGAGAATGGAGTTGGTGGAATAAATTGATAAAAAATTACTAAGGTATTTATCTATTTAAATATATCGTTTTGATGTTGTAATTTAAAAATAATCACAAAGAACATATAAACTAAATAATATTAAATAAAACATCCCTTTAGGGAGAAAGAGTAGAATGGAATCGAAAAAAGAATTGAGATTGAAACAGAAAGCTAGTTTTTATTTTAATGAAAAATTAATTTGTCATATTACAAAAGAACCTAAAGGTTTTATTAATGGTTGGTTTAGGTCTGATATTATCGACGATATGTATTATTTATTTGAGGATCATAGATGGCCAGATGAAGAAAGGAAATTATTTTTATTAGACATTTTTGACATAAATGATTATAAGGAGTTGGTTGAATGAAGGGACATAATTATAAGGGTGTATGTAAAAAATGTGGGGATAAACATATACATCCAAAAGGGATGTTGGGAAAAGTTGGTGGAGGTGGTTGGAAACATTCAGAAGCAACGAAGAGAAGAATGAGAAAAGCAGCAGTTAATAAAATAATGCCGCCTTCGAGTGAAGGAAAGAAAAGAAAAATATCTATCGCCAATAGAGGATATAAAAATGGAATGTGGAAAGGAAAAAATGTTTCATATGGTGCATTACATGATTGGATAAAATGGCATAAACAAAAATCTAATGTATGTGAAAATTGTAAGCAAATTAAAAGATTAGATTTGGCTAATATTTCTGGTAAATATAAAAGAGATGTTAATGATTTTGAATGGTTATGTAGAAAGTGTCATATGATAAAAGATGGGAGGTTAATTCGGTTTTATAATGGGAGAAAAAAGAAATAAAAAAGTGTATAAATGTCCTAATTGTCATCGGGTGAGAAAATATAATCCATGGTTAAATATAATTATGAAAGTTTGTCATGCTTGTCAGGTTAAGATGGAGGTTGTTGATGATTCCTGAACAATTAAAAGAGATGAGATTTAATCGTGTTTTATTTAAAGAAAAAAGAGCATTTGAAAAAGACTGGCAAAACAATCCGTATAATTATAAAGAGATAGATAAATATTTTCCTAAGGATAATTATGGGGTTTTATGTGGAAAGGAATTAAGGGTTTTAGATGATGACACAAAAGATAAAAAACTAATAAATATGTTTTTAGAAAACTTTGGAAGCACATTTAGGGTAAGAAATCATTTATATTTTAGATTCGATAATGAACATTTTGATAAAATTATTTTATATGACGATGGAGAACATTTAGGGGAGATACAAGGTGAGGGGACATATGTTGTAGGGCCAGGCTCGATACATCCATCTGGAGATATATATGAAGTTAAAAATAATAAATATATCAAAACAATTTCTTATGATGAGTTTATAGAAGTTTTTGGAAAATATATTAAAGGTACTCAAAATAATATACAAAAATCTGAAATTAAATATGATTTTAATGATGATGATTTTATTAAATCTATAAAAGAAAAGTGGAATGAAGGGGATAGACAGGAACTGGCAATGTCGGTTGCTGGATATTTAAGAAAAGAAAAAAGACTTGGATTAAATTCTTGTTTAGATATTATAACAAATATTTGTGCGGATTGTAATGATGAAGAATTAAATCAAAGATTAAATGCAGTTAGAGCAACTTATAATAAAGATGAAAAAGATATTAAGGGGATTAAAGGTCTTATTGATTTAGATGTAGAAATAGATGATATAAATGTTTTAAGAAATAAAGTTAAAAATTCTATTTTATCTAGGCAAGAAGATATTGCGTCAGAAGAAATAACCGACGCTATTTTAAAAAAAAATTATATTTATACAACTAAAGATGATATTAAATCTGAAATATGGTATTATAAAGATGGAATATATATCCCTAATGGGAAATCATTAATAAAAGAAGTTACAAGAGAAATATTAGAAGAAGCATATACTTCTCAAAGAGTTAATAAGGTTATTACTAAAATAGAGGCTGATACACAAATAGAACATGATGACTTTTTTAAAAATGAATCTATTTGTGAATTACCAATAAAGAATGGAATATTAAATATATTTACAAGAGAAGTTTTACCATTCTCTCCTGAAAGAATATTTTTTAATAAACTTCCAATAGAATATAATAAAGACGCTAAATGTAATAATGTTGAAAAATTTTTTTCAGATGTATTAAAAGATGAGAGTGATACAAAAGTTATGTTTGAACTTATTGGATTTTGTTTAATGAAAGAATATAAATTTGAAAAAGCATTTATGTTTATTGGCGACGGAAGAAATGGAAAAGGAAAAACATTAAGTTTAATGAAACATTTTTTAGGTGTAGAAAATTGCAGTTCTATTCCATTAATACAAATTAACTCTGGTTCAACCTCTGTATGTGAACTACATGGTAGATTGGCAAATATTGCTGGAGACCTTTCTAATACAGATTTGAAAGAAACAGGGATGTTTAAACAAATTACTGGGAGAGATTTAATAACTGCAAAAAGAAAATATCTTAATGATTTATTTTTTGAAAATTATGCGAAGATTATTTTTGCCTGTAATGAACTTCCAAAGGTTTATGATTTAAGTGATGGATTTTGGAGTAGATGGGTACTTTTTGAATTCCCATATAAATTTCTTAAACAAAGTGAATATAATCAATTGGGGGATAAAAAAAATTGTAAGATTATGGATGAAAGTATAATTGATAAAATAACAACTGATATAGAATTAAGTGGACTTCTTAATATGGCATTAGATGGTTTGGATAGAATAATAAAAAATAGAGGTTTTAGTTATTCAAAAGGAACTGAAGAGGTTAAAGATTTGTGGATTAGAAAATCAGATAGCTTTACAGCTTTTTGTATAGATACTATTATGGAAGATGTAAATACTAAAATATCAAAGAAAAATATTAGAAGAGCCTTTAGTAAATATTGTAATCAACATAAAATACCAGGTGCTAGTGATAAAGCAATAAAAGTTACCCTTGAAAATAGATATGGAGCTTATGAGTATCAGGATTTTGAGGGTACAAGGGAGAGATATTGGGAGGGTATTAGATTTATAAAATGATAGAAACACAGGTATCACAGCTATTTACCCAAAACCCTGTAATTCTCAAAACACCTATAAGCACTAAAAAAGCTGTGATTCCTGTGCAAGAACTAAATTCATTCTGTAATACTTGTGATAAGTAGTAACAAAAAATGCAAAAAAGAATAACAAAACCCATAAAAAACGGCCTAAATTACGAGAGAATTCCGACTTTTGTGAAGTCTCCACAGGAAACGAAGGTTGACGAACCTAACTCCGCATGGAAAACAGAAAAATATATACACACACACAATTAAAATGAACTGTCCATATAGAAACTCAATTTCCAACATTTGTGTTCACAAAAACAAGGATATTAGAAATACCAAAAAACGATTTTGTGGGTACAAGAATCCACTAAAATGTGCTTTATTTAATAAGTGGTTAGAAATTAAAGAAAAGCTCTCTACACCCCACGAAATCGCCTTAAAAGACTATCCTACATTAGATCTCACACTCAAAAATGAAAGAAAAATATATGAAAATGATTAAATTATGTTTTGGTGAGAAAACCAAGTTCTTTAAAGAAAAGGAAGAAGAATGCAAAAGTTGTCAATTTAAACACAAATGCTTACTAAAAACTAAAGAATGTTAAATAAAAATGAATAAAAGTTATTACTATAAAATTATAATAAACACTTATAAATAACATTATCTTATGAAATACATGAAAACACAAGTAAAAAAATGGGGAGATAGTAAAGTGATTGTTTTATCCTCCGATTTTTTAAAATATATGAAATTAAAAGAAGATGACTGGGTTGACATCTCAGACATAATAAAAGATGATAATAAATAATAAACAAATGATAGCAAACGGATGGAAAAGATATGGTCTTGTTAAAAAGTGGCGGAGAGTTTTAGGACCAATCTTAATTACTATGAGTTTTATAATTCCCGATTTAGGGATAGGGATTATTTTAGGAATGGTTGTTTTGAAAATTAACCCAAAACTAAAACTAAAAACATTAAAACAAGATATGAAAGAGCGGTGGTTATTATGTTGAATCTTGAAATGAATAAATATGATGGAGTTATAATCGCAGGTGGTTTTATGATGGCTCTATCTGCTTGGATTAGGTTTTTTGTTTTATCAGGTGATTTAGGTGAAACATTTTTAGCTGGTGTTTTGGGAGTAGTAATAATGGCCATCGGTTGGATTCATAATAATCAATATAAAAAAGCTATAACAAATTTGAAAAGATATAATGAATATTTAGACCTAGCAGAATATATTGCAAGTAAACCATGGGAGGAAGACGATGAACAATTATAAAGAATTAAGTCAGTATCAATATTCCAAGCCAGTTGAATATGTAGATATGCCACAACCAGTTCCACAACCAGTTCCACAACCAGTTCCACAACCAGTTCCACAACCAGTTCCACAACCAGTTCCACAACCAGTTCCACAACCAGTTCCACAACCAGTTCCACAACCAGTTCCACAACCTTTTATTAAACCACCAAAAAAACCTAGGCGGAAATTAAGAATATTTTTATTAATTGCATTAGGTATTTTTATTGGAATTGCATTTTCAGTAGGTGTATTATATATAACACCAGTTTTAGATTCAGTATATTCAAATGGATTTACTTTGGGCACACTTTATACTCAATCAACTGGAATGATTAAATTCACCGACGGTACAGAAATAAAAGAGGTTGCGTTAGAATCATACTGTCAAAACCTAAACAAATAATGGAAACTTTAATTAAATTATGGAGGTCAAATGAATATGTCAAAAATATCAGAATATGCGAAGGACTATGAGCCCACAGCAAAAACAAAAAATATTGCAGACTTAGAAAAAGTTTCAACAGACTTAGAATTAGTAGATGACGAGTTCGAGTTTACTAAAGGCGACGAAACTAAGACGGTTAAGCAAAAAGTTATTATTGTAGACGATGAGAGCTATAGAGTACCAGTGACAGTTATACAACAATTAAAAGTTTTAATTGAAGATAACAAAAACCTGAAGTTTTTCAAAGTTAAAAAGTCGGGAAGTACGAAAGACGACACAAGGTATCAAGTAATACCAATGTAAAAAGAATGAAACTCACAGTGTTGTATAAATGATGCATATGCCATGCTTTTTTTATCCATACAACACAGGGAAAAGTAACCACTCTAACCCCTCATAAAAGTCCCGTTGGTGAGAACGGGCAATCATACTCGCTGGTTAAGGGTTTTGGTAAATATTTATCATCCTCTTTTTCCCCTAACCAACCTTTTTTCACCAAGTCCCTCGGTAGCGAGACGAGGGCATTATAATAAAATGGAAACAACAATTAAAGAATTACAGAAGGTAGCAAAAGAAAATGGTTTTTTTCTTTGTCCCGAAAGTCTATGGAATCGTATGGGTAATGTAATAGATTACAGGGATTCGGAGATAAAAAGATTGAAATTATCAAGGGATAATTGGAAGAATAAATATAAAAAAATAAAAAATGATTAAAACAACATTAGGATTATTATGTTCGACGTCTGCATTAATATCAATGATTCTGGCGATGTATATGACAAAAGATATTAGTGAAGCATCTGTCATTTTATTAATGTTAGCAAGTGTACTTTTAGTTATGGGCGTGTTGTTAATAGTAATAGATAAAGTTGAGGTATATGAAGATGAATAAAGAAACAATAATAAAGAAAATAAATGTGGCAGAGGATTTAAAACAACATTTATTTTTTTGTAATAAATGTAATGGTGTGTGGAATTATGGAGATGGGTGTCCATATTGTGAGGAAAAGAAATGACTAAACAAGAAGATTTTTATTGTTCAGACCATGAAATATGGTATATAAATAAATGTCCAGATTGCTGGATAAGTAGAGAATGAATTCGTTAGTTGTCCAGGAGGCGTCGCCATGAGTAAAGGACAGATGACAAGGATAAAAAATGCGTTTGATGTTTTTTCGGAAACATACCCAACACACGCACCAGCTTTAATTTCCTCTTTTAATGAATGGTTAGAGAATGAATTTAAAAGATTAAATAAACAAGATGAGAATGTCCAGGAGGCGTCGCCATGAAGAACGAACAAATAATAGATAGATTAAAATTATTTAAGTTGAAACTAGAACAATACAGATTTTGTACATTTTTATCACAAAAACATTATGATGGATTAATAGAAGAGTTAGATGATTTATTCCCAAAGGAGGAATTATATGCCAAATGAAATTAGATACTTCTCAATGTTCACAGGAGTCGGAGGATTTGAACTCGGACTCGGTAATATTTCTAAAGAGAAAGAGAAATCAATTAGGAAAGGAGACGAGAAAAGATTAAGAAGATGTACGAGAAAATAACACCCCAGTTTGTAAGAGAATGTACTAATGCTTTAGAGTTCTACGACGAGAACAACTGCCTACCATGGGATAAAAGAAAAGTAACAGTAACCATTAGCGAAGCATCTATCAAGAAACTAGAAGGAAAGAATAAAAGCCACGAGATAGAAAGGTCATTAAGTTACATCAACTAATTCTAAGACGCTTTCGAATGAGCAAGTGTCTTAAAATAGAAAGACTTATAAACTATAACTCCATTATAATACTATGAAATGCAAACATACAAACACAAGAAAACTTTTTTGGTCTAACAGCAACCCTAACCGATGG
>Ga0208904_1000369_pt1 | contig 38820 bp, 30 predicted proteins | sample AntAceMetag02UKB_FD_184774 | JGI IMG/M metagenome (GOLD analysis project Ga0208904, IMG submission 184774) | Saline lake microbial communities from Ace Lake, Antarctica - Antarctic Ace Lake Metagenome 02UKB (SPAdes) (version 2) | ecosystem: Environmental > Aquatic > Non-marine Saline and...
TCACTTCCTGATTTAGTTTTGAAAATAACTCTGTCTCCTGCTGAAAACATTTCTTTTTCTATTGGTCTTTCCCCTCTCAAAAAACGAGCACCATAAAGACCATCCCAAGAGACTAATTGTATAAAAACTACAACACTCATGATTCTTCAATTATTCTTAATCTAATTTCACAAAGAGAACCTAACAAATCTCTTGATTTGAATATTTTCTCCCAATTTAGCAACCATAGTATGAATCAAATCTTTGATTGTGATTTTATCGTCCTTAACAAACCCTTGTTCTAATAAACAAGAAGTGTTATAGAATTTTTCTAATTTATTCCCAGCGATTTTTTCAATCATCTCTTCTGGCTTTTTTTCATTCTTTAAAGCCTCTTTGTAAATCTGCTTTTCTTTTTCTATTATTTCTTCTGGAACCTCTTCTCTTTCTTTCCATCGTGGATTAGCAGCCGCTATATGCAAAGCAATGTCATGAGCCAGTTTTTTGAATTCCTCGTTTCGAGCCACAAAATCAGTTTCACAAACCAATTCTAATAAAACTCCTATCTTACTATTACTATGGATATAGGCTTCTATTATGCCTTCGTTAGTCGTTCTTGATCCTTTGCCATCAGCGAACTTTTGACCCTTCTTTCTTAAAAAATCTATAGCTTTTTCTAGATCATTATTGCTTTCTTTGAGAGCTTCTTGGCAATCCAAAATTCCTGCTCCTGTTACTTGACGTAATTCTTTTATAATTTCTGAACTCATATGGTTTTATCTTTTCACTTTTTTATTATTTTTTTTCCTCTTTCACTTCACTTTTCACTTCATCTTTTTTTTCTTTTTGCCCAACAATAACTGCTTCTGATATCAATTTGGTAATCATTTCTACAGATTTAATAGCATCATCATTAGCAGGAATAGGATAATTTACCAATTCTGGATTGGCGTTGGTATCTATAATAGCTATAACTGGAACTTTACATTTTATAGCTTCCAATAAAGCTGTTTTTTCATGAATAACATCTATAATATAAACTAAATCTGGTTTCTTTCTCAGATTTTTAATGCCCCCTACCATTGTCTCTAATTTTTTTAACTCTCTACTTAAATCTAAGCGTTCTTTCTTAGTATATTTTTGCCAAGCATCAGATTCTGATTCTTCTGACATTTTGTTGAATTTCTCAATCAATTTAGAAATTGTAGAAAAATTAGTTAAAGTTCCGCCCAACCATCTCTGGTTAATATATGGAGAACCCGCTTTTTTAGCATATTTTTCAACAATATCTTTAGCTATAGGCTTTGTTCCTAAAAAAAGGATATTAGACCCAGAACTTATTTGCTCTATAATAAAGTTAACTGCTTCTTGCAATTTATCTACTGTTTGATCTAAATCAATAAAATGAATATTATTCCTTAAGGCACAGATAAATGGTCTCATTTTAGGTAAACATTTATTTTTAAAATGACCCAAATGAGCTCCTGCTTCTGCCAATTCATCCGAAGAAGGTATCGGAATAGATGTGTGTTTTGTTTTGGATTGTGTAACCATAGGTATTACTAAATAATTAACTAATTTTTTAAAATCTATATTATATGATAACAAACAAGCTCTCATATGGCAACCCCAACCCCTATTTATGCATTTGTGGGTAATATCTGTTGACAAATTTATTTGTTTATGTACAATAAATTATATAATCTTTCTATGGAGGAAAAATTTTAATAAGGCGGACATTTAAGAGTGTTCAGTGGTGAAATGTTCACCTCCTTTCAAAGATAAGAGTAATTCTGAATACTCGTCCGCCTGCCTTTACAAATTCCCCTACCAAAGGGGAATTTAATTTTTTTGTCTAAAAATCAAAGACCTGCTTTAAGTTGAGACATTTGAGAAGCCAAATTAAATTGTATTTTACGTATTGCCTGATTAAAACATTTTTTAATAGAATTTCCTTGTTCATCTAAATCTAAATCTGGATTAAGGACAATCTCTAAAATTTCCATTTTACCGTTAATTTTTATCTTCACTCCATTTACTTCTTCCTGCACCTCTTCTTTCGTTAAAATGCTTTGCATTTGTTTTAATTGTTTCAACTTATCAAACATAAATTTAAATTATAAATTAAACAAAAATGGTGCCTATTTAGCATCTGAAGAGCGAACTCTTTGTCAGCCACAAGAACCGAAGTTCTAAAATAAGCACCATAGATATAATAGCATAAATAATTTTTTTCACAACACTCAACTGGGGATAACTTTAAAACAAAAAATACATCTTGACAAAATCATCAAAATCTGCCATAATATTAATATCTTTGAAAAAAGAATAAAAAAAAAGGGGGTGTTTCAAATGAAAACACTAAAAGTCATTGCTGTAATAGTTATTCCCGCAATTATCATCGGAATCATATGGGGTCTAGTTTTCTCAATCAGTGGAGTTATGGACAACAAAGATTTCATTGGACGTACAAAAAATGATGTCGAAAAGTTAGTTCATGAGAATAAAAAATCAATTCTCTCTTTATCAGATTTAACGTCTAGTAATTCGAAACTGATTTCTGGATACACTGGATTGATCTATGCTAATTCCAATCTGATAGGTGCTAATTCCGATTTAATTGGAAAAAACCAAGGAGCCATATTGGAAAACGCCAATCAGATTTTTGAAAACTCTGCTGCGATTTCTGAGATTGAAAGAGTTGTATGGGCCCATGGCGCAAAAGTAAATCGGGTTGTAAGAATTATCTTCCGAACGGCATATACAGATAATACTGCATCTCAAAAAACTTTAATGTACACCAGAGATCCGTACAAAAACAAATATCTCTGGGATCAAGCAATCTTGAAGCTCAACAAAGTAGAACTTCAGAAAATCGTAAAAATCGTAAAAATCGAGGAGCAGACGCTCCTCACAAAAAACAAAATCTCTAAAATCAAGGAAAGATGTTTTAAAAAATAATATCTTTCCTGCAAATAAAGCCGGGACATCGTTCCCGGCTTTAACCCTTTTTACACTTTTTTCATCAAAACAAAAGTTTGGAAGCTCAGCTTCCAAACTTTTTCTTTATTCTGAATTTGTTGATTTAGTTATTCAAAGCGGACATGAATTCGGCGCTGAAAGTGTCAAGCGCTTTTTTTACTATCTCCTCATAATTCTCAATACGAGAACTAAAGAACTCTTGCACTTTAGAATCATTGGTATCTGGACTCTCGACTAATAATTTCTCATAATCAGCCAATCCTTTATCATCTAAGGCATCTACAGAAACCAATCCCAATCTTCGCTGAATTTGTTCCATTAACTTATTTTTATAAAGTTCTAATTCTTCTTCTGGTAAAGTGATGTTTGCTTGCTGAATTAAACTATCAGCAAAAGCTTCTATTGGATTTTTTTCTTCAGTCATAAAAATTTTTTTATAGATTTATAATTTTAATTTTTTAATATGCTGTATTACCAACAGTAGGAGTTAAAGCTTCGCTGAATCCCACTATTTTTCCAGCTACGTTTTTAATATTTTTAGCTTGATCTTTAGCATAATTTTCAACATAATGTCGGAAAAATTTTCCGCCAGTCAAATCTATATACTTTTTAGATAATTCTCCAGATTCATTTATAAACTTCTGCTGTAAATCCACATTAGCCTTAAAATCGCCAACCGTTTCATTAAATAAAGTAGTTGCTTTTTCTATCCTTCCCTCTACTCCAAAAAGTTTACTAAAAAATCCTGTTTTTTCAGATAATCTGATTAACTTATCTCCTTGTTCATTAATGCGAGTAGTTATTTCTTTCATTGTTTGGCTGAATCCTTGTCCTACTGGTGTATTTATAACTCCTCCATTACTACCAACTTCATTAATACCTATATTTGGACCAAAATGTTTATGTAATTCATTTTGCAAACTTCTTAATCTTCTCCACAATTCTCTACTCACTGGGCTATCCTGATCTAATAAAGTCTTCTGTAATTCATTAACAGTCATATCTTCATTGCCATTGATTAATCCGAATCCTTGATGCAAAACACTGTCTGGAATTTCTACAAGATTACCATCTGATCTCATAACTTCACCAAAAATATCTGGATTATTCAAAATTGTCTGCATTTGTTCTGGATTAGCCTCTGCTCCTAATACTTCTGTAGCTCTATTCTGCAACTCTTGAACAAAGCCAGCTCCGGATTGTTCGCTTCCGCCCATAATATTCATGGCTTTAATTAAATTATCTCCCGAGACATTTTCTAATTTTTGACTCATTACATTACCAATTATTTCGCGATTAGCTATGATATTCTGAATAGCTTCTGGACTCAAACCTTTGGCTTTTCCCATTATCGTAGTCATTTCATTAGGATCAGAAAATATTTGTTTGATATCTAAACTATCTCCTATCCTTAAAGAGCTAGCATCGCCACCATCAATGCCAATGGCATCGGCATTAGCTACCATCTTATCTTTATAAGCATCAATAATATAATCTTTTTCGTGTTGAGGTATCTTAGCCCATTCATCTTCGCCTATTCTATCTTTTACTCCATTTTCAGCCACGCTCCAGGATGTATCTCCCTTTTCAACAATTATTTCCTTGTTTAATTCTGCAAGTTCTTTAGCTTCTAATTTCGCCAATTCTTCTTGTGATACTCGTAGTTCCTCTTCTGCCTGTTTCTCTGCGAGAGCAATAGCTTCTAATCTTTCATTCCCAGCTTCTGTTTGGGTTTGCTGAACTCCTTCGCTAAGTTCTTCTTGTCTAGCCTGTTCTTCGGCTTTTATTTCGGATTTATTAGATAAATAATCACCAATAAAATAACCAGCAACTCCACCAGCTACGCCTAAAAATATTTTCATACCTTTCTGATCGTCTTTGGCAACCCTTCTTTTTTTAATTGTCTCTTCCAATCTTTTATTAGTTTCTCCTATATATCCTTCGTTTTCGTCACTTTCTGGTTTACCCAAAAGTGCTTCCATCTTAGCCCTATCATAGGCAAAAACCTTATCTTGCAATTTAGCGTGTTCTACTGGATCGGTTTCTTTAAACTTTTGATCCAAAAGTTGAGATTTAGCCTTACTAATATCATCTGAACTGCTATTCAAATTTATGCTTTCCGCTGAAACCTGCTTTAACAATTCTTTGTTTTCACGAGAAACGAAAAGCTTAGACGCTGCTGAACCAAGTTTCATGCCAGCATAAGCCATTAAGATATTTCTGACCATTGGACATGATCTTGCTAGGGTTCCAGCTACAGCGAATATACCTGCTGTAATTAACTTCTCTCTATTTTGATCTCCTCTCTTATTAGATCCGCCCAAAAGCAAAGAACTACTCAAAACTGAGTCTATTTTAGCAAAGATTTTGTTCATCGCACCTGCTTTACGTTTTGTAAAGCCAAGTTCCATAATATTCTGATTATCTTCTATTTCAACCAATTGTGCAGATAATTTTACTCTATTATCTAACTCTTCCCCGCTCATTCCTTGCTCTTCTAAATATTTCTTAATTTCTTCTTTATGAGCATTCCTTCTTTTTGCGTAAAGTTTATTTAATTCTTCTTTACTCTCTTTATCTTTGGGGTTATAACCTTCTTCAGCAACAGCAATATCTTTTCCTAATTCACTAAATTCTTTACCCTTGCCATCAATCTGATTTTGCTTTTCAATTGCTAATTTAATGAAAATATCATCATAAAATGTTTGAATTAAAGTATTTTTTTCTTTTTTATCTTCTTCAGACATACCCCCTTCATCAATTTCATCTAAAAGCATCTTTTCTGATTCAAGGATTGCTGCATCTTGAGCTTTACGGTCTTTTTTGCCTTTAAATGCAATTCCGGTTATACGAAAGGCACCCATACCAACGCCGATTGCGACAGCAAAAGTACCACCAGTCAAGAATCCTAAGCCTGCAGCACCTCCATAAAGAGCTATTTTCGGCAACAATCTTCTAATCTTTTTCCACTTAGATTCTTTTTTTGATTTCTTCCTTTTTTCTTGCTGATATGTAAGTTCTTCTAAATTAGCCTTTTGTCCATCTATGATTCCTGCAATAACCTCTGTATCTAAATCAAGAAGTTCACTTAAGTTTTCAACCCCTTCATCAAAGCCTTTTTTATTTTTCTCATTTAAAGATAATTTTACTAATTTTTCAAAATCACTTTTATATTCTTCAACTTTTTCTTTATTTACAAATTCAACTGTATTTTTTAATTTTTCCTTTTCTTCAGTGCTCGCTTCTTCCATTAAATCAATTTTTGTGGAATAAAGCATTTCTTTGTCAGCCATAGCAGCCTCATGCTCTTTTTGAGCTTGCACTGCGACAGCTGCCTTTTCTTCTGGAGGCACCTTACTTGTATCTTTAGATTCTTCAGGATTAGTAGTACCTACTGTTTCAGCATGTTCCTCTCTTTTTGATTTATTCTGTAATTCTTCTAATTTCTCTTGTAAATATTTTTTCATCTCTTCAACGCTCCCAAAATCTGAGATATTTGCGCCTTCGCCTTTCTCCATTTCATATACTTTTCTGGCAATGTCTTTAATTTTAATTGAATCTTTGCCCTCAAGTGCTTCTTTAATTTCTTCCACAAGAATCTCATCTAATGATTTTTCTTTCTCTTTAGATACTCCCGTGTCTCTACTCTCTTCTTTTTTCTCTTCTTCCTTTTTAACTACCATTTCTTCTAATTCTTTATTTAATTCAGCAATAGTAACATCTATTTTGTCATTAAATCCTTTTGTTTGCTTTTCTCCCATACCTGCATTTTTTTCGTTAGTTTCTTTTTGCTTTTGTGCTATATCAATTCGCCTTAATATTGCAAATGCATCATCATATTCGTTTAATCCTTTTTGTAGGCCTAATGTTTTATCTTGAAACTTCTGAATATCTATATCTATTTTGTCATTATATTCTTTTGTTTGCTTTTCTCCCATACCTGCATTTTTTTCGTTAGTTTCTTTTTGTTCCTGTCTTTGTTTGATTTGATTTTCAGAAATAACAATATTTTCCTTAGATTGATTAAGGAAATCTTTAAATTCATCAACTGAATCAAATCGCGCTAAAGATTCAGGTTTTTTTTCTTTTTGCTCATTGTTTTCTGAATTGCTTGAATTCTTGACGCCCTCTTCGTTTTTTGGAATATTTTTTTCCATATTCATATTTTTAAAATTAAATAAATAATAATTTATTTTTGGCTTTTAATAGTTATAGTATGACAAAAAATGGACATTTTGTCAATTCCCTACATTCTATAATCGCAGATGTTGTAAAAATCGCAATATTTGCATAATTGACTTGGGTTTGGTGAAAAATTACTCTTTTTTATTTGTTTGATCCTGTCTAATAACTTTTCTCTCATCTTCTCTAACTCCTCGGGTTTAGCCGAGAAAGATACTTTTTGTCCATTCTCTAGATAATAATAAGTTAAAAGATTAACCGGTTTCTGAAATAAAGAATTTATGGATTGAGAAGCTAATTGATAAATTAAAAGCTGTTCTTTATCTTCCGCCGTCAATTTATCCTTCGGCCTGCCCGTCTTATAATCTATAAGTTCTAGCCCACCATCTAAAGCATCTACTCTATCTATTTTCCCTTTAATCCAATACTCTCCTAGCTTAAAAGCAAAACTCTGTTCTACGCTTATTACCTCAGGAGAATTCTTAATAAAATTTTCGTAGAAATTTTTTAGAATATTTTTTCCTTTATTCTTATATTCTTTTCTTTGCTCTTCGCTATCATACCAATCTTCGTTCCATGATTTTTGATATATCTTTAATAAGTCTTTTAATTCTAAAATGTCTTTTTTTTCATTCTTGCTTTTCTTTTCTTCAAATAAATTTGTCTGCACTGCTCCTTTGCTAGCCATCCATTGTTTAACAAAAATCTGCAGAGTATTATGAATTGTGTTCCCGAAACTGAACGCTGGTTTCCCTTCTCTGGGTAAACGAAGAATAAAAGAGAATTTGTATTGTAGGGGACATTTCTGAAAAGCACTTAATTGGGAAAAACTAAATTTACTTGGTAAATATATCTCTTCTTTTTTATCAACCGAGGGGGCTTTATCATTGCGTATATAGTGACCCAAGGATGTTAATCCAGTGAGTTTTTGTTTCTCATCTAATTTTAATTCCTCCAAGAAGCGAGATAATTTTTTAGAAATTTTTCCGCCGTAATCTTCAGCTGAAGTCAAAAATAGCCCATCTTTGGCGCGAGTTAAAGCTACGTAGAATAATCTTCTTTCTTCTTGTAAATGAATATCTCCTTCAGGAATTGATTCTTTGATTAATTTTAAAGGTAATTCAATCGCCTCTCTTCTATGAATAGAAGGAAAACGACGATCTACTAAATTAACTATAAAGACCCATTTAAATTCTAATCCTTTGGCACTATGAACAGTAGTTATCTTAACTGTTTCTGGTCCAGAATCTGACTCAGATGACATAGAACCAGTATCACCTGTATCAATCATCAAATCAATCATCTTATTGAAATTTGGTAAGGATTTGTCAAAATTAGCTTCTTCAAAACTTTCTGCTTTCTTAAAAAATTGGTTAAGCCAAAAAATGCTTTGTTGTCCGTCTTTCTTCTTGGATAAAATATTTAGATAACCGCTTTCTTGTAAAAATGCATAAATAATCTTAGTAATGTTTTTATTTTTTGCCAATTCAGTATGTTTTTCAATCATATTCAAAAATTTGACAATCTCTCCGATTGTTTTCTCTGATAATCCTGGAATAAGACTGGCATTTTTCATAGCTTGGTAGAAAGACCAGCTTTTTTTATTAGCAAAATAAATAAAATTAGATAAATCTTCGTGACTAATCTTTTGATTAAAAATAGGAGAAGAAAACAAACGATAAATAGCTCTACTCTCCCTATAATTATCTAATAACTTTAAGTAAGCCAAAATATCTAAAATAACTGGTTTAGAAAATAAACCTCTGTGAGCCAAAAACTGATAAGGAATATTAGCGAAATGCAACGACTGACAAAACATTTCTGCATGTTTATTGGCGCGAACTAAAATAGCAAAATCATTCCATGTCGTTTCTGGATTATCTTTCTTTAAATCAATAATCTTTTTAATGACTAAACTAGCCTCATCTTCTTTGGTCTTGGCGTGAAAATGCTTAATCTCAGCCTTTCCCTTTCTCTGAGCCTGAAGCTTCTTGATTATTCCTTCATCCTGGGCCTCCAAACGAGCTGGATTGTTAGCTTGAATAAAATTATACGATAAATCTAGAATATTTTGGAAAGAACGGTAATTCTGAACCAAAACTATTTGTTTTGATTTGGAATAATCTTTTTTGAACTGCAAAACGTTATTATATGAAGAACCTCTGAAACGATATACAGATTGGTCATCGTCAAAAACTACCGTAATGTTATTTTTCGGCTCCGATAGCATTTTTAATAATTCATATTGAGCCCAATTAGTATCTTGGAATTCATCAACTAATATATATTTAAATTGCTTTCTGTATTTTCCTAAAATTTGAGGGCGCTTTTTGAAAAGATGAATAGTATAATTGATTAAATCACCAAAATCCAAAGCGCTATTATCTAAAAGCAACTGTTGATAAGTATGATAAGCTTGAGCTACTTCTTGAACTCTAGCTGTCTCTTGATTAAGAGCTTCGCCAGACATCGAAGAATCATTATTGAGTTTTAGATTTTCTGCGTAAGACAAATAATCTTCTGGAGAAATCAATTCATCTTTAGCGCGAGAGAAATGTTTCACTAAAGCGGATATAAATTTCGTTGGATTTCCTAGAGGACGATAATAATCAAGCTTGAATTTACTAAAATTCTGTTGGACTAAAAAAGATTGCTGAGTTTGATCTAATAATTTGAAATCAATAGGTAAACCAATATCTAAAGCGTGTTCTTCTAAAATTTTTTGACAAAAAGAATGAAAAGTAGAAATCCAGAGCTCAACATAACCATAAGGCAAGAGCTTATCAACCCTTTCTTCCATTTCCTGAGAGGCCTTATCGGTGAAAGTCAAAGCTAAAATCTCTTCTGGTTGGGCTAATTTTTGCTCAATTAACCAAGCAATACGACGAGTAATAACAGTTGTCTTGCCAGTGCCAGCGCCAGCAATAATCAAAGAAGGGCCGTCTTTAAAAGTCACGGCTTGTTTCTGCTCTGTATTCAAATTTTCTAAAACATTCTTTTTCATATTTTAATGTCAATGCTTTTTTGTGCGTAGAATATTTTTAAAGTATGCCCAGTGCCACGAAATGTGGAATATTGAAATTATAAACATTGCTATGCCAAATTCAACATGCCAAAACAGAATATTAAAAGGCAACGGAACTATTAAGCCAAAATTTATTATCAAAATTAACAAAATACCTAATATCCCAGATATTAAAAAGATAATGAGGAGCAAAATGTTCCAAATCCTTCTGTGATTTAGAATGCTAATAACCTTTTTCTTGGACAAAATATGACTAATCATGTATAAAAAAACCAAAATTAACGAGATTGGCAAAAAATGATAAACCTCTTCGTTTTCCTTGTTATCGGCTTCTGTCACATCTATTGGTGTGCCAAATTTTATAGATGCGGCAATACTTTTCACTATACTTGGTTCCATTCCATAATTATCATGCAAAAGCTGGAAAGAATAATTAGGACTTATTTTTGCGCCATAATATTCAGATAATTTTTCCGCATATTCATCTGCGCTAATCTTGTAAATTTCAGCAACTTCATTTACGGTTTTTGTCTTTAATTCACTGCCACTTATTAAATCGTCAACATTTTGTTCTGAAGCCTGAGTTCTATTCTCTGGGGCTGGTTGAGAATAATCACATATTCCGTCATTATCAATGTCTATAAACAATTCGCATTCATCATTACACGGGATTTTTCCCATTGGACAATCTTCCCACGCCAAAACTACTGTAGGGATTAGGATAAACAAGAATAAAACAAAAAGTATTTTTTTCAACATAATTTTTATAAATTAAATAATTTTTTAGCGTTGGTAATTGTTATCTCAGCTATCTCTTCAATAGAAATGCCTTTTATTTCTGCAATTTTTTGAGCAGTTAGCACGACATAACTAGGTTCATTTCGTTCTCCTCTATGAGGCTCAGGTGACAAATAGGGACAATCTGTTTCTACTAATATTCTATCTAAAGGAATATTTTTTACAACATCTAAAAGCTCTTTGTTAACATTTTTAAATGTAATAATTCCAGTAAAACCTATATATAATCCTAGGTTTAAAAATTCCTGAGCAATCTGCCAATCACCTAGGAAGCAATGCATAACCCCCACTATTGATTCCGATGAATTAAGTATTTTTAATAATTCTAGATAAGCATCTTTTGGATTTTCCCTACTACCTCGGCAATGTAAAATCAATGGCAGATCAAATTCCTGTGCTAATTCTATATGTTGTTTTAAAACTTTTATTTGCTCTTCTTTCTCTTTGTCTGAGTGATAAAAATCTAATCCTGTCTCACCAATTGCTTTAATATAATCTATATTGACTCTAATAAATTCAGTGTATTTATTGACGTTGAAGTCTTCATCTTTAACATGAATTGGATGCAAACCAACAGCTGCACAACATTCATTGTGTTCTTTTGCTATTTCAACAGCTTTTTCGCTTGTTTCAAAATTAGAACCAACATTAATAATTGAGCGGACATTGTTTTTTAATGCCCGCTGAATAGCTTGTTGATAATCGCTCTGAAATGCCTCAAAATTCAAATGAGCGTGAGTATCAATCATTTGCTTATGATTTAAAATTTTTGAAACTAAAGGCTAATGGTAAAAGTTCAGAAACTTTGACAATTATAATCTTAGTTTTATTCTTGTCAGACATAATAACATCAAAATCAATTCCCGATCTTTGAGAAAACTCAAAAAGCATTTGCCTGCAGGCTCCACAAGGAGTAACAACCTCTTCCAAAGAACCAATAACAGCTATAGCTTTAAAATTATTCTCTCCCAAAATATTTGCTTGGGCCAATGCTGATTGCTCGGCGCAGGTTGTTAAACGAAAAGAAGCATTCTCAACATTTGCTCCTTTAATTATTTTATTGCTATCTGTCAATATAGCTGCCCCTACTTCTATATGAGAATAAGGACTATAAGCTCTATGGCTCGCCTCTTCCGCAGATTGCAATAAGTTCTTATATTCTTGTTTTAATTCTTCAAAATTAATTTTTTCCATATTTTAAACAGTATACTTAACTAGATGATTGATTATAAAACTTTCAATCTCTGAAATAACATGAGTTTTATTCTCGGCAGAACTTTCTGTAACCCATAAAATAAAATTATACAAATTGTCTTCGGTTGTATTTAGCCATTTATTATTCTTTGCTAAAAAAAACAAAAGAGTTGCCAAAGCTATTCTTTTATTGCCATCTCTAAAAGCGTGATCTTTAATCATTAAATAAAAAGTAATAGCCGATTTTTTAAGCAATCCCTTATAGAAAGGCTGCCCTCCAAACTCTTCAAAAGGAACGACTAAGGAACTTTCTAAAATATTAGGATATCGAGTTTTAAATCCCGGCATTTTTTTATTATGTTTTTTTAAAATATTATTAAGTTGAGAAAAAAGTATCTCTATTTCACTAATAAAAATTCTTTTCATAAAATTAACTTAAACGTTCAAATAAATGGCCGTAATCATCAATCATTTTTTGGACTATAGGAGATATTTCTTTGGGCAACACAAAAGCTCCAGTTAGCTTTTCCAAATTTTGTACTGGACAGAATAAATCTTGGTCTTTTTTTATCAACTTGATCTCCCCTTTTTGAGCTTTGTCAATAATTATTTTTTTATCTACTCCTAGATATTTCGCCAATTCATCTAATCCCAAACATCTTTCTTTGAGAATCTTTTTCTCTTTATTCATAATTAAACTACATTATTATTTATACAATTAAATTTTAATTTCAAGGTTCCTGAACGAAGTGAAGGGTTCTTATAATTTTAATTTCAAGGTTCCTGAACGAAGTGAAGGGTTCTTATAATTTTAATTTCAAGGTTCCTGAACGAAGTGAAGGGTTCTTATAATTTTAATTTCAAGGTTCCTGAACGAAGTGAAGGGTTCTTATAATTTTAATTTCAAGGTTCCTGAACGAAGTGAAGGGTTCTTATAATTTTAATTTCAAGGTTCCTGAACGAAGTGAAGGGTTCTTATAAATATTTTCTATTTTTTAATTTATCTGGTAAATAATTTTGCTTTTCTTTGTAATCATGATCAGGGCTATATTGATAATCTTTTCCATAGCCCATATCTTCCATCAACTTACTTGAAGCATTACGCAAATGTAATGGAACCGGTAAATTTCCATACTTAGCTACATCTTTAGCAACTTTTGTATAAGCAGAGTACAAAGCATTTGATTTTTTGCATTTAGCTAAATAAACTACTGCTTGCGCAAGAATAACATTACATTCAGGTAAACCGATAAAATGGCATGCTTGATAGGCAGAAACAGTTTGTTCTAGAGCGCGAGAATTAGCTAAACCAATGTCTTCTGACGCAAAGCGAACTAAACGACGAGCAATGTAAAGAGGGTTTTCGCCAGCTTCTACCATTCTAGCCAACCAATATAAAGCGGCATTAGCATCTGAACCTCTCATTGATTTATGTAGGGCTGATATAATATTGTAATGCTCGTCTCCGTTCTTGTCATAAAAAAGATGAGATTTTTGAAATGCCTGCCTAACATCTTCAATTGTAATTTTCAAACTCTTTTTGCTGTTTTTGGGACGTGAAAACGCAAGATATTCTAAAACATTTAAGGCTGTTCTTGCGTCACCGTTGCTCATTTGAGCGATAGATTCAACGATCTTATCTGTTATCTCTATCTTAGACTCTCCTAATCCCTTTTTCTTATCTTTAACAGCATTTTTAATAATTTTGCAGATTTGTTTTTCGGTTAGACTTTTCAAAACAAATACCCGGCAACGAGAAAGTAAAGCGCTCGTTATTTCAAAGCTAGGATTTTCAGTGGTTGTCCCGATTAGAATAACATAACCTTGCTCCACATACGGTAAAAGAGCATCTTGCTGATTTTTTCTCCATCTATGAATCTCGTCGACAAAAAGAATCGTTTGCTTTCCTTCCTTTTTGTTTTTTTCAGCTTTTTTAAAAATATTTCTTAAATCCTTCAATCCAGAACTAACAGCACTAATCTTTTCAAATTCCGATTTGGTCTTCTTGGCAATAATAAAAGCCAAAGTGGTCTTTCCACTTCCAGGAGGTCCCCAAAAAATTAAAGAAGGTAATTGGTCAGATTCTATCACCGCTCTTAAAAGAGTATTATCCCCCACAATTTCCTTCTGTCCCAAAAAATTCTTTAGAGAATCTGGTCTCATTCTATCTGCTAAAGGTGTATTCAAAGAAGTATTTGACATATATTACAATTTAATATTATTTTAACATATCCATTGGGTTAGAACAATAATGATTTTGCTCTTGTCAAAAAAAGTTTTCTTGATATAATGAATATTGTTAACGCGGGGTAGAGCAACGGCAGCTCGCCAGGCCCATAACCTGGAGGTTACAGGTTCAAATCCTGTCCCCGCAACCATGGCAGGATAGCTCAATGGCAGAGCGGCGTCTTCATAAGGCGCATGTTGCGGGTTCAATTCCCGCTCCTGCTACCATCTTTTAAAAATTCTGAATATTTCAGGATTTTTTATTTTTTCTGAAAATTATATTTACCATCCAAACCGAAAGAAGAGCAGTTAAAACACCTCCTAAAATATCTAAAGGATAATGCACGCCAACAAAAATTCGTGATAAACCTACAAGTGAAGAAAGGATCAACAAAATTATCCCGAATTTTCTCCAATTTCTAAAAACTACCAACCCCATTACAAAAGCAATGGCAGTATGGTCAGACGGAAAAGAATAATCTTGAGGAGAAGAGAAAAAATCATTCAATCTATAAATCTCTGGATAAACAACAAAAGGTCTAAGTCTAACAAAAAATATCCCCAATGAATAATTGAGTAGACAACCGATCAAATAAGCTAAAATTGCAGATAAAATGATTCTTAAAAAAATAGAAACCGTTTGGTTTCTATGATAAAAAAAGTAGAAGAAGAGAATAATTAAAGGAATAACAAAAATTAAGAAATCAGCGCAAAAAATCGCAAAAATATCCAGACCTATAAATCTACCGGCCAAACCGTTAAACCAAAAAGATAAAGAATGATCTAAAAGTCTTATAAAATCCATACAAATTAATGATTAGATTTTTTGAAAAAATAATCCCACCAAGTCTTAAAATTAAAAGAAGAATCAGAAGAAGATGGTTGAATTTCGTCTGAAGAAAAATCAGTTACCAAGGGAACAATTACTATAGTCCTTTCTCCTGGTTTCTGTAAACCCATATTTAAGCGAGCAGCTTTTTCTTTAAAATATTCAGTTTTAGACTCTTCTAGATTGTCGACTAAAGTTTGATTTTCTGTTTCTATTTCTTCAACCTGTCCTTTAAGATAATCTAATTCCTCTACTAAAAGTCTCCTATAATTTATTTCTTTAGCTAGATATACTAAAACTAAAAGTAAGAAAAAAATTAAAAGGAAAAATAGATATTTATTGGAAATGATTCTTTTTAAAATAGAAATTTTTGGTTGAGGCATAATTAAATGCTTTTATTTTACTATAATTGCCATATAAGCTTCTGGAGGGATATTGATTTTACCAAATTGCATTAATTTTTTCTTCCCCTTTTTCTGTTTCTTTAATAATTTATTTTTTCTACTAACATCTCCTCCGTACAATTTGGCAGTTACATCCTTGCGTAAAGCAGAAATTCTTTCCGAAGCTAGAATCTTTCCACCAATTGCCGCCTGTACTTTGATTTCAAACATTTGACGTGGTAAAACTTCTTTTAGCTTTTTAACTATTCTTCGTCCAGAGATATAAGCCCGATCTCTGTAAGCAATGGTGGCTAATTGGTCAACTATATCCCCAGCAACTAGAATATCAAGACGCACTACATCGGCCAGACGATAATCTAAAAATTCATAACTATAAGAAGCATATCCCTTACTCAATCCCTTTATTTTATCATAAAAATCAACTAAAAGTAAGGACAAAGGAGCTTCATAGTGAATAAGAGCTCGTTTTGATTTTTGAGAGGCGCCAATATATTTTAGAGAAACAAATTTTACTCTTCCTAAACTATCTAAAAATTCCATTAAAAGCCCGAAACATTCTTGCGGAGAAACAATATCAATCCTAACCCAAGGTTCTTCTATTTTCTCTATATAAGAAGGGTCGGGAAAAGAACTAGGACTTTTGATAATTTTAAAACTATTTTTTTGAAAAATTTTGTAAGAAACACTTGGAGCAGTGATAACCAAATCTAAACTATACTCTCTCTTAAGTCTTTCCATAGTTATATCCAAATGTAATAAACCCAAAAAACCAACCCTAAAACCAAAACCAAGAGCAGAAGAATCTTCTGGCTCAAATATCAGGCTAGCATCGTTTAATTTTAACTTATCTAAAGCTTTACGCAATTTTTCCTGACGGCTTCCATCTTTTGGATAAATACCAGCAAAAACCATAGGCTGTGGTTCTTTGTAACCAGACAAAGCTTTATCCTCCTGTCCATTAATTGAAACTGTATCCCCTACTCTACATTTATCAATATCTTTTAATCCAGTGACAATATATCCTATTTCTCCAGCTGATAATGATTCTTTGTCCACTAAATCAGGACGAAATATTCCAACATTAAGAGCAATTGACTCAGTATCAGTTTTAATAAGTTTTATTTTTTGATTAGTTCGCACCGATCCACCAAAAATTCTAACAAAAGCCACCACCCCACGAAATTCATCAAAATATGAATCAAAAATTAGAGCAGATAAAGGTTGATCAACTATTATTTCAGGGGCAGGAACTTTTTTAATAACTTTATCTAAAAGCTCTTGAACTCCATGGCCTGTTTTAGCTGAAATACCAATAATATCTTCGGAAGAAACGCCTGTTAGTTCTGACAATTCCTTCTTCACAGAATCTAAATCTAAATGAGGTAAATCCACTTTATTGATGGCAGGAATAACTTTCAATCCTTGTTGTTGCGCTAAATGAAAATTAGCCAATGTTTGTGCCTGGATTCCTTGACTGGCGTCAACTAATAAAATAGCGCCTTCAACAGCTACCAACGAGCGTGAAACTTCATAAGAAAAATCAACATGCCCAGGAGTATCAATTAAATTTAGAATATAATCATTACCTTCCAATTTATAGTTCATGGTCACGGGTTGAAGCTTAATGGTAATACCACGCTCTTTCTCTAGAGGCAGACGATCTAAATATTGAGGTTCAATCTTATCCTTAGAAATAGTGCCAGTTATCTCTAAAAAACGGTCAGCCAAAGTTGACTTTCCGTGATCAATGTGGGAAATAATACAAAAATTTCTAATATTTAATTTAGGCATAGTAAAACTAATTCTATGATATTTAGGCTCTAATGTCAAATAAAAAAGTTCAGGCCCCTCAGTTAAGAGGAGCCTACGAAAAAGATTTAGCATGTCAAGACGATAATTACCGCATTTCCTAAGATAAAGGAAAGTACGGCCGTAATGGCTGAGCTTAGAAGAACTTTTTTTAAAGCTCTTCGACAGAGAAAAATAATATTTTTCCATTTTAAAAAGAGAGCGGACAGAAAGTAAACGAGGTGAATAAAAAATATTATTTTGAGAACTGATAAAAAAATATCCGACGCTTGTTCGAGAAAAACCGGAAACAAAAGAAATGCAGAGATTATTATTACCACACCATTCATAATCCCGAACAATAGAGCAAGAATCATATCTTCCCTATTTCTCGCAGGGAATGAGGATCCAATCATTTTCTTAGCCACAAATACTAAAAAAATGATAATCAGGATGTAAAAAATCCCGAAAATGAAAAACTTATCAATCATTAACATACAACCTCCTTTTTTTGTCAAAGATACATATATAATAGCAAATTTGAACAATTTGTCAATATGCTTATTTTGTTGCTATAACAACAATATTTGGACGTAAAAAAGGAAAAATAGAACCAATTATTCTATTTACAATCTTATCTAACTTACTTCTATTTGGATAATTAAAATCAGCATATTGTATCTTAATATCTTTAAAACCAACCGCTTTTAACAAATATTTAATCTCTTTAGTAGAGTATTCACGATAATGACTACCAGGACCATAATCTTTCTCAATGTCGTCATTTATGCTTTTGCCAAATAAACATTTAATTCTATTGTTTAACCTCAAAAGATTAGGGGTGGTAATAATAAATTTTCCCTTTTGTTTTAATATCCTAAAAGTTTCATTAAATACTTTCTTTGGATGAAAATTAAAATGCTCTAATGTTTCAGCCAACAGAGCAATGTCAAATTTTAAATCATCAAACGGAATGCTCTCTTTTGATAAATCACAACCTTTGAGAGTTACCTTAAATTCTTCAACGCGAGCCCTCATAGATAAATTATCGACATCTAGATCAATCCCATATAAATTTTTATATCCCAAATAGTGCGCGCCCATTAGTGTATACAAATAATTCGACGAACCAATATCAAGGAAGTATCTATTATCATCATATATATCTTTCAATAATCCAAAAATATATCTGAATCTATGTTGATGAAAATCAAAATACATTCTATTGTTGGTAACATTTCTCTTGTCAATTATTTCTAAAATTTCATCAATGTTTTTTGTCATAAATTTATGTTATTAATCTTAATAATTATTATGAGCGAAGCCACGCTTAGCCGGGTCGAGCGAATAACAAGGTTCTCGACGAGCGAAGCGAGGAGAGGTTCTTATAACGGAGTGATTTCAATGTTGTCCCAATACGCAACGGCGTTTTTGTCATCGCCGGTCCAAATACCTAAACCAATATTTCCTCTTGTTAATCTTGTCCCTACGTCAGTAATATCTATTATTGGGTCAGCGCCTACTGGATTTTCCCCGTTATATAAATAAACTTTAATATTTTCTCCTTGAACTTTAATTATTACATGATAAATTTCGTTATCATTGAATATATATGGATGTACTGCTACTTCTTTTAGTATTTTATCACCCATCTGAGTTGAACCGCGAGATAAGCGTAATTTAGGCGCCCATGACCATTGACCCATAAAATTAAGATGATAGAAATTTTCATCATCAGCTCTTCTAAACAAAACATAACGATCAACTCCATCTACCAGGGTAATGTCAAACTCCAATTGATAATCTTGCCAAGAATAATCTCCAATAAAAGTTTCATCCTTAACTACTTGTTGATTTAAAATAGCAACTCCATATTGCCCATTACTTACATGCCAATATTCTGATCCTTGCCAATCCTCAGAATTTCCGTCATCAAAATTTTCAAATAATTGTGGTTCTGAAATAGACGGCAAATCTAACGGCTCACTTATCTCTCGCACTTGCAAATTATCAATATACATATCCCCGTCGCCACTATCACCACTTGAAACAGCAAAGCCGACCTTGCCATAAGTGATTGGCAAATCATTGTCTATATAATCAATTATTTTTTCACCATCTACATAAATTCTAATGCGATTCCCATTGACAACGGCAGTCAAGTGATATTCCTGCCCCTCATTAAAATAAACTTGGGCTGGAAAAAATTCTTGAGCTAAATTAATTCCTTGATTTAAAACTATTTTATCTAAATAAACTGCTGGCGATGTAGAACCATTTTGCCATAAACCGCGCAAATTGATTTGATAATAATTTTCTTGCGATTGATAACGTAGAACTATTAAACGATCAACGCCGTCATTAAGCGTTATGTCAACGTCCAATTGATAATCCTCCCAATCAAAACTGCCTGTAAGCGCTCTTGTATATAAACCTGCGCCACTTAAATCAACTTGATATTTATTGTTAACAATCTGCCAAGCGTTTTCAGGACAAGTTCCTGTTGGACAATTATTTGGGCCTGCGATTTTCCAATAATTAGGTAAAATGCCATCAAAACTTTCTTCATAAGGCAATGTAATAAGTCCTGACAAGGATATTTCTTGAAAAAGTGTTTTAATTTCTACATCATCAATGCTCATTTTCCCAGAACCATCATCTCCTGAATAAACACTAAAACCAATTTTGCCTTGCGGAACACGATCGTCGTCAGTTAAGTTATGCTCTATTACTTTCTCGTTATCCAAATAAATTTGTATAATGCCATCATTAACACCAACTGTAAAATGGTATTCTTGCCCATTGTTAAATGTGGATGACAATGGATATTGCAAAACGGATAATGGAATATTTCGCCCATCTTGAATTTTTTCTAAACGCATTTCAGGATCAAGACCTTGCCAGGTGCCTTTCAAAATCAATTGATAATAATTTTCAACGTCTTGATATCCAAATAATACAGAGCGATCAACTCCATTATCAAAAATAACATCAAAATCAAACTGATAATTACGCCAATTCTCATCACCCACCAAAATTTTAGCTGTAAGGTTAGTGCCATTTAAATTTGCTTGATATTTCTGATCAACAACCTGCCATGCCGATATTTCTCCTGACTTTTCCCAATTATCATCGTCGTCGTCGCTAAAATCGTCTTCAAAAAGCGTCATATCATTAACCAACCCTTGCGATGATTGAGGATTTGGAACTTCTTGCGCGAAAAAATCTTGCAAATTGTTATCCGTATCTTCGCTATTGCCGTTCGGCCAACCTTGCTTTCTCTCAAAAGAATAATTTTGATATGGAATAGGAGAAAAAGCTGTTGATTCTTTAACATATTGTGGCTCACCCCATGCAAAAACATCAGTATAATTTTGTTGCAGATACTCATTTGTTTTTTCGCTTGGATTATACGAATAAAGGGCTATTGAACCTGTTTCATCGCCTAAATTAAATTGATACTCATCATATAATAACCAGTCAATCACAGAACCCAAATAACCCCTTAAACCAACAAGGTAATAATCATTGGCTTTAATTTTTGCTCCTTGAGGAAATTGTTCTAGAAAGTGCGATTCATTCCAGTCATTCGTTTGAGAATAATAAGCAAAATACCAACCGCTTAAAGAAATATCATCGTTCGTTGGGTTGTATAATTCTACAAATTCATTGTCAGCTATTTGTATTTCACTAAATAAAAGAGTTAACAAATCAATAGAATGCTCAATAGGATTCGACCATTGACCCTCATTGCCTGCTTTATCTATAGCGCGTGCTTTAAAAGAATAAGTTTGCCCATCTTCGCCAGTTAAATCAAAAAATGTATCTAATGTTGAAGTTGTATTGCCGAGCCAACTAATTTCATAATAATTTATGCCCGACAAATTATCCTCAACAGGTGTCCAAGATACTCTTAAGTCCAATACTGTATCGCGTTCTTCTATTTGTAATCCAACAACTTGTTCTGGTGCTGTATTGTCAAAAATAAAATCAGCCGTTGAAGTGCTATTCTGAACATTCCCAAAAGTGTCAGTTGCTTGAGAATAGATAGAATAATAATCGTCAGTTAATAATGAATCGTTTAAATCAAAAATCCAAGTGGGTGTTGTGCTTGTAGTATTCCCTAATATTGTATCCATCCAGAATAAAGAATCGCTCCATATTAAATCAGAAGTTGAGGTTGTATTACTTAAATATTGTGGTTCTGAAATCTTATGAACTTGAATTTTGACTTCCAAAATATCACTTGTAGTTGTCGCGTTTGATGACGCAGTTCCTTCAATCTTATTCGGCCAAGAAGTGAAATTAAAAATATTATTAGCAAGATTAATGCTTGAAATCGGAGCCGTTAAGTCAATAGTCCATTCATAATTTTTTGTTGATACATTACCTGCTTCGTCTACTGCTTCTAAATAAAAAATATGACCTCCTTCAAGGAGGCCATTATAATTTTGCGGCGAACCACAATCTTGCTGCAGTTCTTCTTCGTCTATTCGACAAGAAAAAATAACTATTTCATTGGCAGAAAATTCAAATTGCGCTGAAGTTTGATTAATTAAAGAATGAGGAAAAGAATTCAAGGATATTTCTGGATCGGTTATGTCGGATTCTGGTTCTGAAGCAGTAATAACGTTAGCTGTTCCCTTAGTCAAAGTTGTTGTTGCTGAAAAATCATTTTTGTCATTGTTAGTATCTTGTCCATCAATATTACGAGCACTAGATTGTCCCTGGCTTGGTTCAATAGCATTATCGCTTGCATTGCCATCGTCAAAATTTCCATAGCTCAATTGATCAATAATTGTATCATTGTATTTTAATTTGATAATATCGCCAATGTTGTTCAAGAGAAAACCAAAATCTTGTCCTTGATTTAGAGCTAACCATTCCCCAGCTTGGAGGGTTTCACTTCCCAAAGATTCAGGATTAGCAGTATTGTCTTCAATGGTCCAGTTAGTTAAATCAATTGAGCTACCAGTGTTGTTAAAAAGCTCAATCCATTCTGTTTCCCCTGTTGCTGGATCTGATACAAATTCATTAATTACTATATCGCTTAAAGAATATTCCTGCCCATTTCCGTCAGTCCCCTGATAATCATCGTCACAAGCATTACCAATACCATCGTTATCATCATCTGCCTGATCTGGATTAGCAATGTTCGGACAATTATCATCTATGTCAAGAATGCTATCACTGTCTATGTCAGCGCTGGAATCATCTCCCCCTTCTCCAGGTTCTTCATCAGCATTGAATATATTCACGCTACCAGGCGTTCCACCTTCCATTAAACTTTCTCCCCAAGCTCCATCTGCTTGTTTTCCTATTGTTTTGCCGTTACCGTCTCCGCCACCTTCACTTGAATAAGTTAATTCGTCTATAAGATTGCCGGTTCCATCCCTTATAGCAATTATTTCCGAAGTGTTTTTTAAAGAAAAAAAACTATCAAAAAGAGTTCCAGTAAAATTCGCATAATCTGTCATAAATTGGTTTGCATCATCGGCAATAATCGCATAATTGTCAGAAGATAATACTAAATCCCCTTGTTGCAAATTCAAAGAATGATTAGTTTCTGCTTCATAAAACTTCCAATTAGCTAAATCAACATTCCCGTCAGTTGTATTATATATTTCTATCCATTCATGCCCACTATCAGCATCAGACGGATTATACATTATTTCATTGATTATAATATCTGACAATTGATATGTTTCATATTGAACGCTGGAGGACCCCCCACCTCCACCTCCACTATAATAAACAGCTGTGATAATATTGCCAGTTCCCTTAGTTAGTGTAGTTGTTATTGAAAAATCATTTTTATCATTATCCGTATCTTGCCCATCAATATTGCGAGCACTGGATTGTCCCTTGGATGGTTTGGAAGCATTATCATTTATGTTTCCATCATCAAAATCACCATAAGTTATTTGGTCAATAATTGTATCATCGTATTTTAATTTAATGATATCGCCAGTATTATTCAAGAAAAAACTAAAATCTTGTCCTTGATTTAAAACCAACCAGCTATTAGGATCCAAGGTTAAACCTTCAAGTGATTTTGGTTTTTCGGTGTTATCTTCGATTGTCCAGTCTGTTAAATCAATTGGATTGGCAGTGTTATTAAAAAGCTCAATCCATTCTATTTCTCCTGTCCATGGATCTGATACGAATTCATTGATTACTATATCGCTAAGAGAATGCTGACGAGATGAAACCCCATCAACCTCCTCATCAATCTTGTCTTGTTCCTCCGCATCTTTATCAATTTCTTCTTCAACTTCTTCTATTATGTCTTTCTCTAATTCTTCCTTGTTAACTTTTTCTGACAATTCTTCTTCTGGCTTTAAATCTAAAATAAATTCTTCGTATTCCTTTTTTATCTCATCTATGTCTGAAAAATCATCACCTCCTACAAAATCTGTCGAAAATGAATCTTTTTTTATTTCTGTGTCTTGAGTAAAATTGCTCTCTGCGGTTGGACTATCACTGATATCTATCCCCGATAATAATTCCCCTACCTTTACCTCTGCCTTTGGTCCACTTAATAAACCCTTATTAACCAAATCAGCAATTTCGTCTGACTCTTTCGCGCCATACTCTATAAATTGTTGCGTTTTTTGCCAAAAACCTAAAGCTGCGTCAAGGTTGTCAGTGGGATTACTATTGTTCAAAAAATCTAAATTAATTTTAATTAAGTTGTCATCGGATAAATCAGCTATTTCTTTGCCAATCGTTAACCATGATTTTATAGAATCAAAAAAAATAGCTATTTTAGGCAACAAACCAAATTTTTTAGAAACAAAAGTTTTGACACATAATTTACCAGCTTCATCAACAATTCTTTTACTAAAAGCGGCTATTATATGCATCTGACGACGTCTTTCGGAAAACGCGCCAGCTAATTGAGATTTTCCAAAAGAAGCAATTTTGATGTCTATGGGAACGTTTTTTAAATTAGACTGATTAAGCTGCGTAGCAGGAAAGAAAAAATATCTATCGCCATCATAATCACGACCAAAAATATTTATCTGTAATATTTTATTAATATCTATTTTCGTCTTGACCATTCTTATAATATCTTGAAATTCTTGAAAAGCGAATCGCTCCCAAAAATCTCCTTTACCCAATTTATGAATCTTTGAAAATTCTTGAGACAATGAAAAACAGTCACGAGACTCATTGATTTCGCTTTGACTATCAAAACCATCAGGAGTGATGTTAATTGCATAATGACTATAATTCATCAAAGGTTCTGGATGATATGTTAAATGCGGGGCATTCGTGCTTTCATAAATTTTTTCAACAAAACCAACAGACGTCCATTCACCGCTTTGTGGGCCTTTTTGATTGCCATAAGTATAATCAAAAAGTTCATGTTCTTGGCTAATAATTTTTCTCATTATTGATTTAGCTATTTTATGATTATATTCAAAATCCTCAGGAATCTTTGCCGCGACAAATTCTTCTCCTTTGTCCATGTCAACAAAATATTTCGCGGGGATAATACGCACCTCACCATAATCCACCTCAACAACTAATGGGATGCCAGTTTTTTGTCCTTTACCAATATAAATTCCGACAGCGCCGGGATAAATTTGTCCAGAAAGAAAAGAACTTTCAAAATTATTATAGCCATACATTTTGCCGTCTTCAGAAGTGTGATAAAGAATTGAACCCCATGGCAAAGCAAAAGCGTTAGCAGTAATGCCAACGCTTAAAAAAAATATTAATCCTAAAAGAATACTTTTTTTGTGCGCAATGTTCATATAAAAAAATTATTACAAATAATTTATTATTGATTATTAATTATTAATAATCGCCTAAAAATGTATTGCTTATATAATCATCTATTTCTTCTGAGGTGGCTTTAATCTCCCGTGGCTTGCCTGTTAAAAACTCTAATACATCAGATGTTGCTACTCTAATTGTGTATTCATTATGTTTTAATAAAGGCTCTAAACCTACAATTAGTTCATCTGGATTATCTATGGCATTTTTCTTAATAATGTCTTCGATAATTAATAAGGCCAAACTGCGACTTGTTAAATCATTTGTTTCGTCTAAAACAATTTTCATAAGTTTAGGGATTTGTTTTGGTCCGCCCATTCTACCTAAAACACTTGCAGTTTCCAAACGAACGCCAGAATCAGGACTCATTAAGTTTGTCAATAAAATTTCCTCCATACTATCAATGCTGGCTATATTTAAATTTTTTAGAGCTTTGATTTTAAAATCAAGGTGAGTTTCTGGATCGATAATCATTTGTTTTTGAAGTGCTGTGATTTTCTCATCATCTATTTGTGTATCTAGTAAATAAAAAGAAGCAAGCTGACGAAGGTCAAATGGATTTTCATTTTCTATTGCGATAAAATAATAAAAATCAGCCTCTTGTTTGGTAATTAGCTGATTATTCCCTCTCTCAAGGCCAAAAAACATACTTAATGCAAATATCCGATTTTCTTCTGATTTATTTATGTCCTGAATAATTTTTATTAATTCAATTTTTTGAGTTCCAATAACATCATTTAATCTATCTGCTATTTCTAATTCGCAATTTTCTCCACCACGTATTTCACATTTTCTGTACAGAGATTCAAGCGTTGTTAATTTATCTTCTGCTGACAATCCCTGCCATGCTAAACGAGTCAGGTATAAATAAACACTAATTAAGGCGATAATTAATAAAATAATTATCAAAAAAATTTTAATTAATTTTTTCATAGATATAATTATTATTTTTAAACAAAAAAAATACTACTGAAAAGTAGTATTTATATAAAATAAATTAGATTTGAACAAAAATTGCGCTGGCGAGTTACTCTCTCTCTCTCTCTCTCTCTCTCTCTCTCTCTCTCTCTCTCTCTTTGGGTCGTATAAAGCCTCAAAACACAAAATCAATGAAAAACATATCGTTGATTTTATATTCAAAAAAACAGATGACATAAAAATTTTGTTTACTCCTTTAAATATAATAGAACATAGAAAAAGGTCAAGGACATAATGTCAAAAAAAATAGTGCTTATTTAACATCTGAAGAGCGAACTCTTCGTCAGCTACAAGAACCGAAGTTCTAAAATAAGCACTGTAGATATATTAGCATAATTCTCCTTTTTAGCAACACCAAATATGTGGATAACTAAAATAAGGACCCTGGAGTCCCTACTAAGCACTTGACTAAAAATTTTATTTATGTATAATTAATTAATAGAAATTAATGGAGGCAAAAAATTTAAAATAGGGATGGGCAGAAAGATTGGGAAAGAAGTTTCCTCCTTTCAAACAAAAAATGCTCATCCCTGAGATTATTACATACACTGGTCAGACCGGTGTATTTATTTTTCTACGGACGTCTGTGTATATTAGACCTCTGCAAGATACCCCATAGCTGACCCGACGGGTTGGTTTTTTTTATCAAGTAAAAAAAATCATCTGTAAACGTTAGACGTCTACAGAAATAAATAAAAATGGTGTTAGTTTAGAATCTATTTTAACAATCAAATATCAAATTAAATAACCGAAATTAGATAATCCAACAAAATTAAGTAAAAATTTCAACTAATAAATTAAATAACCGAAGCTAAATAATTCAGAGAAATAAATCTCACTAACACCATTAGTAATGGTAATACTTTAAATATATTTAGCAACACCTTATCTGTGGATAACTTAAATGGGGACCCCAAGGGTCCCCCTAAAAGCAAAGGTCCGGGACAAATGCCCCGGGCCTTCTAATCAGCCTAACTTTTAAAGAAAGGTTGGGAAAGAAGTTTCCTCCTTTCAAACAAAAAATGCTCATCCCTGAGATTATTACATACACTGGTCTCCAGACCGGTGTATTTATTTTTCTACGGACGTGTGCGTATATTAGACCTCTACAAGATACCCCATAACCAACCCATCGGGTCAGTTTTTTGGTTGGTTTCTAGGGACTTGTAAAATTATATCAATTCCTTAAATTAGCGTTAATTTGTGGAATGACAATCCACAAATTCATTATAATAGCCTTAAAAAAATGAATAACCTAAATAGTGAACTACTAAGAGTCCACCAACTTTTTTGATTGACCCAATAGGATCAATTTTGACTTAGTTTTGGATAAAATACTCTAAGGTAAAATCTTTTCAAATTTACTTCTAATTATTTTTAAAACCCATTTTACTACATGCCCACTACATCGTTTTTCCGCTAAAATAAGCGTTTTTTAAGGTTTTAGCTAAAATAAACAAAAAATCACTACATGAATTATGCCCAAATTGGCACATATTCTTTAGCAATTTTTCCTCTACAATAATATTCCCAATCAATTCCATAACGAATCCGACGAGTTAGTTCTTCATATCATGTCATGTTAACCTCTAGAGGTTAACATATAATCAATTCTTTCAATTATTCTCTTGAGTATTTATAAAATTCAATATTCTTTCTCTGTTTTCATTTTTTTGATCAGCTTTGAAATATATCTCTAAAAAAACTATTTTTTGTTGAGCTGGGAAAAATGCATAAATGATACGAATGCCACTTTTTGCCCCACGACCCTTAAGATTTTTGCATTGAAATTTCTTAACCTTAAAAAATTGTAATTCCACGGTATTGCCAACTCCTTGTATTAAAAAAATACCCTTATTATCAATATTTTTTACATGGAACAACTCAATTGTATATTTCTTATTAATATTTAAATCATCATTCAAAGAACGAAACTTTTTTAAAAGCTTCTTAAAGTCACGCGAAAATTCTTCTGTTTCCTTATAATTCATCATCATACTGTCTTACAGAAAATTCGTCTGTTCTAGAAAAGACCGCTTCATAATCAATTGGTTGCAAATTATCGGTACCAATCCATGGAACATCTTTGTGAGAGTATTCCTTCATTTTGGTAGCATTGAAATCTTTGAATCGTTCAATTTCCCAATCAATAAGATCTTTTTCGTCAGCTGAAAAATTTGACAAATTCGCTTTTCTGCGAGGCAAATATTTCTTTTGGTCATGCTGAAAATACTTTTTTACAACAGGTGTTAAGTCACCATCTTTCTCCATTTGTTTTACAATTTCCGGAAATGCAACTGGAGTAGGCCCAAAATGATTTTTTATATATTTCGCGCCCATTAATTGCTCTTCAAATTTTTCGTAAAAATCAAAATCAATAAAATACATCAGTTTGCATATAACCGCCTCACCAATATTTGGACGCGCGCCAATTTGTTCTAAAATATACAAAAGCACTTCTTTAAACTTAGCGACCTTTTCTTGTGGCACAGAAATACGCATTTCTTGTTTTTTTATTTTTGTCTGTGTTGTAGCCTTTTCAAGCTTAATATTCGGTGTTGGAACTTCCCTGCCCGCCAAAAAATCCTCTAAAGACAAACCAAAAAAAAATGATAACTTTTGTGCCTCTTCAACGAACATTTTACGCGCACCATTTTCAATCTGTACATAAGTTGGACGCGATACGCCAATTCTTTTCGCCAAAAATTCTTGACTAACATCATGCTTTTTGCGAAGTTTTTTTAAAAAAATAGTCATAATCATTTTTTAAATAGAATTATTAATCACGTTGTCATTATAACAAATGTAAAAAATCATGTCAAATAGGATGTCAATAAGTTTTACACAACCCCATAGCTGACCCGACGGGTTGGTTTTTTTTATCAAGTAAAAAAATCATCTGTAAACGTTAGACGTCTACAGAAATAAATAAAAATGGTGTTAGTTTAGAATCTATTTTAACAATCAAATATCAAATTAAATAACCGAAATTAGATAATCCAACAAAATTAAGTAAAAATTTCAACTAATAAATTAAATAACCGAAGCTAAATAATTCAGAGAAATAAATCTCACTAACACCATTAGTAATGGTAATACTTTAAATATATTTAGCAACACCAAATATGTGGATAACTTAAATAGGGACTCTTGGGGTCCCCCTAAAAGCAAAGGTCCAGGACAAATGCCCCGGGCCTTCTAATCAGCGAATATTTTTATTATATCCCTAACTTTTTCCAAAATCCAACAAAGGTCATACACGCGCTTCTGATATAACTGATAGCTTTTGACATAACTCTTAATATTAACATTCCAATAAATGCTTTTTGATTTCTTTATTCTCTTTAATTATTTTTAAAGAATCTTCAGCAAATTTTTTATAATCTAATGAGCTACCAAATTGATCCAATATAATATCTTTTTTGCAAAAACTCTTTTCATTTTTGCCATTACCATAATCAATATACTCATCCCAACTTGATTTTAAAAGTTTGGGAACTGAGTTCCCAAACTTTTCTAAATTATGGACTCTATCATTTAAATTAACATAAGCGCTCAAATGTAATAAATATTCATTACTATCTATGTGAATTGCTTTATATTCCCCTTGAAACAATGACCCACTTCGCTTATATATTTTATTAAAATGATTCGTATATCCTAAACTAAGTTTATGCATAAATTTTGTAATTCCTCTATCAATTAATTGTTGCAAGATAAAATGATAATGATTAGGAAGTAAATTATAACAAATAAATCCAACCAACTCATCTTCTTTCAAAAGTTTGGGAACTGAGTTCCCAAACTTTTTGGTTTGTTTTTTTTCTCTAGCTTTAGCTAAAAAATTTTCATATATACTGCCTATAGGGGCTAAAATATTAAACTCTTTCATACTAAGGAAAAATCTATCTAAATCCTTTTGGCACTCAAAAATTGTGCGTTTATCTACTCCGCGATTATAAATATGATAATATTCACCATTAACAAATTTAACTTTTCTCATATGTGTATTATAATAAATTCTTTAGTATATTTGTATATTATACCACTTTTCAAAAAGTTTGGGAACTGAGTTCCCAAACTTTTTATAACTTTGCATAACTTTAAGGGGACCCGACTCTTGGGGTCCCCCTAAAAGCAAAGGTCCAGGACAAATGCCCAGGGCCTTCTAATTAACGAATATTTTTAGTATATTCTCATTCTTTTCTTGTCTGAAAACTTTTCCACAGGATTGTCTTGATTTTCTGTTTTTTTAATGTATAATAATAACATCAAGACGAGAGAGGATCCAAACGGTTAAATACCTAAGGAGCCTTTTTTATATCCATAACCAATCCGACGGGTTGGTTTTTTTGCAGACGTTCTGTAGACGTTGGAGCATCTACTAATGTTTTTACCCGACGTCTACAGCAAGACTTGAATAAGGACCCCTGGGGTCCCCTATCGCAAGTCTGAAACTGACCCGACGGGTTGGTTTTTCCATGAGAAGTATTAAAAGTTTGGGAACTGAGTTCCCAAACTTTTACTAAAGCAAAGGCCCTGAGTGAAGGAGAAATTCTCCGAGACCCAGGGCCTTCTGGTTAGCGAATATTTTTATTATATTCCTAACTTTGAATCGGTTTTAAACGCTCCGATCAAAACGTTATTAACTAGGATAGACGAGTGAAACTGTTTCAGTTGGTAATATCTCTATAAGCCAACCATTTGTCCAGTCATCATAAACCGTTTGCATTTCGTCGGTATGATATACGCCACGAGCTCCATCAGACCATAAGAAATCAACTTCTATACCAGCTCCGTCAACATCAATATCAACCAAATCACCTGTAATTTCATCGGCTAATCCGCCGTTTTTTATTACAGTGTCATTGTCGTCATTGAGTAAGCTTGAACTAATGGAATCGTATTGTGCGGTATTAGAAACCAAAGCCTTTAATTCAAAGGTTGCGGTTTCACCAGCTCCGATTGCAATCTCACTAGTTGGCTCAAACTTTAAGATACTAGAACCATCCACTAGTGGAGTAACTCCAGTAGAACTTGTGACATAATCGCCACTAATTTCTGATCCCCAAAGTCCAGCAACTTCTGTACTTGAGCCATTCTTATAAAGATTCCATGTGGTAGCAGTTAACTCACTGCCCTCAGCAACGGTACTGTCATTGACAATAATATCCCAACTAAGTTTCTTTAAGTCTACTTCACCAGCAGCATCTGCTGAGACAGTGAACTTATTGATAACTTTAGTTCCATCAAGCAAGCTAGTAGATGGTAAAGTAGCTATAGCAACCGTAGGTCTAGTCTTTCTTAGATACATAGAATTACCATTTACATTTGAACCAGCGGCTTCTGCATCTCGGGTTCCAGATTCACCGTCAGCCTTAAAGGTGCTGGCAGTAGATGAAATACCAAGAAGCAATGTTCGCCCAGTTGTAGCTATGCTAGAATTAATGTCAGATAAATCAGCACTAATGGTTAAAATTTCTTCACCATCTTGTGGAATTACCCAATTCATACCACTAAAGTCAGCATACCCACCAGCCAGAGAGGTTGTTTGAGTAGTAGACCCATAGGTAATCTTTACATTCTCAATACTACTTTCATTATCAGTTGTCGCAAGATCAACTCTTAATTCCTGAACTGTCCACTGTTCGTCAGTAGCAGTGAATTTAATTTTAGAGAAAACAACATCATCGGTTCCCGCTAAAACAATATCAGAATCAGGAGTAGAGGCATCTTGGGCAACAGTCAAAGTACCAGCAGCACTAACGTGAGTATAGTTTGGTGTAGCTCCATCAGAAACTGCATTAACAGCTCCAGTGGCATCAACAGTACTGTCGTCTGCATCATAACATGTTATGTTGCCATAAAGCACATCAACTGCAACATCGCGTACACCAGCCTCAGAACTTACGTCATATTTAACGATAAGTTTTTCTGTAGAACCAGCTGCAATGTTGATATCAAGGCCATCAAACGTAGCTAAACCATAATCTGGAGTACCAGTAGTATTAGTTAATGTTTTGGTTGATAATAGAGTTCCAGCATCGTCATATAAATATACAACAGTGATTTCACCCTTAGGAGTTGTATCTTCATCATCTAACTCAAAAGTACCTTCAGTTGTTTCTGTTAAATTAGTATCAACATAAACACGAGTTTGTATCTGAGTAACTTTAATAGCTGAACCATCTCCAGCTCTTAAAACAACGCCAACACCATCAACTTTTTCAGCTCCCTTAACTACAGTTAAACCACTAACTGGAGTAGAAGCTAAACTAGCAGTTAAGCTAGAAGCTACAATATTTTGAGTTTCACCACTAATAATACCAGGTACGATGTCAGCAGTTATAAGATAATCGCCAGTAGCAACATCTTTCATATAACTCTGGTCAGCATCATAATAAACTTCTGTTACGTAAGCAGCAATAGTGTCTCCTTCATTGTCAGAAGAAGTACCAATATCAACAGTAACAATTAAGTTTCTGGTAACACCAGCGCTTAGATAGAAAGAATCAGTTAATTGCCATCTATTGTTTCCGCCTTGATCATCCCATACACCAGCAGTTCTTGTTCCGTTATCTTCGTCAATTAAACAAATTTTTCCATCTTCAGAAGTAACTTCTCCTCCCGTTACACAACTTGAAGTAGTTAATGCTTTAGACATCAATGTAGAACCAGTATCAGCATCCTTAATTTTTAAGTCACTAATCAAAGTGCTACCAATAGCAGAATCTCCATATAAAGCAACTTCTAATCTTTTAACTTCAACTTGTCTGTCGGCAGTCATAGCAAATTCAAGCAATGTAACGTCTTGAACATTCTTAGTAATATCACTAGCAGTAGGACCATTATCAGCCATGGTTAATTCACCACCCTGAAGGGTCAAAGTTGCTAAAGTAGTATCAGTAAGAGTAACATTGGCTCCGAAGTTGTAAGTCTTATCAATAGCAAATAAATGATTAGTTTCTTCAATCTTGGTGGTTAATGTATCTTCGACTTCACCAGCAATGTCAGCCTTTATAGAGAAGGACTTCTCTTGACTATCAGTAATAGTATATGGTGAGGCTAATGTAAAGGTAACTGTATCATCAGAAGCAACGCTAGCGGCTGAAGCCAAAAGTGTTGATTCGCGATACAACTTTAAATTAGTAACTGCAGAGGTTGACAAAGAACCACTAAAAGTTAATACCATTTGACTGAATTCAACATCATTATTGCCAGCAGTAAGCTTAACATTGGCAATTTCTGTTCCTGTAGCACCAACCGAAGGATTGGCTGGAACTGAACCAGCTTCAACTTCTAAAGTTCCAACAGTAATTTGACCTACTGTGAAAGTTTCTCCTGTTAATGGTAAACCAGTAACAGTAGCTGTTGTTTCAATGTTATTTAGTTGGAAATAATGAAGTTCGCCTCCAGAAACGTCTGAACTACCATCAGCACGTAAGGTGATGGTTTTAGATGAATTCGCTGGAACATCAACAGTAATGGTTGGGAACTCTACTTCATGAGAATCTGAACCAAGGCTTCTTCCAGAAGCAGTGATCAAATTATCTCCTTCATATAGATAGAAGGAATCCCAATCGTTGGTTTCTCCCATACCCATTCTCTTGAATGTTAATCCAGTAACTGTAGCTGCGGTTGTACCAGCAGTAAATCTCACTTTCAAGACTGAAACATTTTCAGCTTGTTGTGGGATAGTATTACCAGCAACAGTAATTAAGCTAGCAGTTAATGCGGAAGTGGTTGCTGTTGTACCAGAAACCCAACCTGGAGTTAATAATCCAGATTCTACACCAGTGATTGAAGAACCATCGGCATATACTTCATCAGTATCAATTGTAACGACAGAAGTAGCTAAAAATCTGTTGGCGCTAAAAGCGGCATCAGAGATAGCTCTCTTCTGGCCATTTTCAATTACATACTTTTGTGATGTACCAGTGTATTGAACAACGCATCCATCAGGATGAGTGGCAGATGTAGTTAAATCAGCACCCATATCATAGTTGAACTTTGTTAATAAATCATCTGGTACCCAAGTTACTCTGACCCAATTAAGATCACTGAATAAACCTTGGTAAACTTGCTCTGATAAAACAGGGCGAAGTTCTGAACCTTCTACATAGTAAACAGCTGTAGCTTCTAAACCACCTAAACCTACGGCAGTTCCTCTAAAAAGAGAGCCATCACGAAATGGCATAGAATTGTCATCAGTATAAGCAGCTAATTCAGAAGCGCTAACTGTTTTGACAGTAGAAAAGTCTCCTGGGTAGCCCCAAGATAAATATACGTTGTAATGAGGAAAGACGCGCTTGTTTGCACCCTGGATGTAGTAAACAGCTGAACTGTCAGCAGATTTAACTAAATCTCCATCAGCAATGGTAGCTGCTTGAGCCATAGGCGCAGGCAAAACCATAGCGAAAGACCAGAGTAACATAGTAGCGGTAGTTCCTATTGCAATCAATTTTTTTAATTTACTCATATTTTAATTAATCCTCTTATGATACGCATTTATACAAATATTAACGAGTACTGCGTTAATTTATTTTAATTTGTAAATACGCATCTTATATATATTTTCCTCATTATAGTTCTCGAAATTCTCAGGGGATATCCCGTTCTGAGAGTTTCCCTGTTATGTAACATAACAAGAACAAAATTCGACCTTTAGTCCCAGCCCAAGGGCTGACTAGATCTAGCTCAGTATGAATTGACCTTAATATACTGAGTTTAATCAGGGAGGAACTAATAATTAGTTAGTAATTTATTATAACTTATTAAAGATAATAAGAATTGTTGATTGTTGATTGTTGATTGTTCAATCATTAATTATTTTTTCTCGCGGACCACATTATCAATTTTCACTTCTTCATCCGGCTTCCTTATTCTTTCCAATTTAACAGAAAGTTCACCAACTGACGCTGGAGGAAGTTGGGGTTCAGTTATTGTAGGTTGAACATCTGTAATTGGTTCTTCTATTTCTATTCCTTCAAACGCTTCTTGCTCTATTATCTCTTCCTTATATATAGACGATTCTTCTTTGCTTTCATTACTATCAATTTTTTCTCCATCTTCATCAACAACGTCTTCGTCTAATATTATGTCTTCTTCTGTTATAGGCTCTTTATTTTGAGATACTTGAATCGCCTCTTCTATTCTAACTAAAGCAGCTGATAAATTCTCTTCTGCTAGAAGTTCATGAGTTTGCGTTAAAAGTTTTTCTAAATCTTCTGTTTGATTGGCTGTAAAAACTAGCCTGCCATCCTGAATTGGTAAGTCGTCTTCTATATATAGTAGTTGATCATTTGGATAAGGGGTTATTTTGTACCCTACTTCTCTTTTCAAGCTTTCCATTCCACTGGCAACTTGTTGAGTTAAGGCATCAAGTTCAATCTCGGCTTTAGTATCACCCTCTTCAATATTTTTTGCTAAAATTTTAACCTCCTGTAAACGATTAGTTAAAATACTAGCCTTTAAAGCTGTCTTTTTAGATTGATTAAAAGCAAAAACAAGTTGCGTTTTTTCTGCAACTCGTTTGAATGTGTATAAAAAATGGCCGGGAACTGTATTCTCTGAAGCCTTTAGTAATCCTAACCCGCTAAAACTAACAATTAACAAAGCCATTAGACTAACAGCCACTGGTCTTAATGCTAAATAAAAGCTCATATGAATCTTAGGGGTTCCAGGAAAAGTCTCTTTAAAAGAATTTAAAAGCATATTGTAAGACTCCCTTTCTTTGATGGGGTCTTGTTTAATGGATTGATATTGTTTCCCTAGTTGTTTTAGAGATTTGATAATCTCTTTTTCGGTTATGTTCATACTACTAACTAAGACGAAGGAATGGCAAAAAAGTAACAAACTATTCTTGTTTATCAATTATCTCTTTTATCTTTTTAATTCCCCTGTGAGCCAACATTCTGCAACTCCCCAAAGATTTGCCAGTAGAATGACTAATTTCCCCGAAACTAAGACCATCAATAAATCTCAAAATAACTATCTCCTTATAGTCGTCTGATAATTGTTGGATAGCTTTAGCAACCTTCTCCACATCTAATTTATCATCAATTTTTTGGTTTATATCTTCTTTAGAAGCTATTTCAGAAATAGCATCCAAAGAAACATTTTGTTTTCTTGTTCGATAAAAATCAATTACCAAGTTGCGGGCTGTCTTATACAAAAGAGCTTGGAAATTTTCAACTTCCTTGTCATCGTTTTGCAAATAACGATATACCTTTAAAAAAGTATCATTCACTAGATCATCTGCTTTTTCCTTACTGGAAACTTTAAAATAAATAAAGCTATAAATTTTGACTTTATAGGTATTATAAAATTGGGCGAACGCTTGTTCGTCCCCCTTTTTGATTTGTTGAATTAATATTTTCTCAAAAATTCTGAGCATAGTAATATTATACAAAATATAGCTTTAATTTCAAGAGGAAAAAACAATCTACGAGATTAAAGCCTCGTAGATTGTGTAAAAAATAAATTATTGTTTGTTTAATTAGTTGGCGAAAGAAACCAATTCAACTTCAAAAATTAAAGTTGAGTTAGGTGGAATGACAGCTCCCGAACCTTGTTCGCCGTAAGCGAGGTTAGCAGGAATTGTTAATTTTCGTTTTTCTCCAACCTTCATCCCCTGTGTTCCTTGGTCCCATCCTTTGATGACTTGACCAATCCCTACTGTAAAAGTAAAAGGTTCGCCTCTATCAATACTAGAATCAAATTTAGATCCATCAGTTAATGTTCCAACATAATGAACGCTGATAACATCATTTTGTTCTACTTGCCTGTCGCCTGTTCCTTCTATAAGAGATTCTATTTGTAATTCAGTAACATCTGCTACTGGAGTCTCTTGAATTTGCCCTTCTTCTACAACTTCTTCTTGTTGTAAACCTTCTACATTTTTGTCGTTTGCTCCTTTAACACATCCACTAATCATAAGCACAATTAAAATTACACCAATTAAACTGAAAATTTTCTTTGTCATAAATTAAATTATTAATTAAAAATTTATTACTCTAAATAATTGACCTATTTAATTTATAACAAATTTAAACAATTTGTCAATATAAAAAAAATGAGGGCATCAATCGTTGCGAAAACAACTAATGCCCCAAAGATTAGATTATCATTGTCAACGTCATGACAAGAATAATAATCAAAATCTGAATGAGGGAGATCCCTATGAAATCATTGGATTTTCTCTCATGTATAAAAAGGAAAGCTCCAACAAATGCAAAGAATAGAAAAACCAAAGAGAAGGCTATAGCAATCTTAATGCCACTGATAAGGCATACGATTGCTACGGCTACAATAACATTTGCAGCGGAGAGTTTTGCCATCTCTTTAATATTTGGGTTTATGCGCCCAGCAATTATAGAGATTGTGACTGCTACGAACAAGGATATTAATCCCGCCACCATAACAACAGCATTTCTCTCATGTCCCTTGGTTTCCAGACCTCCTAGAAGCAGGAAAGCTCCAGCAAAGACTACGATGACAATGCTTGCCATCGCAATGAATAGTTCTTTTTTCATCATTCACCTCCTTAATAATGAATTTTAAAGATATTGATATTATGACAAATTTCGGCGGAAAAGTCAAGAACCCAAAAAACCAACCCGTCAGGTTGGTTTTTCTTCATGTTAACCTCTAGAGGTTAACATCACTTCCATTTCCAGAAATATTTTATGGCGCTTTGGATGTGAATCCATAATATTTTAGAGAATAAAGAAGGTAAAGCAGAACGCATATTTGACAGACGCTGATGGGCGTGAACTATCTGTGCACTTGGTAAATAAATTACCTTCTTTCCTTCTTGCCAAACCCTACGTGCTAAATCCACATCATCAAAGTATAAAAAATATCTTTCGTCAAAACCTCCTAATTTTTCAAAAAAATCTTTCTTAAGCATTAGAGCAGCCCCTATCATCCAATCTACTTCTCTTTCCTTTCTATGATCGTAACTAACCATCAAATATTTTTTAAGTTTTTTGTTCAAAAATGGCAATCCCCCGAAAAAAGTTCTTCTCAAAAAAGGAGTATACCAATGCGGAAAACGACAGCAAGAGTACTGAATTGAACGATCTAGGTTCAATAACTGTGGGCCGACCATACCAACCTGCGAGTGATTCTCTAAATATGAATATAGTTCTTCAATTGCTCCAGGAAGAATGATGATGTCTGGGTTACAGATGAAAATATAATCTCCTTGAACCAATTTGACTGCTTGATTATTGCCCGCGGCATATCCAGAATTATGATTGTTGAGGACTATTTGCATTTTAACTGAACCTAAATCAAGTTCAGATAAAAACTCCTTACTTTCATCTTGCGAATTGTTATCAACTATAATAAGCTCATAATCTATTTTAATCTGAGCGTCTAAAATGCTTTTTATGCATTTTTTTAGAAGATTAACGTTATTATAATTAAGAATGATGATAGACAACATAATGATATTTTATTTAAATTTTTAATTCCTAAACCATTTATTGATTTTTTCTGGAGTGGCTTTAGCTTTTTCCATAATATATTTTCGTTTGCGAATAATTTTAAAAAAGTTTTTCCAAAAAGAAGAACCGCTTTGAAATAAAACTTTGGGTTGAGTAAAAAATAAATATGTTTTTTTAAGTAATAAATAAAAGAATATA
>Ga0208904_1000370_pt1 | contig 38656 bp, 35 predicted proteins | sample AntAceMetag02UKB_FD_184774 | JGI IMG/M metagenome (GOLD analysis project Ga0208904, IMG submission 184774) | Saline lake microbial communities from Ace Lake, Antarctica - Antarctic Ace Lake Metagenome 02UKB (SPAdes) (version 2) | ecosystem: Environmental > Aquatic > Non-marine Saline and...
AAAAGACTCTTCCAGTGGATTTAAAAAAAAATCTTTCGTGAATACCCTTAATATTGCTATTCCAAATGGAATAATCACAATAAGCAGTAATATAAACATAATTACATTAATCATATAAGGATTAACTCTCTTTTCTACATATTAACACCATATTTGCTGCTGTAGGCCAACACAGGTATTTTTCACAAAATTCACTCATTTTAATCCCAGCATTACTAGCGCCATCATAACTACTCTTATCTCTTAAGAATCCAAAAGTACTTATTATGTTATGCTCATGATCCATTGGCCTTATCTCCAGAACCTTAAAGCCTCTTTTTTCAATAATATATTTTAATCTTCCTGCCTTAAAATATTGCTGCCAATAGTAATCTTTTTGCGGCTTCTTTAGAATACGCCTTATAAACTTATTCCTCTTAAATAGTTCCCAAGGATATTTAAGCATTAAAAACATATTCATTATAGGAACTTGAACAATAAAAACTCCCCTGTTCTTCAATACTCTATTCGCCTCTTCTATAGACTTTTCAGGACCTTCTGAAAAATGCTCTATAACTCCAAGTGAGAGATATCCTCCAAAAAACTCGTCTGGAAATTTTAAACTCCTTACATCCATCATCTTAACATTAACTGTGTTATCATATTTTTTAATCTTGTCAAGCGGCTCTTGATTATAGTCAATACCGATGATTTCATATCCTTTTTTTGAAAAATATAAAAGATATGGTCCTAATCCGCATCCACCCTCTAAGATTTTTTCATCTTTTGGCAAATATTTTTCAAAAAGCGCTATCTGTTTCTTTACTCTAGGGTAATTGAATATCTCCATTACCCTCTCTATCTCGTGAGGCTGCCAGTTTTTCTCCCACGCTTTTTTTGTATTATTATTTATTTGATTTAAATGTCGCATACTATCTTTTTTAGCGCGTTTTATTTTTATAAAACGCTGTCAGTGAGGGGAACTTTTCGTAAATATTGACTGAATAAAACTCATTAATAATTTTGTTAGAACTTATTTCAGCCCTGATAGGCGGCTTCTTATACTTGATCATCCAATCAACATTATCACGTTCAACAGACCCGCCTTCAAACAAGATTATGCCGTTGCAACGTATTTTGCTATGCCACAAAGACATGATTCTCTTAATCGTCTCCCCTGTGTTTGAAATATCTACATGCAAAAGACAAATAGATTCATCATCATATTTTTTATACACTTCAAACGCATCGCCCTTGTTTAGTGTGATAAAATCCTGCAGGTTGTTTTTATTAATTACATCCTGCGTTTTAGACATGGCGGTATGCTTATATGGGTAAGATTCCCACAAATCGTAAGAATCCAAATGGCCTGAAATTCCACGATGAGTTTTATTATATGCCAACCCTTTCGCCAAATGTTTTGTACTATATCCGTATAAGACGCCCAATTCGACAATATTGCGCGCTTGACGCGATTTAACAATCTGCTCAAATACCCTGCCATAATTATTCTTCTCATAAGAGCTATCCAATTTTCTCGCCCCCTTATTGTTTATTTTATAATTTGGTCGTATTCTACGACTGCATCTATAATATATTAAGCTTAATTTTGTTTAAGTTCCTCTATCTCCACATCCACAGCCGACTTTATAAGGCTAAAGTGTTGCTCGCACTCTTTCTTGCTCTTGCCTGTGACGGTTATCTTTAGTATTTTAGTGAGTTTCATACAAGTGGTCTTTGATTTCATTTATCTTTTCTATTGCTCTTCTATCTATTGGGTCGTGGGCATAATCTTCAGGGTTTAATGTATATCCCCTGACCTGTTGGTAAAGAAAGAATGGAAATCCCTTTTTCTTTGGCAAATTTATCAAGAACCTTTTTTTGCTCAGTATATCCTATGTATGAATAACTGTTAATGATAGCAATAGCACCTTTTACCATTTTAGACCAGAAATATTTTGCTGCCTCAATCTCTGGATAAGCACAACCCAAATCAAGCGAGAGGTACGAAACTTTATCTATTTTAGCTTGGGTTAGACTATATGGAATAGTACCTTTTATAATATGGACATTCTTATAGGGCAAGAAATTTCTTTTAGCAATATCATAAACATCTTCTATGCTTTGTAAGTTTTTTAGGTTTTTTTGTATTATTTGCTCTTGGGGGTTTGAAATCTTTTCTTCCTCATTTAATTGGTTGTAATCCCTGCCCTTAAACGTGTCAAAAAGATAAAATGATTTATTCTTACTATTCCAATTTAGATAATCCATAGCACCCGTTGAAAAAAATCCTTTATACACACCACATTCGACAAAATCACCTTCTCCCAAATTCATAGCATATTCAGCAGTCCATAAAAGAGTGTGCATTCTCCAATGAACCTTTTTTTCAACACTTTCGGCTTTAGATGCCTGATTATAAGCGTGGATAAACTTTGGATCATTCATAAAATCATGGTTATGAATACTTCTTAATCCATCTTGGTCATACACTACTTCGTCTGGAGCTTCCATCTTCCTTATAGTGTATCCTGTCTTTTGAAAAATCTTTTTCAGATAATGTTTTAAAATCATACACTTACCTCTCCTTGGGTTTTATTATCTTTCTCCGCACTCGTTGCAAATTGGAACATCCTTTCTTTTACTTAATCTTTTTAAGAATAATTTATACTTTTTGCCAAACAAAACATCACTATATTTTTGTATTTTCAAGTTTCCTAATATAGCTGCTTTAGGGTGGGCGCAACAAGGGACAACATTACAATCACAGTTAACAAATAAATATTGATGATTTAACCAACTACAAGCATTTTCTGGGATTTTTGTGCTTCTAAGATTTTTATTTCTTATAGCTTGTGGCAATAATAGAAATCTTCTAAAATTAATATCCCAACCATAGCGTTGCAGTATTTCTGTCCATCTTTTTTGACCATCCATATCGTCACAAATGGTTTCAGATTTTAATATCAATTCAGGAGCATACTTATCTCTAAGTTCTGTAGCTTTAGAAAAAAAACGCAATAATGTATCCCATTTAGCTGGTGGTCTTAATGCTTCATAGTCCTCTGGGGTGCCGTTCCCATCGCAACTAACTGTAAGTGAATGTAAAACTCTGGTTTTAAAAATTGACTCGAGTTGCTTTTCATTAAGATATTGTCCGTTGGTATAAATCTCAACTTGGTCTACTGTAAATGATTGTTTTGGTATTTGCATAAGCATTATATCTATATTGGGATTAAGTAGTGGTTCACCAAAATTAAATAATCTTAATATTTGTATGTGGGGAACATTAATATTTTTTAAACATTTATTAAAATCATCTACTGACATAATTTTTATCTTTTTATATATTGTTGAAGCTGGACATCCCACACATTTTATTTGACATCCTCCTACAGTTTCGATATGAACTTTGTGCATATTAAAATATATTTTTTTAGTTAGATAATATGTAGACCTATATAGAAAACTATATATTTTAAAGGAAATTTGTGATTTTAAAAAACGATAAAAATCTCTTGATTTAAAGTATATCTTTGGAAAATTCGCCTTTAACTTAATTTTTAATGATTGATTATTCACCTTGAATCTCTTATATTGCTTTTACATAATATAGAGTTACCTGCTGAAATACCATAAGACATTCCTGTTTCTATTGAACCACCACATCTTATATAACTATCTGTGAACAATGAGTTATTAGCATATACTATACCACCACATTTTATAGAATTTATTGCCTCTATGCTACCCTTTGATTCTATCCATTTCCATACCTTTATTGAACCACCTGTTTCTATTGAACCTATTATCTCCATATATTCTTCAACATCTATATAAGTTTCTATTTTTACTAAACTATTTTTAGCTACAAATAAATATCCTTCAACTAATAAACTTCCTTTTAAATTTAAGGAACATTCTATATATAAATTACCTTTAATTCTATATCCAAATTCATCATTAAACTTATCAATATCTTTTTGTGCATTAACTTTATATGTTTTCATTTATTCCTCCTTTATTTAGTTTCATTTCACCCTCATATTTCTATCTCTTACTAATTCGGTCATATTCCATAACTACATCTATAATATATTTTAGTTCCCCCTCTGTTAACCACCATCCTACCGGTATTGAAACTTGTTCAGAAGTAAATTCATCGACCCCCGGCAGGTTAACTTTAAAATCTTTAAACATGGTATAGCCATCATTTCTCACATGAACCTGGGAAACAGTAACGCCTTTAGATTCCATGTATTCCATAAACTTCAGGCGGTCCTTAACTCTTATGGTATAAAGCCAATAAGCGCTAAGGCGGTCTTTATTGTACCTCAGAGGCCTCACCACTTTGAGATCTTTAAAAGCTTCATCATATTTCATGGCATTAAAACGGACTTTTTTGATAGTCTTGCCCAAATATTTTAGCTGCTCAAGGCCAATAGCCGCTGTCATATCGTTCATGTGAAATTTATAGCCATATTCAAGAATATCTGCTTCACATCGTAAATCCTTACGCTCAGCTTTACGATCAATGCCATACCACCTAAGCAATCTTCCGCGCTCACAATCACTTTTTGATTTACAAACCAAACTCCCTCCATCAACAGTTGTCATAACCTTAATTGCCTGGAAAGAAAAACAGACAAAGTCAGAGTGCGAGCCGATTGGTTTGTTATGATAGGTCGAACCAAGAGCCTGGCAGGCATCCTCAATTACCTTTATCCCATGCTTGGTTGCAATAGCATTTAATTCATCAAGATCGCAAGGATAACCGCCCCAATGAACGCACATAATCGCCTTTGTCTTTGAAGTTATTTTTTTCGCAACATCCAAGGGGTCAATATTAGCTGTCCATGGGTCAATATCAGCCCAAACAATCTTTGCCCCCATAGCCATAATTGGTTCATTGGTTGCTGAACAGGTCATAGGAGTAGAGATAACTTCATCGCCAAAGCCTACACCTGCAAGTCTAAGCGCTAATTGCAAGGCAGCGGTTCCATTGCATAATGTCAGGATATTGCTGTTGGCAAACCACGGCGTGAGTTTACGCTCAAATTCTTCTGCTATGGGGCCTTCCCCTATATAACCGCTAAAGAGAACTCTACTTAAAGGTTTCATAACAGTTTTAGGCATAAATACCTTGAATAAGGGAATATTTTTACCTGCACCAGACAATAATTTTTTAGTCTTCATCTTTTTCCTTTCTCATCTTATAAACTTGTTAAGTTTATATATTACAAATTCATGAATAAAATATCCTGATACAATAATTGTCCATATTATAAAAAAAACTCTCTTGGGCCAAATATAAAGATGTTTTTTCCCCCACAACCATTTATAAAACCCCGGGAATAGACACTCTAAACAACCAAGAGACTTATCCAATAATCTATTATCTCTTAGAAATAAATAATATTCTATGAAAGATAAGCGTTTAAGAATCCCTCCGTTACGCAAGCACTCACAAAATCTTTCCATTCTCTCTAAATCAAGTTTAAGCCCTTCAAAATGGGCATTTCTGAAATACTCTATCTCTCGGGTAAGCTCCCTAATTATAGTATCCTTATTAACTACAGAGCTATAAAAAGCTCCTATCTGATTATCAGAATGCTGCCTGTATTTAATAAGTCTCTCCTTAGTATAAACTATCTTTCCTAAGCCCGCGCTTAAAATCAAGATTAAGTGATCATGCATAAATGGCGCATCCTCCGATGCAATAGCCATCATGTCGTTAACTTTTTTTCTAACCATCATATGGGTTGTTACATTTTTTAAGAAACTGAGTTCTTTTAAGTATCCTTTTTTGATCCTTGTCTCGTTAAATCCTAAAGAGGATTGGATAGGTTTTAAATTTTCATCGCATATTTCAATATCAGAATAAGCCATCATATTCTCTTCGTCTTTTTCTAAGAGTCCTTTTAATATCTCAATCCTATCGGTTCGCCAATCATCATCCTGGTCACAGACACAGATAAATTCCCCCTTGGCGAATGACGCACCTTTTAGATAGTTAGACATTAATCCAAGATTACGCGAATTTGAGTATACCTTAATGCGATCATCTATAGATGCTAAATTATTTATAATCTTGAGGCTATTATCCGTTGATTTATCATCGATAATAATTATCTCTAGATTACGGTAACTCTGCTCAATAAGGCTTCTCAGCTGATCTTTCAGGTATTTTTGGCCGTTATAGACTGGCATAACTACTGAAACTAACGGTTCTTTCCGCATCCTATTCCTTCCTTAAAATAAACTCAAAAACATCTCCTATTCTTAAGCTATTTACTAAAATAGCGTAAGGAGAAAATAAAAATTTCACCAGTTCATTGTCCCATATATTAGCAAGATCCATAACTCTATGATTTTTACCAAAGAGTTTATTAAAAATATAAATCATACTACCTATAAAATGGTATGAATTTTCAATTGTCCGGCACTTCTCTGTTTTAAATTGCGCATCTTTAAGCAATCTTTTTAAATTCTCGGCAGAATATGTATATATATGTCGTGGGCAATCTAGTCCCATCCAATATCTACGAAATAAGCTATATGTTAATGATGTTGAATTCGGCACAACAATTCTTAGGACAGCTTCTTTTTTCATAACTCTTCTTATCTCATTTAAAAGTTTAACGGGTTCTATTATGTGCTCGAGCACACCATCAAGGTTGACTATATCAAAAGTCTCATCTGCCAATCCTGCCTCCCATAGATTGCCGCAATAGGTTTTTATGCTGCTTTCTTTTTCCCTTAAACTCATAAGCGCCTCTTCGTCAATATCTACACCAAAACACTCGCATTCATATCTTCTCTTCTCAAGAAGATATCTACCATCTCCACAGCCTACATCAAGAACTTTAAGCCCTCTCCTATAAGACACGGGGTCTTTCTGCTTCAACAGCTTAGAATATACTATGCAATTTAGGGCATTAAGCGGGTGTTTTATGTAGAAGAATGCCTTATCTTTTAAAGACTTTCTGTCTGTCTCCATTCTTCTTGTGTCAGAATAGGAATAATAATCCTTAGGATAATACCTTTTTAAGACCTCTTTTTCGGGAATAGGAAAGATAAATCTTAACCCGCATTTATTACACCTATAGAGGTCAAAGATTCCTTCTATTCCATAGAAGCGGTCTATACCTTTGTATAGATATGAAAAAGAACTATTCAAACATATTTCACATTTATAATCATTTATCATTGGCTATTTGCACCTATCTTTTTAAGTAAAAAATCCGCGACCCTTTTTGAGGCCTTCCCATCCTGAAAATCTTCATATTTAAATGAATTAGTTCTGCTTTCTTGCAAATTCATAAAACTAACTTCTCCCTTATTTGAAAAATAATTATCCAGCAGCCCGGATAGGTCTTTCGGAGACTGCGCAAATACGCCTATCTTATTTTCCACAAAATCATACGGGGACGGAAACCTGGTATAATTATTCATCATTATAACGGGTTTATTGAGTAAGACCGCTTCCAGAGATATCTGTGACCAGCATGTTAAAACTAAATCGACTTTTTTTAAGACATCTATAGATCTAATTTGGTCGGTAATATAAACCGCTTTTACCTTTTCAGCACTAAACATATTCCTGATAAAATCTTCGCGGGGGTCGCCCGGATGGAATTTTACAATTAATTTAAATGGCTTCTGCTTGTACTTTTTAATTATTACTTTAAGATTATCACGAAAATTAATCATATAATCTAAAGAATTACATATAATGCTTCTTTTTAAAATAAAAATTGGAGCCAGGCATATATTAAAATCAGTAGAATGGCATAAGGAGAATCCGGGTTTATGTAAATCGTCATACCTTGGAGTTCCGGTAACAATTATTTTCTCCGGCTTAGCTTTATAATAGTTAGTTAATACATCCTTAAGATATTGTCCACCAACAAAAATATAAGAGCTATCAGATATAGTTTTGTTCATAAACGTCGAATCACCTTTTGAAGGAATGCCATGATTCACAACAAAGGTAAATATATTTTTTCTCTTTGCAGCAAATTCAAAAGGCTTTCTCAGCGATGAAACATTTTCGTCTAACAATATAGCCATTGGAGTCACTTTTGAAATTATAGTAGCATAGATGCCAACCCTTTTTAAAAAAAGTGGGACATTGTGCCTGCAAAATTCATTAAAAACAAATGATAATAAGCCGTATAAATTATCAGATATTTTGTGCTTCAAAGTTGCTCTGTTCTGTTCTGCGATTTTCCTTACTTTTAAATTGAATCTAGCGGACTTTAACTTATTAAACAAAGTATTGCCCATTTTATATATTGGCTTGATTTTATTTTGCCTAAGAATACCGGAGATTTTAATTAATGGAACCGGATGATAATATAAAGTATTTAGATTTTTTATCTCTTTGAGAACCGGTAAAAGATGGTTTAAGGAGCCAAAAACAAGTAAGTTGGGGTTGTTCTTACTATGTCCAGCCAAAGGCAATGCTAACATATGCGAGAAGAAATAATAGATAGAACGGATAGAATCTTTTAGGTTATTTTTGCCCGCTGAAATCAATAGACTTAGCTTCTTAAAACTATCATCGGTGACACTTATTTTAGTGAATGGTATATCAAGTTCTCTCGATACAACCTCGCCGACCATTGAGTCAATCGGAAAATACGATAAATAATCATATGCTTCCATATTGCACTTTATTTTAGCGTTTGCGTTGCTTAATATGACTATCTGCGTTATCTTTTTAGTCTCTACCAAATATTTAATAAAATCATGGATTCTTACAAATTCCATAAGCAAGACACCTACGTCACTCTGCGATAAGTCATAAAGATTAAAATTATTTAAACAAGGGGAGTATACCCCATTAAATTTATTACATAATTTATAATAAAACTGTTCTACCGAATTCCGAAAATTATCATAGCGTTCTTCATAACCCTCTAAATAATCTCGAACCCTAGCCAACTTTTGTTCAATATCGCGCGGTAAATTGCAATCTGATTCCATATCCACAGAACTGCAAAAATAATAAATATTCCCGTTGGAACGGCTTAAGGCTTCCTCGATCTTACGCTGGTTCGAAATCAAATAATCTATTTTATCACTGATTACTAATACATTCATATTTAAGTTCTTCTCTGAATATTCTTTTGTTGTTTTAGAAGATAAAATCCATTTTTAAAGGCGTGCCTATTTTTATAGCTTTCTTTGCTCTTTTACCTAAAATTGATTTTAAATACTTCGGTTTAAGGCCATTCGCGGGCCTGACAGACCTTATATTTTCTTCGGTAAACGTTTCTCCTTTTATAATATCTTTAACTACAAATAAAGAACGTCTAAAAATACAGGTTTTTTGCTCATCTACAGTCAACCCATAATAAACTTTCCCTAAAGATTTTTTCGCGGTTCTTATACTATCTACAAGTTCTTTCAATTCCTGCGGCTCGATAGAAAAAAAGCTATCCGGAGTTTTTATCTTTCTTGATAACGTAAAATGCTTCTCAATTACTTGCGCTCCTAAAACAGCTGCAGCTACCGATGCGCCTATACCTAAAGTATGATCTGAAAGTCCAATCGGGCAATTAAACAATTTTTTCATATGCGGAATTGTATTTAAATTCATCTCTTCTGGCTTTGCAGGATAACTGCTTACACATTTTAGTAAAATAATATCTTTTGCGCCTGTTTTTTTAGCGGTAGTAACCGCTTCTTTGATCTCTTTTATTGTTGCCATTCCAGTAGACATTATTAATGGTTTTTTTGTTCTTGCCATATATTCAATTAATGGCAGATCTACAAGTTCGAATGAAGCAACCTTATGGATAGGAACCTCTATCTCCTCAAGTAAATCAACTGCGGTTTTATCAAAAGCGGTGGAAAAGAATATAATTCCTAAATCATCCGCTATTTTTTTTAGTTTTTTGAACCACTTCCATGGAGTATAAGCTGTTTTATATAACTGGTATAGGGTTTGACCGCCCCACACAGGATGCTTTATATGAAAATGCTTATTATTTATATTACAAGTTAATGTTTCCGGTGTATATGTTTGAGCCTTTATTGCATCGGCGCCTGCCCTAGCCGCTGCTTTTACCAATTTTACCGCTGCTGCAAAGTTCTGCATATGATTTGCTGACAACTCTGCAATTGCAAAAACTGGCTGTTCCTGTCCTATTTTCTTGTTCCCAATTTTAATATACTTTTTCATATCTTTTGCCTGAGTTTATTTAAAACACTAAATATTTCAGATAATGTTAAAATTTGAAAATCCGCTTCATATTTCTTAGCTAATTTAACTCCTTTATGTTGCCCTCTCACAATCCTTATTGTAATTATTCCCATTTTTTTAGCACCAGCAAAGTCTTTATGTGGATTATCTCCAATATATACTGCGCATTCTGCAGATACACCTAACACCTCTAGTGCTTTATAATACACAAATGTATTTGGTTTTTCCTGTTTAATACCATATTTACGTGAAAAGATAATACAATCAAATAATCTCTCTATACGTAAAGCCCTTACCTTACTTTCCTGCACTCTTACATCACCATCAGTAATTAAGCCAAGTTTATGCCCATTATTTTTTAATTTATTTAATACATCATTTACTTCAGGAAATAATTCAAGTTGCGGTTTATGCATTCTGTATATATCAACTAATTGAGAAATTATTTTTTCTTCATAAACATTCAGTATTTTAAGGCAAATGTCAAATACCTTACCCCTGCCCTGTTTATCTAGCGTTGTGATTAACAATTTATAAATTTCATTTAAGCTTGTTTCGCAGCGTTGTGAAATATAAGATGCTACAGCATAAAATCCACCTTTTACAAACTGCATCTCATTATAGAGTGTGTCATCCAGATCAAATATAATTACCTTTATCATATCTAGTTAATTTGTTTATTGCCGTGTATAAATAGGTCTTTTGTATATCTAAGCATAATTAGGTCTTTTTTAAATTTTCCAATGCACTGAGTAACTTTCTTTCCAAGAAGTATTTTAATCAACATTAATGGTGTGTTAGCGCCGCTCATTATGCCTAAAAGGGCACCTCCGCCAAAACGAGGATTTACTTCTATAAACTTGATGGTTTTTTTATCTTTAATACATTGTATAGTAATATGACCTATACTGCCTAAGTTTTCTGTTAATTTCCTTGCATATTCTATAATCCGTTTATTCTTTATGGTTTTCCCCTTGTATGATTCTCCAGCAACTACTTCTATTCTCTCTCTTGGAATTATTGAAATTACATTTGCGTCAAAGTCAGAAAATACATCAATAGTATATTCTTTGCCTCTAACAAATTCTTGTATTATCGGATTTGAAATATATTGTTTAAAAAAATTTAATTCTTTTGTATTCTTTGCTTTAAATACAGCTTGAGCACCACTGCCATACCTAGATTTAATAACTAAGGGGTAGTGCATAGAACCTGTGATTTTATTTGGAAGATAGGTTACCGGTGCTGAAATTTTATTTTTTGTTAAAAATTTGTAAAATTCATACTTGTCATTACAGGCCTTAATTACATTTGGTGTAGAAACCATAATTTTTATTCCAAGCTTTGCAAAGTTCTCTTTTTTCTGAGCAAATAATAATAATTCAGTATCCCTTGTAGGTATTATTAATTTTACATTTTCCTTTTTACAGATATTCAAAATAGTTGGAATAAAATCTTTTCTGGTTGAAAGCGGTACAAGATAATGCTTGTCGCTTAAATAAAAAGTGGCAGATAATAAGTTAAAATCTGCAGAAATAACCTTGCCTTTGTTTCTCAACTGTTTAAGGGCATCTTTAAATGCCTGCACTAACCATACTTTTTTTGATGCACTAGTAATTAATATATTAACTTTTATTTTTTTCATAAGTTATTATTTTTTTAATTCCTTCTTCAAAAGTTGTAGACGGTCGCCGTTTTGTTAGATGGTTAAGTTTTGATATATCTGCACAGCTTGCCTAAAAATGCCCTTCCTGTTTTATTTCTTTTAATTTTAATCCTGGAATTAATGATGTAATAATCTTTAATGGAGACTCGACCTTTCTTAATATCCCGCTACCTAAATTTACTATATCATTAGTATCTATGTTTTCAGATATTTTTATTAAGCCATCTGCAACATCTTCGGCATAAATATAGTCAAATATGTTTTCTTTATTATAAACTTCCAGTCTCTGACCTTTAAGTGCTTGCCGCACCCAACGTGAGATTATATCACGTAAACCACAACCATATACTCTAAAAATTCTTGCTAATATTAACGCAAAATTATTACGCATTTTATTTATTGAATGATCGTAAGCTGGCTCTATGCCTTCCATTGCAGTCAGCTTAGCATATACAACACGTGATATTAGATAATATAAACTAGCAAAATGATCTATCTTGACTAACTCAAACTTAGTGGCGCTAATTTTGTTCAACCAATTTTCGTCTAAATAAGTATCCTGTTTTTTCATTCAAAAATTTTTCATTCCGTGCAATGGGCATCCTTATTACCTCCTAATATGTTTTTAAATTTATGCAATTATGATTAGTTTTTCTTTATTATCTAATTTGATAAAAAGCTACAAACTCTATGCGGCCCTTTCCCATCAATTATATTTCTTCCTATTCTAGAACTTTTCAATCTACTCCGATAAGACTTTAGACTTTTAATACTATGTTTAAGCTTAAAAAATATATTCCTATCATTATACCACCCGGCATATTCAGCAAAGCTAGTATCCCGCCAACATTCTAAATTCTGTTGTTGGTTTTGTGCGCAGCAAATTCCTATAGTAGGGGTACCAATTCTAGCTAATTCACATAATGTTTGTCCACCACTAGATATTGCTATATCGGAAACTAGCATAGCCTTTTTTGCAGTTTCTGCGTCAGGGTAATATATTAAATTCACTTTGTCATTTTTCATTTCTTCAATTTGTCTAATATCCTGATACGCTTTTCCTATAAAAACATTTTTTATGAGTTCGGGATAGTTCTTATTTAGAAAATGTAGGACCTTTGATGTTAAACAGAATCTATCTTCACCTCCAAAAGTAATCATTACGGTTTTTAGAGTCTCATTTATTACTTTTGCAGATACTGCCTGAAACTCTTTTCTCAACATTACGTAATTCTTCCCTAATAAATACCTAATATCTTTGTTATCTGGATAATTAAGCATAGTACTGCAAATAGAGGGGTTGACTACAATTCCTTTTGGATACTTTATGCGATTATAATCATCTATCATTATTATTTTGCCATCAGTCATCTCGGAAATTTTATAATATAAAGATTTTCCTGCTAAATAGGAATCAATAACAGCAAAATCTACATCTTTAATCCTTTTGAGCAATTCATTCTTTTCTCTAAGCCAATTAAATATTCTATATTTTATACCTTTCAATAAATCAAAAATAGTATCATCACCGCTTACTATTAACTCCGGTGTTATCCCCATCGCTTTAAAGCCCTGATATAAAGATATACACCTTGCTAAATGTCCAAATCCAATATCTCTACCACCCTCAGTTAAAATAAAAATCTTCATTCTAACCAGTATCCTCTAATAGCTTATATTTCAATTCTGCAATCTTCCAATCTTTTTCTGTATCAATATCTTGCACTTCAAGTTCATTTAAAATGATTGTGCCAGTATTATCTGTCAGAATGTTCTTTCTATCCATGCAAAAATCCGTTTTCATCCAATAAAATTGACCGGCATCATGATAATTTGGCGTCAAATCTTGAGTTCTTTTGCTTAAATTTTCCTTTTTACTCATAAAAAGTTTATTATTTATAATTTGGTAAGATCGCTGAATGGGGTGACTATATTTAACAACAGGAAAAAGAGAATCATAATTATTCGATTTTAATATCTTAAATCCCTTTATAATATTTTCTGCCTTAATAAGCAAAGCGGCAGGATAGATACAGCAACAATAATTAAAATTTATATCTCGGTCTTGATACTCTTTTAATACTTCTGTTATTACATCCATTGTTCCTGCATAATCATTAGAATTTTCTTCGCTTCTATAAAAAGGGACCCTAGCCCCATATTTTTTTGCGATTTCAGATATTTCCTTATCGTCAGTTGATACCATTACTTCATCAAAAAGTTTTGACTTTAATGCGTATTCTATAGAATAAGCAATTATTGGTTTCCCGAGAAAATCTTTGATATTTTTTCGTGGCATGCGCTTACTTCCGCCTCGAGCCGGTATTATTGCTATTTTATCTTTTCTCATGTTATTACTCATTTTACTAAATTTAATACATTTTCAATGACATAATTCACATCTTCATCTGTCATATTCGGAAATATCGGCAAAGAAATAATTTGTTCATAAACAGCTTCAGCTATTGGGCATAAACCAAGCTTAGAATTAAATTTATTTCTGTAAAAAGGGTGAAGATAAACTGGCATATAATGAACGTTTACAGCAACTCCTTTTTCCTGCAAGCTAGTAAAAAGAGATGCTTTATCAATTCCAAGCACCTTGAAATCAATTTTAACAACATAAAGATGATAAGCATGAAATACATTTGCATTTACAATAAGTGGGGTAATCTTAGATGATAAAGTAAATGCCTTGTCATACTTTCTAGCTATAGCGCGTCTTCGTTGTAAAAACTGTGGCAATTTTTGCAACTGAGAATTACCAAGAGCAGACTGAAAATCAGTAATACGGTAGTTATACCCCAAATTAACCATTTCATAAACCCATGAACCTTGCTTTTTACGCTGATGTGTATCCGCAGTAATACCATGATTTCTGAAAATCCTCATACAATCGACATAATCCATATTATCAGTAACAATCATTCCGCCTTCACCTGTAGTTATATGCTTTACAGGATGAAAGCTAAATATAGTTAAATCAGCTAAAGAGCCGGATCTTTGTCCTTTATATTTAGCGCCAAGAGCATGGCATGCATCAGATACCAAAGCAAGGCTATGCTTGCTAGCGATTCTTCTCAAAGAACCATAATCACAAGGTTGCCCCGCATAATCTACTGCTATAATTGCCTTGGTATTTTGCGTAATCTTCGATTCAACTTTCTTAGGATCAAGCAATAAGGTACTAGATTCCACATCAGAAAATACTGGGGTGCCACCTTGATAAACAATGCAATTAGCACTAGCTGCGAATGTAATAGGGGGCACAATTACTTCATCGCCCGGACTAATTCCAATAGCATTCATTGCTGCGTGAAGTGCTGCGGTTCCAGAAGAAACCGCTACAGCATGCTTTACGCCACAATATTTTGCTAAAGCAGCCTCAAACTCACTTATCTTTGAACCTTGCGTAATCCAATCAGATTTCAACACTTTTATAACTTCTGCAATATCTAAATTATCTATACACTGTTTTCCATAAGGAATAATCTTCATGAAAACTACCTATTCTTTAATAATTTTTTTAAGGTCTTTGCTAGAAAGCCATTTATCATTTGTATCACTCGTATAACCACAAAAAGTCTCAGAAAGCTTCTTACCGGAGGTCTTCTGCCTTTTACTAAATAAAACATCGGGACATATAACATACCTGTCACTCTTTTCAAATGTATACCTAGCATCATCTACTGAAACAAGTACTTCGTGGAGTTTTTCACCAGGCCTTATCCCAATAATTTTGAACTTACAGTTTGGCGCTATTGTACGAGCAAAATCGATTATCTTCATACTCGGGATTTTTGGTACGAAAATTTCTCCGCCGTGCATCTGTTCTATAGAACTTATTACAAACTTTACCCCTTGCTCAAGAGTGATCCAAAATCGTGTCATCCTCTTATCTGTAATAGGTATTACACCTTTTTTCTTACATTCATTAAAGTGTGGGGCTATGCTTCCGCGTGAACCAAAAACATTACCATATCTTACCACACTGAATTTAGTACCACGTGGAGAATAATTATTCGCTGCTATAAACATCTTTTCAGCGCAAAGTTTTGTTGCGCCATATAAATTTATAGGGTTAGCTGCCTTATCGGTGCTTAAAGCCATAACGAGTTTAACGCCATTATCTATAGCGACATTAATTATATTTTCCGCACCGATTACGTTAGTTTTTACAGCTTCAAATGGATTGTATTCAGCAGCAGGTACTATTTTAATTGCTGCAGCATGAATTACTATATCTACCCCATTAAAAGCCCTGTGAAGCCTATCAGGGTCACGTATATCACCTATAAAATACCTTACACTCTTCTGATTAAACTTTTTAGCCATCTCATATTGCTTCATCTCATCCCTGCTAAAAATAATAAGCTTCTTTGGTTTATACATTTTGAGTACTATTTCAACAAACTTCTTCCCAAAAGAACCTGTACCGCCAGTTATAAGAACCGTTTTGTTCTTAAATATGTCTTTCATCTATACGCTCCTTTAGCTTAAATTATAACTTAAAATATACTAATATATTAATCGCCTATACCTTTATGAGCCCATTGCCTACCCTTACTATAAACCTTCCCAACACTATCCTCCAACTCAGGAGAAACAAGACGCAAAAGCTCCTTACCTAAGATACGATACTGTTTGCCGATCTTTGCTGTACGTATAATACCTTTTTTAATAAGTCGCATAGTCGTAGAAGCGCTTACTTTTAGTAATTTCTGAACTTCGAGTGTAGTGTAAATCTCGTTTGGTTTTATCTCCATAATAACCTCTTCGCTTTAGATTGAATGATTTGAACCATTTGATAAATTATACTATATAAAGCAAAAATGTCAACAAGTATCTATAGTAGTCATTAGTAGTCATTAGTAGTCAAAATATGGATATACAAAATGAGGTCTCTATCTATTTTTATTTACTACGCTTCCTGTTTAACACGGTAATTAAAGTAATCACGATACCTATGAAAGCCAAAGATATACCAAGTTTAACAGAAAATGGCCTATATATAAATTCTATTGTATGGTTTCCTTGTGATAATCTTACTGCCCTGAATATATAGTTGGCCTTAAAAAGCTTATCTCGCTTACCATCTACGTAAACTTCCCAGCCGGGAGCATAGCAATCGCTTAAAAAAAGATATCCTTCTATCGGCGTATTAACAACAATACTTACGATATGCGGCCCATATTCCAGAATCTCCGGATTGGTCTTGGAAAAACCATTAGGTATTTTATCAAGCTTAATGTCTACTTTTTCTTCTATTATTATCTCCTCATCTAATTTAAAGCTTGGGTCTTTCAATGTAGAAAGAATCTGTTTTTCATCATTTATAACCCGCGCCTTATAAACCATAAAGGCCCTGGGAAGTACCTTTATATTCTCATAAACCCTGTATTCGGAATCTTCAAATACCAGTCTTAATTCCTTATCCACATCCCGATTGTGAGAGGCTACAATATATTTTATATTCATCAACCCAATTATTCTTTGGTCAAAATTTTGAAACTCTGCTATAAAACCAGTATCCTCTATATTTTTGTCAACAAGTTTTATAAATTCTACATACCTTCTCATCATAAGAGATTGCCAGCCTTCAATAACGCTTATATTATAAAAAAGATTTGTATTGGGCCTTAAAAAAGATCCTGGATCCATCGGCTTTAGCTGATCCCGTATATCTTGTAATCGAAATACGCGAAATATGCCTGGTTCTGTTTTTAAAAATTCTGCGGCGCCAAATGCAGGTGCGACTTCTTTTGCGGGTGTAAAATCCAGGCGTGGAGTTACAATAAAAAATAAATCACCCAATATCAAAAATGAGATCGCAAAACAGAATAAGTTTTTACTAAGCGTGTTTTTTCGATATAAATAAAGAATAGAAACAGATAAAATTATCATTATAGCTGATATAGAAAATGAGGACGCCAAAACATTTGTCCAAGAACAAAGAAATTGATAGAATTCTCTTAATCTAAGCTCATACAGCTGAATAGGGGCCGTATATACCTGATTATTAACTATATACTTATTTATTAGGCCCATTCCTGTTTCAAAAAAGAGATTTTTATTATAAATAACAAAAAAATGGATGAAAACAAAGATAACAGCAATAATACCTGTGATATACAAAAAAATTTTACTTGTGACCTTTATTATTTTATGCCATACGCGCCTGTTATCCGCGTTTAACAATATGTCAAGTCCCATGCCTGCTAAAATAGGTAACGAAAACTCATATATTATAAAAATCCTTTGCAGCTGATGCATCTGATTCAATAGCGAGATGTGCCTGATAATCAAATGCCATAAAAAAGATGTGGACATAAAGATAAGTGTAAAGATTGCAAACCATCCAAAGAACGATTCCATGCTTCTACGTCTTCTTTTTAAAAAGGCTAATATCCCAAAAATAAGCGGTAATATACCCACATAAGGCGCATAAGATAGGTTAGGTACGCCTAATATGGCTGGAATTTTTTTAACAACCTCAATCCACGACCTTCCAAAAAAGAAGTTTAATTCATTGGGCCTGAAAGGAGATTCGAAAAAATTTGGGAAAATAGTTGTTATAAGATGCGTGGGCAGCATTGTAGCATAGGATTGAATATGAAAACTAACAGTTCTTTGAGAATCTTTAGCTGCCTCGAACATATTTAAAACTTGTATGGATGAAAACGCGAAAGTTAATATTCCAAAAAATATTAAGAATTTTAAAATTGCAAATATATCAAATTTACCCCTTATGCAGTAATCTCTGTATATAAAATAACAACAACTAAACATAAATACATAAAGCGCGAATTGTGGATTACCGTTGAAATAATATAGCGCCGCAAAAATGCCGGCAAATGATATCCACATATATCTATTATTCCGTATAGCTTTTTCAAGGCATATGAAAATCAAGGGTATAAAAAAGGAAACAGAATGAATATGCCCAATCATAACAGTATTTGTAAACATATAGCTAAGACCACAAATAAAAGAACTGAGCTTGCTAATCTTTATAAGCCTGGCGTATAAATAAATAAAATATCCCGCTAAAAAAACACATAACATATGCCTTATAGACCATGCTATTTTAGGCCCAAGAAATACTGCTAAAAAATTTAATATATTTATATGGCTGGGAGGATTTATCCCGAAAGAATGGCCGCAGAGAATCATAAAGTTCCAAAATGGAAATACCCATCTTTTTATCGCCCATACGAAATAATAGCTTCCGGCATAAAACATGTGATAACCGTCATCTGTAACAGGAATACTCATACAGTTATTAAAAACAACTTTTCTAAATACAAATAATGTTATTAGAAGAAAGGTTAAAATCGGCCAGAGTTTATATGTTTTTTGTAATATTCTTAAATTTTTTTTCATTATTTCAAGTACTCTATCTCCGCAGAGAAATCTTTTCTTTTATAAAACTTCTAACAACACCCAAAAAATAATCGAGATCTTCATAACTTAAATCCTGGTGCACACCTATATGAAGGCCATTGTGTCCCATATATTCCGCATTTGGAAATTCTCCTAATTTATATCCTAAGAATTTAAATCCAGAACACTGAGTAGGCATCGAAAGAAAAAGGCTCCTGGAATCAATACCTTCTTCCTCCAAGCGCCTTACAAGTTCATTTCGATTGAATCCTGCTTTTTCCTGGACAATAATAGGCAGTGCATGTGGCCCTATTACCTCATATTCTTCTTCGCCGATTGTCACCAAGTACGGCTTAAATTCATTAAATTTATCCATTAAATATTTCAGGTTTTTTCGGCGTTTATTAAAAATTTCCGGATATATCTCAATATTGCCCAAGCCTATGGCAGCCTCCAATTCATTCATTTTTGATGAAAAGCCCATTCTCTCAAAAACAAATCTTATATCCATTTCCTGATCATTATCAAACCTATTTCCGCAATCAGCATCGCCTGTATTTAGCAAACATATCTTGCATTTACACGCACGCCCATGCGATCTTAATGACCTTAATATTTTCGCATATTCATTATTGTCAGTTACCACTACTCCTCCCTCGACAGTTGAGATCATATGGGCTACGTATAGACTATATGCTGCCATGTCACCTAGCGTACCGATGGCTCTCCCCTTGTAAATGCTTCCATGCGCTTCTGCCGCATCCTCTATAACATATAAATTATGTTTTTTTGCAATTTTATTTACCGCATCCATATCAGCAGGCTTTCCCATCAAGTGAACAGGCATGATAGCTTTTGTCTTGTCTGTAATAACAGCTTCTATTTTGGAAGTATCAATATTCAATGTCTCGCTTTCAATATCCACAAAAACCGGTATAAAACCTGCCTGCAAGACCGCGTTTCCTGTTGCAACAAAAGAGAGCGCGGGAACTATTATCTCATCTCCTCGGTTTGCGCCAAAATCGTATAATACCGCTAAAGCCAATGCATCGGCATCTGTTCCACTGCTTAAGGCCACAGCCTCTTTTGTCCCAATAAGCTTGGCAAATGCCGCTTCGAACTCCCTTACATAACTGCCGCTTGAGAGCCTGCCTGTTTCCATAGCTTTGGACACCAGCTCTCTAGCCTTATCAGTAACAGACATCGCTCCAAATGGAAATCTATATCTTCTTTTCATAGCCGACCCCTTTAATATATGTCCTTTTTAAAAAATTCTTTTGCCTTATCATACCTCTCCGGCGTTCCTATATCCAGTAACGGCCGATCTGTTTTATATCCGTAAAAAAGCCCCTTGCCTATATTTGGAAAAAAATCTTTTTCCAGTAAAAAACTTTTTTTCTCAGGCATTAACGACAAGGCTTCTTTCTTAAAAAGATATATACCTGTATTTATCAGGCCATCCTGATATTTTCCGTTTTTTTCATAAAATCCGGTAATCAAGCCTAAATCACCTAATATTACAGTGCCATATTCCTTGCAATCGTCATGAACAGTCAATGCCATTGTGACCAATGCCTTTTTATCTAAATGAAAATTCAGAAACTTTTGCAAATTAACATCACAGAAAGAGTCTCCATTTAAAACCAAAAAGACAGGGCTTTTTATAAGCGCTTCCGCATTTTTTATAGCGCCACCCGTACCTAAAGGCCTTTCTTCTTCGGAAAAAATAAATTCTAGTGAGCTCCTTTTTTTCTGATAATACTCTTTTATAAAATTGGCCATATAGCCCGTGGATAGAATAAAGCGTCTAAATCCAAAACCTGATATATAATCTATTAATATGTCTAGAAAAGGGCGATTATTAATCTCTGCCATCGGTTTAGGCCTATTATTCACAGATGGCTTTAGGCGTTTACCTCTGCCACCGCATAGTAAGACAACGTCTATTGTGCTTATCCTGGGCATCTATTTACTTCCGAAAGAATCATAAGGGCTGTAAAAAATAATCTGGCTGCCCAAATCCTCAAACTTGAAGGGAACATGCAAAAGCCTGCTTAACCTTTTTTTAATCTTTGGCTGAAACTGTGGTTTCGCAAAAATCATAACAAAGCCTCCACCACCAGCACCTAAGACCTTCCCGCCAAGAGCACCTGCCGCCTTAGCATTAGAATAAATATCATCTATCAATGGGGTGGACACCTTTTTTGTCAGGCTGCGTTTGATCTGCCAATTTTCATGCAAGAGCTTTCCAAAATCACATAAGTTAGTTTTGCTATTCAGTATTTTTAGTGCCTCTCCTGTCAACTGCTGCATATCACTCAATTCTCTTCTCTTATTTTTGGTATTTTTAATCTGATGACCGGCTATATCTGAAGCGGTTCGTGAAAATCCGCTAAATACCAGCATCAGGTGATCTTGAAAAGACTTAAGCCTTTTCGCGTTCAATGTAACAGGTAGAACATTGATATGGTTTAGCCCACCAAATTCGACCAGATTAAATCCGCCAAAGGCAGCCAAAACTTGGTCCTGTGAACCAACATTCTCTTTCATAACATCCTGTTCAAGCCTAATAGCATTAAGAGCCAATTGCCTCTTGGTAGGCATGGTACCTTTCAACGCATAAAGGGCGTGCAAAAGCCCTACAGTAAAAGAGGAGCTCGTTCCAAGGCCTGCTCTTGCAGGCAAGTCGCCATCATGGTGGATCTCAACGCCTTTTTTAATCTTCATATGTTGTAAACACGCTCTTGCTGATGGGTGACTGATCTCAGACAGATCCCTGACATTCTCTATCACAGAATAGACCAACCTGGACTTATGCTTAAAAAACGGCGGTAGATACCTACAGGTTATGTAACAATATTTATTTATTGTTGTTGCCAGAACTGAACCTTTGTTCTCTTTATACCAGACGGGGTAATCTGTTCCTCCGCCAAAAAAAGATATTCTAAATGGAGTACGGCTAATAATCATATAATTCTCCTTTTGAAAAAATTACTAAAATGGCGCTAAGATTTTTCTATATATTTTGTGGCTTAATGTATCTTTAATATGTTCAACAGCCTTATGGCCGAATTTATCTTCAAGCATCTTAAGATATGCAGGACTGCTGTAATACTCCTTGAAAGCCTTATCCCTAAAGCAGAGTATCTCCTCACTTGACAAATTCTTATTGGGCAAGGGCAACGTCTCTGCGCTAAATTGCGCAAAGCCAAGCCAGCTATCCGGAAGCTTCGTCCCTTTTCTTAGCGAATCCTGATAAAGATCTGAGCCGGGATATGCCATTGCCACATAAAAATTTGCATATTCGCAATTTAAGGCCTTTGCTAATTTCAGGGTCTCTTTCATGGTCCCAATATTATCATTTGGGAGTCCAAATATAAAATTCCCAACAGCGTGAATACCTGCCTCATGTGTCATCTTTATCGCATCCATTATCCCGGCCCTATCAAAACCTCTTTTTCCAGCATCATTACGAACATCCATGCTTCCTGATTCAATACCAAATGCGAGCCAATTTATCCCTGCTCTTTTCATTTTACCTAATATGGCCTTATTAATTGTATCAATTCTAGCATAGGCCCATATATTCAGATCATAGCCTTGCTTAATTATAAGGTCGCATAACTCAATAACTCTTTCCTGCTTAATAACAAAAAGCTCATCTAAAATCTTAATATTTCTTACCCTATAATTATTGACAAGTACACCTATTTCATCCACCACCGATTTTATGCTGCGAAAACGTATTCCCGGCTTACCATTATAGAGGCTGCGTACATTGCAGTAAGTACAATTAAAAGGGCATCCCAGGCTTGTATAAATAACAGCGTAAGGAGCCCTGTCTTCAAGCTGGGCAAAACAATGCCAGTTATGGGCCCTATATATATCCATTGGTAGCAGGTCCCATGCAGCTAATGGCAATTGATCGAGATTCTCTATCAATTTGCCCCAGCCGTTATTTACAATAACACTGTCTCTCTTATAACATAGCCCGCCTATAGGAAAATCTTTTGTGTTTATATTTTTTGTCAATATTTTAAGAAGCTCATATATTGTGTTAAAACATTCCCCTTTACATACAAAATCCGCGCATCCTTCTTCAAGCGTCCTTTGCGGAAGAGCTGACGGGTGTATTCCATAAGTAAATATCTTCGAATTAGGTGATATTCTCTTTAAACTGCTTATAATATCGTTAACAACCTCCATCTTAGGCGTAGAAGAAGCCGAAGGATTGGCGCCAAAAGCACCGACACCGGTTAAAATGGGGTTCTCCTTAATAACCATATCTGCTACTGCCTCAGGAGAAAGCGATTCTGCATCAGCATCTATAATCTTGACTGAAAAACCCTTTTTTCTTATAAATGCAGCTATTAAGGCTGCCCATATAGGTGGCTCTATCGCAGAGATTGATCCGCCTAATTTTCCGTACATCTGAGTACGATTTCCTGGGTTAATTAATAACAGATCGGTCTTAGGCATTCGAAAACTGATTCCTTTTTATAATTTGATATCCTTTTATCAGCTCCGAGATACCATCCTGCAATGAAAACTCTGGCTTATACCCTGTCTTCTCTATCTTCTCGTTACTTACAACATAATCCCTTTTATCCGGGTCTTCGCCTAACTCCGCCTCAACAAAATAGAATTCCTTAACCTGCTTCTTTATCTCTTCACATAGTTCCTGTTTACTCAGATTCGCATCACTAAGGCCGACATTGTAAGACTCGTTCTTCATCTTCTCAAAATGGTCAATTGAATGAAGAAATGCTTTCGCGACATCTCTTATATGAATATAATTCCGCTTAAAATGGGCCTGAAACAGGATGATAAAGCTATCAGTTACTGCGCGATAAGTAAAATCATTAACTAAAAGATCGAGGCGCATACGCGGACTTATACCAAATACGGTAGCTAACCTCAGTGTAATAGCATTACCTTTAATAATCAATGCCTCTTCAGCCTCGACTTTCAGCTTACCATATAAAGATACGGGCCTCAAAGGGGTATTCTCATCACAAAACCTACCCTTTTGGCCTATGCCATAACCGCTATTGGTTGTTGGGAATATTACCCGTTGCCCCTCGCCTTTGAGCTCAGATATCATCTTTACTGCATCGAGATTTACAGTCCTAGCTGCAATAGTATCCTTAGAACAAGCCGGAGCACCTGTAAGACATGCTAAAGGGATAATAAGATCAACATCCTTTATACCTTCTTTGATCAACTCTTTGTCACGACAATCTCCATATACAATCTGAAGATTTTTATTAAAACAGCAATTCAAAAGCGAGGTTTGATTATACATAAAATTATCAATAGCTCTAATCTGGTGTCCCTGCTTAAGCAGCTCGGGCACCAATACAGAACCGATATAGCCTGCTGCACCTGTTACTAATATCTTCATTTTTTGACTACCTCCTTTACAGCTTTTATGATATTCTTTACGCCAGGATAAAATTCCTCTTCTAAAACATAGCTACTAGGCACAGGAATGTGTGGCCAACCTATGCGCCTTACAGGGGCCTTCAGGTATCTAAAACCTTTCTCCGCAACCAAGGCCGCAATCTCAGCAGTCGCACCCGCTGTTACCCAGTCAGTATCAGCAACTAAGAGCCTACCTGTCTTTTTAACAGACTTAAGGATTATCTTTTCATCAAGAGGGCTTAATGTCCGTAAATCGATAATCTCAATATCATAACCTTCTTTTTCTAGCTTTTCAGCAGCTCGAAGCGCTTCTATTACCATATAGGATATAGCAACTACAGTGATGTCTTTTCCTCTTCTGCGAACTAGGCCTTTTCCAAATGGGATAGAGTATATCTTCTCAGGAACACTGCCTGAATGCTTATATAACCATCTATGCTCAATAAAAATAACAGGGTTGTTATCAGCAATACTCGCAAGCAAAAGCCCCTTGGCATCATAAGCTGTGGACGGCATAACCAGTCTTAACCCAGGAATATGCATAAACAATCCATGAAGTGCCTGAGAATGCTGAGCAGCTGAACCCCACCCCCTCCCAATAACCGCTCTTATTACAAGAGGTACATTTGCATGCCCTCCAAACATAAAGCTCCATTTCGCGGCATGGTTGGCTATCTGGTCCATTGCAAGTAATAAGAAATCAGGGCGATTATGAATATAGACCGGCCTCATGCCTGTTATAGCCGCGCCAACTGCTATTCCAGTAAGGCCATTTTCAGAAAGCGGCGTATCAAAAACTCTTCTGCGCCCATACTTCTTATGGAGGTCAAGCGTACTGCCGAACATGCCTGATGGGTCATCAATACCCTGCCCCATAACAAAAACTCTTTTATCATATTCAAGGGCCAGATCCAAGGCCTCTTTTATCGCTTCAGCAAATTTGAGTCTTCTTGTGTTCTTATGCTGGCAATCATCAAAACCAGGCTCTCTTTTATCTATCAATAATTTTGTCCACGGCATTTTTTCACCTATAAAGATAGTTCATGATATCTCTTTTTTTGGGCAATGGGCTTTTCTGACCAAATTCAAAGGCCTTATCGATATCACGTTCTATCTGTCCGGTTATACTCTTCTTGACCTCTCCGTAAGGATACTATTCTCTAAGAGTTTCCCCTCGTATTTAGCAACAGGGTCGAGATTTATCCATCTTTTCCACTCATCCATTTTCCTGTATTTTAGTTTTTGCTCATCACCCGCGCCTGCATGACCTCTCCATCTATAGGTTCTGGCTTCGATAAAAAAGGGCCCCTTTCCTGAACGGGTGTAATCAATCGCCTCTTTTACTTTCAGGTAAACATCCAAAAGATCCGTACCATCTACCCTTTTGGATGGAATATCAAAGGCTTTAGGCCGCATGTATATTTTATTGTTTGGTTCTCGGGCACCTATATGAGAACAGACCGAATAGAAATTATTCTCACAGACAAATAAAACTGGTAATTTTTTTAATGCCGCAAAATTCATGCTTTCGTAAAGAGTGCCTTCCTCAGAAGCTCCATCGCCGAAAAAAACTACTGAAACCGTATTCTCTCTCTTTAAATACGCGGTTAAGGCAGCACCTACTGCTAATGGAATACCACCACCCACTATAGATGACGATCCCATCAGGCCAACTGAGGTATCTATAAGATGCATTGAGCCGCCCCTGCCTTTTGAGCAACCAGCCTCTTTGCAGTAGAGCTCAGCTATCATGGAATCCAGACTTCCGCCTTTAGCAAGGTAATGGCCATGTCCACGATGGTTGCTAAAAAGAAAATCCTCTCTTTTAAGGTTAGCGCATACACCGACTGAAACAGCTTCCTGCCCCAGACAAAGATGCACAGGAGTCTTCATCTCATCTAAATGATAAAGCTCCTCTATCCTAAGCTGAACATTTCTGATCTTAATCAGCATCCTGTACATATCCAGAAGTCTCTTCTTACTGATATTTTTTAAACCATTCATATGTAATCCTTACCCCATCTTTTAATGAAGTCTTTGAACTCCAGCCCAAGGAGTTTAGTTTCGACGAGTCTAAAAGCTTTTGCCTTACTCCATCAGGTCTGCTCTTGTCATATATGATCTCTCCTTTGAATCCGGCTGTTTCCGTTATTAGCTCAGCAAGCTCACTTATACTATAATCCACTGAAGTACCCACATTTATATGTGAATTTTGTGAATATTTATCTAGCAAAACCATGCCTGCATCCGCTAAATCATCTGTAAATATAAACTCCCGCCTTGGCTCTCCGCTTCCCCATATTTTGATGGTTTTTTGCCCGCTTTGCTTTAAATCATGAAACCTGCTTATCAGAGCAGAGATTACATGGGCATTTTCCGGATCAAAGTCATCTTCTGGCCCGTAGACAGTTGCCGGTACCGCAACTATAAAACTCCTGTTATACTGCTGATTATAAGCCTGGCAGGCCTTAAGCCCTGCTATTTTAGAAACAGCATAAGGCTCACTGGTCTGTTCCAGCGGGCCGCTGAGAAGATATTCCTCTTTTATCGGCTGTAAAGACTTCTTGGGATATATACAAGATGAGGCGAAGAATAAAAGTTTGTCCGCACCAACAACCTTTGCTGAATGAATAACATTCGCCTCAGAGATCATATTGTTATATATAAATTCTGCCGGGCGTTTCATGTTAGCAGCTATGCCTCCGCTTATTGAGCCTGTATATATTACGATGGACGGCATATAGGTTTTAAAGTGATCATCTACCTCAATCTGCGAAGTCAAATCCAGAGATATATCGCTCGCGTCTTCTACCTTTGTAAAACCATCTCTCTTGAATCTACGCAGGAAAGCTTTATTTACAATTTTATGCAGGCCACATATTAAAATATTTGAATTCTTATCCATATTATCTCCATACAAATACTTCTCTTATCACTTCAAACATATAAGCCAACCCCCATTGGACAATTTTTAGTTTTCTCTCCCCGCCTATTCGTGCTGGTTCATCGCCGGGCATATCCGCGCATCTCAAACCCCTTTTTGCTGCCCTAACAGATAATAATGGTTCGACTCCTATCTTCGTACGGAATAGTCTCTCCTCAAAAATATAGCTTTCCTCCTTATCTAGATCAAGCTCGTTGAACACCTCTCTTTTCCACGCCCTATATATCACCATAGCATCTGTATAGCGTGAGCCATGCAGTAGATTTATTAGGGAGGTAAATAACCAGTTGCCAAAAGAGGTTACTGGATCATCATCTTCGCTCTTAGCGCCTTTTGCATAACGCGATACAATAACCATATCAAAGCCCTCTTTCATCTTATCCACTAGGGGAGGTATAAGTTCAGGTATAGAATTTCCGTCAGGGCTGAAAGTAATGACAATATCGCCTCTCACGTGCTCCATGGCCTCAATATACGCGTGGCGTATACCCTTCTGCTTCTGAACAATTACCTCATACCCGCATCCCTTAGCATAATCCGCCGTTCCATCAGTAGAGTCTCCATCAACAATAAGTATCTGGTCCACCCATTCTTTTTTTATCTTAGGCATTATCTGCTTCATTCCCTCGATCTCATTTAGTGTAGGTATAAGCAAAGTTATTTTCATTGAATTATCCTTTTTCATTTACCCTGTCTGGTTTAACAACATTTTTCTAAACGCTCGGTATAATATCTCACAATGCACCGAAAGAACCAATGCAACTTTCCCCTTTTTGGTGGACTGTTTATAGAGCTGCAACAGCTTGCGTTTCAAATTCAAAAGAACTCATACAATCTAAGGGCGAATGTATTCTCTTCCGGTTATAATATAGCTCAACACGCTCGAATGCCCCCTATTTTTTGCCGCCCCTTTGGTCCTAAATTTAGAGCAGTGGATCTTCTCTGCCTTTAGCGTACGCAGGAAACTCTCACCCGCTGCATTATCTCAACAGTTACCTTTACAGCTCATACTAGGGGTTATATTGTGTATTTTAAGCAGTTCCTGATAATCACCATTGACATACTGTGCCACCTCTGTCAGAGTAATAAATAAGCCCTTGTGGTGGATTGCACCTCAACAGAGCCTGCTTTAAAGCGTTCTGTGTAAGTTCATCTGTCACTCTAGCTACAATTTATAATCCTACCACGCCCTATAATATAAATCAAGAACAAACGCCCTGCTTCTGTGATCATCTTTACGGCCAAAAGCCTAAAATCCTTGTTAGGCCCGCTTATGTCTATACTTCTCTGCATCCATTGGACATGCTAGGCTCAAGACCGGATATTGTGGTTCGTATATTCAGCGTCCATTTATTTTAAACAAAAATAAACGAAATAGATGCCGCAAATACTTGAACTGTTGACATATACTAAGTTTACCCTTACCGGCATATCTTTTAGCAAATCTTATAGGTATCTCTGTAATTTTCTTAGTGCCTGATTTAACAAGTATTTCAAGTCCTATCTTAAAACCGATTGGTCTCAATAGATCGTAATTGGCTATTATATCTTTACGTAATGCGAAAAAACCGGACATAGGATCACTCACATTAACAAAGGGCCTCGCCAGAATTCTTGAGACAGCAGCATTCATCTTCCTAAAGACTCCGAACCCTTCTATGCCGGCGCCCTGGATAAACCTGCTGCCCATGCTAACATCGCATTTATTCTCCGCTATAGGCGTTATAAGCTCCGGCAGTTTATCCGGTGGGTGGCTTAAGTCAGCATCCATAACAACCAGTATATCCCCTATAGATATATTAAAACCTTCTAACACGGAAGCAGAGAGGTCCCTCTTAGCTTTCCTTATTTTAATTCTTACCAAACATTCCTTAGAAAGCATCGGTATCAGAGCTTCTATGCCGTCTTCAGAGCTATCATCTACTATTACAATCTCGTATTTATAGTTAACACCTTGCATCGCGCTACCAATACCCTTTACAAGACGCTCTATATTATCCGCTTCTTTATATGTTGGTATTACAATAGATACAGATGGATTTTTCATAATTTCTTATCCCTAAAATCATAAACAAATATGGAATAGCCCATTTTCGCATCAGGCGTATAATCCTTAGCCCACTTCACAGAATCCAGGCCCTGTACGCTTATAGCATATACCTTGTTTTCTGGTCTTGTATGTTCAGTTTCTTTAAATGGTATTTCTTTAATTCCGTATTCTTTCGGCAAATCCTCTCCAAAATATGCTAGCGTAATTACATCTATCTTGTTCTCCTTAATATATGTTGAAAGCGCTGGCAGGTCCTGGCCCCAGTCAATATTGGAATCGCGTAAGTATCTCCAACCGTTGTCAGGGCCGCCTGCTATCTCATTAAAATAACTTAAAAAATGCGGGTAAATCATAATCGTGCCTAAAATAATCCATAGAGAAAAAAACGCAATAATAGTCTTTGATAATCTATATCTAAATAGACCTATGCTTCTTGCTGATATAACAAAACATAATGGGTATATAGGCAATAGGTGCCTTATGCCAACCTGAAGGTTACTTCCCAACGCGATAATAAAATAGACAAAAAAAGGTATGATTAAAAAACAATCACTCGTTGATAACCTTTTCCTGATCGACACAATTAAACCCATTAAAAATAGTATGGTGATAGGGATAGGTGTTTTAATCAGAAAAGAAACCAAAAAATATAATGAATTTCCCTTTTGCGACCATTGACCGCAAAAATATGTCAGATGCCCTTCATGGCTGTGCCTTAATACACCGAAAAATCCCAGGATATGCTCTCCTAAAGGCATGGGGAATTTCAATAAAAATGATTCCAGCACCGGTTTGATGGCACCCTGATACGTAGCAAAGTTTTTTTCAACCAGCATAGAGACAAACGCGAGTTTCTCTCCTGCCCTCATGGCGTCTACCAGTATAGGCTCTATCCTAAAACCATATCCTGCCCAGATAGTAAGTATAGAGATTAAAAATATCAGTAAGAGGCTATAAGCATTTGCTCGCTTAGGTAAATTTTTATCCTTATTTATAGCTACTATATACAGGATCACAAAGATCGGATATAAAATAAGCATAGAATATTTCGACAACTGCCCCAGGCCTAAGCACAAGCCTGCCAATGCAAGTCTCGTCTTACCGGGATTATTCAAAAATAACCAAAATGTAAAGAGACTCAAAAACATAAAAAATGTTGTTATGATATCAGTTGTCGCCAATCTGGTATGCGCTAATATATTGGGGGAAAAACAGTATATAAAAAGCGTGAACAGGGCTACTCTCTCTCCATACATCTTGTTAGACCATATAAACAGCAGAATACCGAGTATAATACCCAATATGATAACAGCGAGTCTTGAAGCAAAAAGCATCTGCTTAGCGTTATTATTATACTTAAAAAAGAAGTCCCTACTAAACTCTGCTCTGTCCTCGTTTCTCCATACATCCTTATTGGCAGGTAATACGGGGTCTAAGAAAAATACAATTGGCGCGGCAACAATATATCTTGGTAAAGGCGGTGACTCAGTGGACATTTTAAGATCGCCTTTTTCTAAAAAAACCGCGCCAGTTGCTATGTGGTGGGCTATCTCGTCACAAGTACCCGATTTAGCTATAATACTCGTTACTGCCAACAGAGTGAATATACTAAGCAATAATATTACTAATATATTATTTTTCATATCTTAATACCAAAATCCGGCTTGAATTTGAAAGCAACTCTATGCCTTCCTGCTTTTAAGAATACGCCCTGCACAAGCCCATTAATCTCTAATAAGTCACTTCCTTGGCCATCTACATATACATGCCAGCCCGGGTAATAATTTTCGGAAAATATTAAAAAACCGTCTTTATCAGCATCGGCATCCAACTCGCAATAGCCGTCTTTATATTCTATTATCTTAAGATCCGCTCTTTCATCTGGAATAATAACCCCTTTTATATCCGTTGTAAAGAAAATCCTTGGAAGATAATCAGTAAGTTCATAAAGAAACAAGCCGTTATCGCGTATAACTGTTTTAAGGAATACGTAATCTAAGTCTTTGCTAGATACTATATATTTGACGTTTAAAAGCCTAATCTCCTGGTGTTTCTTTACAAGAGATTCCTCTGAGGGCGTTAAAACGCCTAAGGCACTGTCAACCACCTCTAAATCAGAGAGACGCTTTGCGTAAGACTCCTCTGCCAATGGCGTATAGGCAGCCACACTATCAAGTTTAACCAAAATATTCGTATTAGGCATTGCCCAATTTGGCAGCTTCTCATCTGTTAGATCAAAAGGTAGCACCCTAAAAAGTCCATTATCTAATCTTAAAGCAGATAATACACTGCTCTCTCTTGGTTTAGCAGAACCAAAGCTTATATTATTTGTAAATCCTGTGCCGTAAAGACTGTAAACGTAGAGATCAATAAATATCAGACAAAAAATCGGCATCTTAAGTCTGCTTACCCTACCTGGATTCTTATATATATAAATACACGCAAGCATAACGACAACAACCATTGCTAATGAGAAAATAATAAAAAAGTCATTTAAGGATACGCTCTCCACGACCGATTGATAGATACCTTTTATCCTCCCCATATAATTATCCAGGCTATACCTGTGATATGGCTTACCATAGATATATTTCAATATATATCTCCGCGATAAATCTAAAATTTGCTCCTGAAATGTAATCAAAAAAATCTTTGACGCGAAAAATAAAGCTATAGAAGACGCTAATATGATACCCAAAACTTTTGCCATAGCTTTTATGTACTTACTATTACGCTCTATAAAAAACCTGCTGAAACCTATTCCTGTTATAATAGACGCGCAGAATATCGTAAAGAACAGAAACTTTGACGGGTTTCTGAAGCTGTAAAATCCTGTTACCTTAAGCATTAAAACGTATAATGGGTTATACTTTCCTAATCCGGCAAGAAAAGCGATAACACCTACAACTACGAGCACTTTTATAGCACGGTTCTTTCTATAGTAGGCAATTCCATAAAGAAGAAAAATTAGGCTAAATACTCCTATAAAAAGCCTCTGGCCTAAAAAGCTTAACCATTTCGGAAAGATAATATTAAACAAAGATATCGGTGAAAATGACTTCCATAACGCGAAGCCCAGAGATGAGGACGTTCTCGCGGTTGTCTGCGCAAGATTGTAGGTAAGCAAAAGCTGCGGCATAGCGATAATAATCGCCAACAAAGAAAAGATGAAAATCGCTAAAATACTCTTTTTTAAACCTATACGCTTAAGATAAAAGCTGTATGCCATATAAATCATATAGAAAACAAAAGAATATGCTGCCAATTGTATAAAGCCCGCTAAAAATTGCATGCCGACCACAATGCCAGCTATAACAATATAAAAAAACTTTTTGCTGCTTATAAAATATTCGAAAAACAGTAAAACAAGAGGGAACCAAACAAGGGTTCTAAGCGTAACAATGTTGTAAAAAGCACCCGCGTATGCGCTGCCAAAACAAAACAATAAAGCAGCAAGGGCGCCTCCCCATTGATCAGCACCAACTTTTCTTGTATAAGCATATGAAAAGCACCCTGCTAACACAAAGTGGAGTATGACAGAATAATTATAAGCCACCTTAAATGGTAACAGAAGAAACATCAGTATATTTAAAGGATAGAACCCCCCTATTTGCCCTTCCGCCATTAAAGGAAACCCGCTATGAAAATACCTGCTCCAAAAAGGAAAACAGAAATCTTTGATAGACTCCGCGTATACCTTCATCCAGGGATAGAACTGCACCAGGAAGTCCCCTTTAAGCATAGCCTCTTTCATGAGAATCTGCTTTCCCATGAATAGAAACATAGTAAAACCAAAAAAAATCACAAAACCATAATTATGTCTTAATATTGCTTTTATACGATTAATCATTCATTATCTCTCTTATAAATGTAAGCGCGTCTCTAAACGCCTTTGTTGAGAGCCCCATAACCGATGTTTGATATAAAAAGTCACATTCCGCGCACATAGATATGCTTTTGTGTCCTCCGGCGGCAAGCTTTTCTCTTAAGGAAACCATGCGCTCTCCGTTCCAGATATCTACAAGATTATCCTTATTAGCGTCGCCTATTACATAATTATCAAAGAAATTCAAGCAGCAAGGCAGGACTTTTCCATCATAGTATACGCTCATTCCATACCACGGATACGGACAAGTAGTGTATCTCATTTTTACAAAATTGCGTATTAACCCTTCCTTGTTCATATACGCGTAATCCGTACCTGTTACGTCTTTGCTTATCACCCCGCCAAATCTATGCGGCAGGATAAACCTGAAACCGTTTACCGGCATACCTTTAAATAATCTCTTAAAATCAGACCTTGCCCTCCTGTTTATACCATCTTTAACAATCAACATCTCAATAACTTGTATAAATACAAATGGGTTTTTTGATTTAAGGCGTTTTTTTATTTTTAGAAAATTTAAAATATTGCTTAGCGTTTTCTCGTAAGTCGCGTTGACCCTTACCTTTTCATATGCCTGTTTTGTATAACCGTCAAAAGAAAATGATAGAAAATTCAAACCAGAACGCAAAAGCTTTTCTGAATTCTCCTTGCTAAGCAGTGTCGCGTTTGTCTCAAGCCTGGTACGCAGGCCTTTTAAATTGGCGTAAGATATCATATCAAATATCTTGTCATTTAGAAGCGACTCTCCCCTGGCAAAAAGATTGATATCCACAACAAACCCCGATGCCTCATCTATGACTTTTTTATATAACTCCATACTCATATCACCGTATTTAGCGTTCTTCGGGGGATTTGAATTCGGGCACATTATGCACTTGAGATTACACCTGTTGGTAGGCTCTATCCAAAGACGCACAGGCAACTGAGGGCATACGCCAGCTCGTTGCCTATATTGTGCTGAGGCCTTTTTAAATTTCGCTATATAATTAATTATATTTTTATTCATCTTATCTTGTATATCATGATTAATGGGCCATTGTTATCTCTGGAAAAAAGGTTTTTATCCCTAAACGGGCCCGCGGTAACAGATATATATTCATTCTCATCAATATTCGGCATTTTACGATATGGGCTTATTTGATGAATTAGTTTCGATGTTTCAGGGAGCCAATCCGGACTAAGCTTGGCATTTCCTTCATTGGTAATAATAGCATACTCTATATCGTGCGCGCTTAAGCTTTTCTTGGTTGTCCTTATTTTTGGGTATTCTGAAAAAATATAAACATTCTTATCTTCATCCATATCACCTAAATAGAATATATTATAACCTGGACTTAAATCTTCCTTATAGGCTTTAAGCATTATATCTAACTTATCATTCTGTGCCCCTGATAAACCTTTATCAGCTATATACACTTCCTTCTCCTTGAGCTGTTGATAGCTTTGCCTTATTACAGGCTTAAAAAAAGTATGGTCCACTACAAGATTAGACCCTGGAGAGATATTTCTCTCTATCCATTCTGCTGCCAAAATCCTGGTATCTTTTTTAGAAAACAACCAATCAGAATATAGGCTCTTATAAAACGTTTGGCTTATAATAAGGCCTATTATTATAACCGCAAAAAATGTTGCTATTACCTTTTTGCATCGAACCTGTAAAAATGAAAAGATATTATCAAGAAAAAAACCAGCCAATACTATCCAAAATGGTACTAATATAAGCGCGTATCTCTCGTGAGCCTGACTAAAAAATACAAGGTGCGCATAATACAAAAGAGGAAAGCATAGCAACAGAATAGCCTTTTTAATACCTGTTTTTGTAATGTACAAAAAACCTAGTATTCCAGATAAAAATATTCCTATCCCGACTCCCTCAATAATACCAACTCGTATATGATGGCTAAAACCTATATAGCCTGTTACATGAGATAGATCCAAAAAAGTCTCTTTAAAACTACTAAAATCTATAAATATATATGGGTTAATAATAAAAAAGACAGATCCTGCTAACAAGATTGAATAAACAAGTTTCATCGAAAATATGTTTCTAACCTGAAATGGCTTTTTCTTACTTATTAAAAACAGATGCGCGAACAAAATAGCAATAAAGACAAGCACGGCATTATACTTAGTAGCTACAGCAAGTCCTAAACAGAGGCCTGCTTTTAAGTAATCTTTTAACCTGCCGTAGGAAAATATATCATATGCATAATTTAATGTAAGAATAATAAAGAACAAAACCGGGATATCATGTGCTATATAATGTGAATTCTGAACATGTATAAAAGATACTGACAAAAAAAGGGCTGATAACAGGCCTGTTCTTTGACTATAAAATCTTTTGCCTAAATTATATATAGCCGGTATTGATAATACACCAAATACTACCCCTATGATTACACGTCCTATCATATAAAACGATGTTGGATTTAATACAAAGAGCTCCTTAAAACTATTTAAGTTTGGGAATATACCTATAAGCTTCCCTAGTAAAAAATACAGTCCATAGCCTAAGCCCGTTAGATAATAGATAAATGCGGGTTTCCAGAATATTTTTGGATTTAGCAAGTTATATCCAAGCGATGCCGAAAGATTTACTGTATGCGTCTCATCAGCATGAAATAGATACGGCAGGCCAAACCCGGCTCCCCATATTCTAAGGAAAAGGCCTACTAGCATTATTAATATAAGCAGTTTAACAGGCTGCTTCATTAATAATATTCGCGACTTCAATCGACTGCTTAATACCATGGCTCATTCCCCTGTCATCAGGATATATCTGCGTAGGATTATTAATAAGAATATTATCAACAGTACTTCTATGGGGCGGCATCCTGTCCTTGTGCCCCTTAGTTACTATCGGCTGGGCATAGGCATCCTTAAATACAAAGGATTCTTTTATTATAGACTTATCAAAATGTGGAAATATATCCTTTATATGCTTAGAATAAAAATCAACTAAGTCTTCATTTGACATATTATATTGGCTATCATCAACAGAGATATATCGCGAAAGATATATAATATCATCTCCACTATACCTGCCTTTGGAAATAAGATTAGTGTGCTCCATGAGCCCTGTAAAAGGGACCTCTCTCTGACTTATATTTAACCAGTAGTAAGGACTCAAGCTTTTCTCTATAAGAAGCACTGAACATAAAACAGCTCTATATTCTATCGATTCGAGAGACTTATTATAGTTTCCGTTAAATAAATGGCCCGCTATTTTTAGAGCGGGTTCATTTGGAATACACAGGCAGCACTTATCAAATACTTCACTAACAGAACCCTTATCAACCGTTACGATTATTTTTCCATCCTTATCAGTATCTATTCTTTCTACTTCAGAAGATGTAAATACGCTACCTCCTTTTTCCTCGATCATATTCTTTAGTTTATTAAACAAGACGTTAAGACTGCCATCAAGATAACCAAGCTTCTCTCTTTCAAAAAACCCTTGTTTAGATTTTCCTCTTGAACTCACTCTTGCATAAAGCCACCCCGCGGTTACTTCTTTGTAATGTTTTTCACCAAATTTAGTAGCTAAGAGCGGCTCCCAAATCTTCTTATAAACATTACTGCCGGCAGACTTGATAAGATACTCCTCTGCACTTATAGACTCAAGTTTGCTGTAATCTTTTACCTTCGCGAGATACATAGTCGATAAGGCAAATCTTAGTTTATCAATCAAAGAAAGAGGCTTAAACCTAAGAAGATCTAAAGGTGTGCCAAAAGCATATACACTATTATCACAGTAAATACCCATCCTGGATTCTTCCCACATGAGTCCACTGCTAAGGCCTGCATCCTCTATCAATTTTATAGTATACGTATCTGTTAAAAAAATATGGTGGTAATATTCCTCGAGAAAATTGTCTTTTAAAGCAAAACTTCTTGCAAGACCGCCCAAATCTTTCTCTTTTTCATATACTGTAACTTTATGGCCTCTCCTTGAAAGATAAAACGCTGTTGCCATTCCCGCAAGGCCACCACCTATTATCACTATCTTCATGCCTTATTCCCCATTCTTAACCTTAAAAGCTCCATAAACATCCTTATAACCACCATAAAGTTTCCGCCTGTCTGCGACCCAAATTCACGAGGTTTATGCTCAATAGCGACTTCCTTTAGGGAAATATTATTTTTTTTACATTTATAGAAAAATTCCGCATCTATTAACGCACCTGCGGATTCCAGGCTGATTTTATCAAAGATGCCTCTTTTAATCAGCTTAAAGCCACAATTTATGTCTTTTATGCTTAAGCCTAGCACCACCTTAATGAGGCCGTTGTATAATTTAGCATATAGCCTTCTGTAAGGAGGGTCAGCCCTATTGTACCTGCAGCCAACTATCGCGTCATAATCTTTAATAAAGGGAATCATCTTAAATATCTCGTTTGGGTCAAACTGGCTATCTGACGCACTTAGCCATATCCATTCTTTACGGCTAGCGGCAAAACTAGTTATAAGGGCCTGCCCATACCCTCTATTCTTATCGTGCTGCACAAGCCTTACACGTTTATTTAATTCAATAATTTCTTTTGTAATCTTATTAGTGCCGTCCTCCGAACCATCATCAACAACAACGATCTCCCAGTCATCTGAAATTGCATTCAACACAGGTATTAAATCATCAATTGCTTTTTTTATATTATCTTCCTCATTAAAAGCCGGCAAACACATTGAAACACCTATTTTAAATGGAGGTTCCATTTTTTCTCCTTTATTTTAATGATAACGCGGCCGAAGCCATACGATATAACTCTTTAAAAGATCTTACAGCAATCAATTTTCTCCATATATACTTAGGCCTATAGTAAAATGCTTTATAGCCTTTTTCAAGATAATAATCAAGTTCCTGAGGAGTCAAATTTATCCCATATGGCTTAAAATCTTCCAAACTCACTTTACTCAATGTATAATCTCTCCAAAAATCCTCACCTGTCTCATTTTTTATCTGTTCATATGCTTCAGAACCAGGAATAGGGACAAATTTGTTCAGCTGTATAAAATCAAGGTCAAGCTCTAACATCAAGTTTAACGTCTTTTCTACAGTCTCTTTTGTCTCATTTGGAAGTCCTATCATGAAAAATCCAAAAACCGTTACACCG
>Ga0208904_1000371_pt1 | contig 38616 bp, 55 predicted proteins | sample AntAceMetag02UKB_FD_184774 | JGI IMG/M metagenome (GOLD analysis project Ga0208904, IMG submission 184774) | Saline lake microbial communities from Ace Lake, Antarctica - Antarctic Ace Lake Metagenome 02UKB (SPAdes) (version 2) | ecosystem: Environmental > Aquatic > Non-marine Saline and...
CATGGCTACCACGGGCGTCAATGCGGTAACGATGGGCGCGGGCGACACTGGTTTCAGCAACGTAAGCTGTACCTATCTTGACTCGATGATCGCCGCATTGACCACAAGAGCCAAGCGCAGGGGCGCGAGGTTTTTCTTCCATCCCACCGTATGGGATGAAATCGTTAGTCTGAAAGACGCCGACGGTAGGTACATTGTACGTGATCGTCTCTCGGATACCGCCCCTCTCATGGTGCGCGGTTTTCCGGTGACTCTCACCGATGGACTGCCAGGGCTGGCTGACACCGCAATTTCAACAAAGTTTGCAGCGTTCGGAAATCCTTCTTACATCGTCAATGGTGTAAAGACGGGATTCGAATTCCGCATATTCGACCAAATGGAATCCTCGATGGTTTATGACTTGATCGGACTTAGGGCTAGACTCCGACAGGCATTCGCATTGTGGGCGCCCTCGGCGTGGTCATATCTTGCCACAGCCGCAGTTTAAGAGAGGCTACAAATGGGAGCAAATGTTTATTTAGCACACCCGGCTGCATACGGGTACAAGGCAAATAGCGCAACTGACACGATCATTTCGCAATTCATACCCCGACGAGGCGGGGAAAGGATCGCAATTCGGGCATTCGGCTTTACAGCCGGTAGTGGAACCACTTCGGTGTATTTCGCTACGGAATTGGGCAAGGGCACGACTAGCCTTGCAATCGCATCGAATGCAACCACGGCGCTTGCCCTTGATGCGGAAATCCTCGCTACTAACCCACTTGCGTCAAATGACTATATTGCCATTGAGCTTGACGACGCAAGTTACCAGGGCGTTATGGTTGCCTCTGGTGGATGGTCCGACTTCTCGATTGCCGAGGCGCTACAGGACACAGTATCAACCGGGAATGATGTATACCATTTCGGTTCTGTTACTGATGATAACGCGCTGAAGTTCAACCTCACCGCATCTACGCAGACCACCGGGGCAGAAGACGGAGGTATCTTTTACGCCAACGCGATGGGCAAGGCAATGCTTGTGCATCACACCAACGACGCATCGGCTAACGGGTTCGGCTCAATCGACTATATCTGTGTCGATTATCTCAACGTATAGGTTTAGGGGGGCGGGGCAACCCGCCCTCATTGAACGGAGAAGGAAATGACACTGCTAAGAATTGACCGACCTATCGATCTCATACGCAACGGGGTGACACACCACTTCAAGGCTGGCGATGTAATAGCACCACAGGAATATCCCGGCGTAGAACGATTGATCAAGGAACAAAAGAAGAAAGGACGTGTAGAGAAAAATGGCCTACTCGACGACACTCGACACAGCAAATAACCTTGTCAGCTTAGACGAGGCCAAATTCTCAGCCGGTCTCGATCTCAGCCTAGCGCAGGAATTAGACATTCTGTGTCTGGCCGAAAACGGTGGAGGCGGGATCGCAGGAGAGTATTTTTTATTCTCCACGACCGTTGACGATTACTACGTGTGGTACGATGTGGGCGCTGACCCCACAGATCCGGCAGTAGCAAACCGCACAGGGATTGAGGTCGATATAAGTGATGGCGATAGTGCGACAGAGGTAGCAGTTGCCACGACAGCGAAGATAACGGCGGTCACCGGAGTAACCGCAACATCGGTGGGCAACACAATACATATTACTAACGACACGGCGGGGGCAGTCACCACGCCAACAGAGGGCACGTCACCCTTCACGGTGACAATAGACATCAAGGGGTCCGCAGGAGATACCAAGTCAGACGGTATAATCACTGACTTAATAAATGCAGTGTCATGGGCATTCAAGAAACGGACGAGGCGGCAGTTAAAAACAGCTAGCCTAACAGAGTACTACGACGGCCCGGGTGGGACGGTGCTTTACTTAAAGAATTATCCAGCATCGGGATTGTCGATCTATCAAGACTCGGGAAGAGCCTGGGCAGCATCGTCGGAAATCACCGCTTCAAATTTATCACTGTACGAGGATGAAGGAAAGATCAAACTACATAGCGACGTGTTCGGCACAGACGCCTACAGCATCAAAGCGGTGTACACCGGGGGGTATAGCACTATCCCCTATGACCTGAGACAGGCGGCAATGTTTTCGGTCATACAAAGTTTTGAGAACATGGACCACCACGCGCTATCGACGCAATCTCGAAGCAATGACAAAGGCGGCTCGACGCGATACAGGGTTGAGCTCCTCCCCGAGGTAAAAGAAACGCTCGAGGACTACATGAAAAAGACGGGGTTTTTCTAATGGCACAGTTATCAATGGATCAGTTTCAAGCAAAAGTAGACGGCTGGCCGAAACGTGGTAGAGCTGCGGTCCTCGAAGGTATGAAGAAAGTAGGGCGCGAGGTTCTAGCGTATGCCCAACGGAACAAATTGGAAATGTCCGGCGGCGTAAACTTGCCTCGGGCCGTGGGTGTGAATTACGTAGGCCAGGTGCTACACATGAGATCGGGGAATTTAACAAGGAGCCTATCTGAAGCATCGGCCATAAAGAGCGATATCAAAGGCAACGACGTGGTGGTGGAGGTCGGAACCAACTTGACCAATAAAGGGCATCCATACCCCAGGTATCACGAGTACGGCTCTCCTGGTGGGATGATTCCCGAACGGTCCTGGTTGCGATCCTCGATAAAGGCAAAGCGCAAGCGTCTAAAGGACGAGGTCAGGGCGCGATGGGTGGCGGCATATGGCTAGAAGCATCAGGCATCAGGTTATGGACGCGGTTATAGATGCGCTGGAAGGCATCACCGACGTACAGAAGGTAAGCGAAAGCCTGGAATCCTACGAGCAGATTGACAAAAAGGATCTGCCAGCCGTCTTTCCTATCGATGCCGATGAGCCACGGGAATACGCGGTGATGCCACAATCGTCAGATGTAGACGTACAGGCGGCACTTGAAGTGATCGTAACGTGTGTCGTATATGACCGATACGATAATACGCGGCAGCAGAGAACAGACTTGATGCGCGACGTAGGGAAAGCAATGCTAAACGACACAACGCTCGAAGCATTGATTTTATATATAGAACCGATGGGGGTCGTAACCGACAAAGGGACGATACCAAACTTTTCGATATGGGACCAATCCTATCGAATCACATACCGCTTTGACTCAGCGGATGGAGGATAAGAATGGCGATTAAAAAATATACCGCAGGGAAGTTTTCAGTCGATGCGACAGAAGTAAAAGACCTTATCGATGCGACTTTGACGGTCAATGTCGATGCGGGGGACACCTCGAAAATAGGCACCGCATGGGCGGGGGCTATTGAGCTAGGCAAGAACTGGAGTATAGCGATCAACTGCAACTACAATCCAGCAGACACAGGACAGGGGCTCCTCCTTGCGGCCTACACTTCCGGGCCAGCTGTCTTTACAGCCCTCTCGTTATACGAGGATGCAAGCGCGGCGCACACGGGATCTGGAGTGCTCACCTCTGCGGTGGTCACAAAATCAGTAGGCGGCGTGGATAAGTTTTCGGCTACATTTGCCGGAAACGGTGCATTGGCACACGCATAGGAGTAACCAATGGCGACTAAAAAATATACCGCAGGGAAGTTTGAAGTTTATGTTGGTATCTCGAATCGCACGGTGGGAGAGCTTATCGATATGACTTTGACGATCAATATTGACGTGGGAGATACATCGAAGGTAGGTACTGCGTGGGCGGGTGCTGTCGAGCTAGGTAAAAACTGGGCGATAGCGATCAACTGCAACTATGATCCAGCAGACACAGGACAGGCATATTTGCTAGATGCGGTTTATTCAACGGTGGGCGCGGAGTTTCCTGCTTTGCGTTATTATGAGGGAGCAACGGGAGTGCATGCCGGGACGGGTATGTTGACATCAGCAGTGGTCACAAAGTCGGTGGGCAGCGTGGACAAGTTTAGCGCCACGTTTGCTGGCAATAGTGCGTTGACATATGCAAGCAGCTAGGGAGAAACAAATGAGCGAAAGCTATGAAGTTACGTTAGGTCCGCAAGAGTGGGATTTTGTACCAGAGTACGGCGATGGGAAAATCAAGACCCGCCTCCGACAGATCACAGTAGAAGAATATGATGATTGTATTCAGATGTACTCATCGAGAGTAATTGAGCGTTCAAAGATGATCTCTTATGGGTTGCTTGAAATAAAGGGACTCAAAGTAAATGGAGAAGACATCATAGACGCAGCGGGCTTGCTTGCGGCATCAAAGGCGCTCATGCCACTATTCACAGAAGTCTGGGTAGAAATAAATAGGGGCAGCATCGTGACGGAGCAAGAATCAAAAAACTCATAGCCGCCTTCCGGTTCATTCAGGGAGGCGATGATCACGAAAGCCTGTGTGAAAAGGTAGGCGGCAAATGCACCGGCAAAAGTAAGTTCCAATGGCAAATCGAAGAGGGGGAATATACCGATATATGCCCTTCGTTATTGATTCGTGGGTGTGGACATATTCACACGATATGGAAACGGACAATGAAATTCGGTCTGCCGCTTGATAAGGGATGGATGCAACACCCGAATCGATTGATGAGAATGATCGGCATGCTTGATGACGAATACGGGAGATTAAATGCCCAAAGATGATGTCTATATAAAGCTGACCACCGAAACAAAAAAATCAGTAGCCTCAATAGCGAAATATACCGTAGCGGTGACTGCTGCATATATGGCGGTCAAGAAAGGCCTCGCTGTTATGAAGGATCTTGAACAGGCATATTTTGCACAAGAGCGAGCCGAGACAAAACTAAGAAATGCTCTCAAAGCAACCAAAAACGCCGTCGGTATTTCGTTTGGCGAAATGAAAAAATACGCCGCACAGATGCAAAAAACAACCGGCATTGGTGATGAACTGATAATCGGCGCTCAGGGATTAATGACGACATTTACACAGATCGGGAAAGATGTCTTCCCTACTGCGATAAAGGCAGCCGCTGATATGTCAATAATGTTTGGTCAGGAACTACAGCAATCAGTTATACAGTTAGGGACCGCTCTCAATGATCCCATCGCCGGGGTCGGTCGCCTCAAGAGAATAGGCGTTTCATTTACCGAAGATCAACAAAAATCGATTAAAGCCTTCATGGATCAAAACGATATTATGAGCGCACAAGCAGTGATTCTTGATGAACTTAAAGTGGAGTTTGGCGGTGTAGCGGAAGCGATGGGCGAGACACTAGAGGGCGGCGTCAAGAAGCTCACTGCCTCGCTTTCGGATCTCAAAGAAGAAATGGGACGTATTGTTGCCGAGGGTACAAGCGGATTTAAAAGATTTTTGACTGAGATAATCAACGGCATGATTGAAGCCACAAAACAAAGCCGACTATTATCGGAGTCGTGGAAGGATTTTGCATTCAGCGCGGCGGCGCCGGCGGCGACAAGGCTTGAACAAATAGAGACCAGGATAGAACAGGTCACCGCAAAAATAAAAGCACTTAAACAGACGCCAAGCGAGGGCGCTGGCATGACTATTGGTGAGGCGATCATTGCAGGACTCGGAGGAGTCCCCGCGCCAAAGACAACGGCGAACCAGGCGCTTTTATTCGCCGAAGCAGAAATGGCCGGGTTGATGAGAGGCGCGGCAGAGCTTCGTCTTGAAATGGCGCGGTTTGCTGGCGAACAAGAAGAGGATATCCGACTCCTCAAAGCCGCAGCGGTAGCGGCTGAGAAATATGCCAAAGAAATGAAACAACTGGCGGATGCTTTTTTCACTACTCCCACAGGTCGGCAAGAAGCGCTGTTTGATCTGATAAAAGATTTTGGCGAATATGATTTTTCAGAGGAGACAGAAGGTGCAAAGCAGCTTGCGATTGTGCTTGAGTTCTTAGTGGGCGAATATGACCGGCTCTATGTAGCGCAAAGCAGCATAAAACCACTTCCAAAAAGCAGAGGTAAGCACGGTCTGAGAACAACCAAAGGAACTGATACTGATACTGATCCATTAAGTAAAGCTGGCCGGTTGGCCGACCTCGGGCTTGCCAAAGAATTCGCACTTGAGGCAAAAGACGACCCCACGCAGAAATGGCAAGAAGCAGAGGCCACACGAGTAGAGGAATTGACCGACCTTTATATTGAGTACGGAAAGGCCATCGGCGAGGTGTTTGGCGATATCGGGGCCGACCTAGTGAGGGGTGAGGATCTATGGGCATCACTGGCGAAAGCAGCGGTAACGGGCATAGCGGCGATTGTAGACGCGATAGGCCAGGAGCTTCTAGTCGTTGCTGCGAAGAATGCCGTACTCGCACTGGGCGGCGACTTGACAAAGATCCCTGCTGCGGTGGCTGCGGGGGCAGGGGCGGCGACTGCGTTTGCAACAGCGGGGGGTATCCGAGCTATCCCGATGGCCGAGGGCGGTATAGTGAACAAGCCCACCCTTGCACTACTCGGGGAGAACGGACCGGAACGTGTCCAGCCTCTAGGCGCTAGCGGCGGGGGCGGCGGGGTTTCAGTCGTCAACCATTTCCACGGCACAGTACGGGCCGATGATAACCTCGCGGCTTTCGTCGCCGGCACAGTGGCCCGCATGAGGCGGCCCTACTAATGGCTATCAAATCAATACCTACGGCACATAAAACCAATCTCACAACCGGGGCACTAGGGGACCGAGATGACAGGTTCTATATAGATTTCCGTCAGTTTGAGTATCCTGATCTTGGCACTGGCAGCGCACAGTACACGGTAGCGCGAGAAGACAACTTGATAGATAGGGGCAACTGCGAGCTGGGCATAGCGCCGATGATTTTCGATGAGACGGTGCCGTTGCTTTCAGATGCCACGTTTGCGCGAAGCTCGACACAAGCACACACCGGAACGTATTCATACAAGTTCACAAAGACCGTAGCGGCTGGCACGGCTGGTATTGTGTACCTGACCGACAACGCTGACGCGGGCGATATGCACGGCATGGTGGCCGGTGCTGCATATACAAAAACGGTGTGGATATACAACGCCACGGGCGGGATTGCGGGATCGGAAATTACCCTTGAGATAGTAGACTCGGCAGGCTCGACAACGCAAGCGGCGACTAGTGCGGTTGACGCATGGCAAGCGGTGACGGTTACGCGAACACTTGATGCCGGGGCGACATATGCGCGTATCAGGATAGTGGCGCATTCGGATGCGGCAGACACCGAAAACTTCTACGTTGACGATGTGAAGATGGCAACCCACAACGTCCCCGGCTCACACTACCTGAGCAGCGGGTACATCGAAAACCTGTTGACGATGCCGGATACGTTCACGGTGCAATTAGATTTTATCCCACGTTTTGCATATGACACCGGAAGCAATCAGCAATTGTGGGGGTGGTATGTAAGCGCAACGCAATATTTATATATTCTATATGCCCACGCCTCGAACACTTTCCGGGTAGGTTGGCTTGATGGAGGCACGGTCCGGGTATTGGTATCTGCGCAATATGATGACGGGTCGGTGGAAAGGAATATAGGGCAGCGCATATGTCTGACCGCTGCTATAGACTTAACTACCGGCGACACAACTGGTTCGAGCTTATGGCTCGACAAGACACAACACGACACGACGTGGTCAGGCAACATTGACGCAAAGACAACCGTATTTAATAAGAACCAGATCAGAGCATACAGCGGCGCGGCTGGCGCTTTCGATATAGCCGGTGTCCGTTTCTTCTCAGACCTCGTAGCCACCGACGCACAGGTGCAGGCTGATTTCTCAACCGTACAGAACGAGGAAATCAACTTCACCCTTAACGGTCACGGCACGGGCCGAACCAGATGCAATATCTCAAGCTACGTGCTCGCCAAGTTCGATACCGAACGACACAAAACAGACCCTATCAACGGATCCTTTTCAGCCAACAAGGTTTATTTCTCACTGGACAACACGGGTGGTGTTTTCTCCGACGATCAATACGCGGCATACGTTCCCGCAAGTAACCAGTACAACGGAACGACAGCACAGAAATATCTAAGGGGTAGGTGCGGCGTGATAGCGGAGTCGTGGTACTCGGGAGACTTCGATTCGTTTTTCATGGGGCGTATATCTCAGGGGTTCCCGAGAGCGTCACAACTGGTCAATTTCTCAGTGGTACAGATAGCGGCAGAGGACGGTGTGGCCGACCTTGCCAAGTCGTTTGAAAAGGATGGCCGCTACTGGGAGGATCACAAGCTCGTAAATAAGAACCTGATCGACCGGCAGGATTGCCGAAGCTCTACACCCCCGGCGATGTACAACGAGACATCGGTAACGGCGTCGAACGCGCTGTTCGCCAGAAGTACAGCCCAGGTATACCACGGTCGATATTCGTATCTCTTCACCGTCAACGGTGCAGCGGATACGTGGGTGGACCTACAGGACGCACTTGCCACCGACGATATGCACATTCTCACAGCGGGCGAGACGTACAAGTTTAGATGCAAGGTGTGGATTGACTCCGGCGCGATAACCGGAACCGAGGTCGTGCTTGCCATAGGCGACTACCACGGGGCGGCATGGTCGGAGGATACACAAGCGGCGACAAATGTATATGATTCGTGGCAGAGCGTAGAGGTAAGCTCAACGCTCAACGCAGCTGCTACCGGGGTGTATGTTCGATTGCATGCGCTCGACGCAGCGGTGGCTACCGAGACTTTCCACGTTGCCGAGCTCGAATTGATATGCACATCGAAGGCGTCGGAGCATGAGGACGTTTCTTTGTTCCACGATATAGGCAAGCGGGGCTATCGGACGGTTGACCAGTACCTCGCCAACCCTTCTTTTGAGGAAGCGACGATAGGGAATTCATGGCTCGTTACAGCGGGCGGGACGTTGACGCGAGATGTGACTTCCGCGCTATTTGGTTCGGCATGTGCCAAGTTGGTGCCGGGGGCGGCGGCAGAGCAAGTATATCAAACGGTGACTTATACAGGCACAAAAAAACTTAACGTGGGTGAGACCTATACTTTCTCCATAGGAGTAGAAAGCGCGGGGGCGGCAACGGGCGCGAGTAACTATATCGAACTTGATGAAAACGACTCTAGTGGAAACAACGATTCAACACAACAGACATACACCCTGGCTGGTGGCGAAGACTATCAGATAATTGAAGTGTCCCACACCATCACCGATTCGGACAGCGACAGGCTGCAAGTGCTTATCAGTGGCGATGCAGCGGATACTATCTTCATGGACGGTGCCGCACTCATACAAGGCGACAGGGCGCTTAACTTCTTCAAGGTCAACATCCGCAACGGAGCAAGCGGTGTCGAGTTTGCCGACGATGCTTCAGAACTTACATGGCCCTGGTACGGGTTCGATGTCGTCAACATAGACTACCTCCACGGCTGGCGCCGGATGGATCGGGGATCGAGAACATGGGACGGAATGAAATCAATCGGACTGGCAAGCGGTGCGCGGTACTGTGGGTTCGGCGAAAGTGACTCGATCAAACTCAGGGCATACCTCGAAGACGGGTTCAGCGATCCGGTAATACAAGGCGTTTTCACTGGTGACGACGATGTACTTCGGGGAATGTTTACGGCACCCGCTTCGCTATCGGCCAACAGCATTATAGGGCACGGGCACAAGATAGATAAAAGCACACTCCTCCAAACGCTATGGATGGCGACGGCATCGAATTCTTTTACCGAAACGGCGAACGGCATCAACATAGCCGAGGTGATAGCGGACGGCGCCAGGTGGCCGAATACTACGACCTACCCTGAATACTGGGCACGGATAGGCACATACGAAAACAGGATGCCAACAACCCCCGCGCTTAGCGACGGCAGCAAATTAAGACAGTTTGTCGAGGACGATGCACCGCTGGCGCTATACGAGGCGATCATGGCAGACCAGCCATACAACCAGGCGTCAGGGCTGACACCGGAGACTGGGGGGCCAGCTTCACAGATCATAGGGGTCACACCGATCATACTTGCGGAACCGGGGTCACTGACAAGGTTCATCGATTACAGTCTCGACATCCGAGGGTGGGTAGAGTTCGAGGGCAACAGTCGAGCAGTGATAGGGGCGCAGGAAGTAGACATCATTCACCTTGCGTCAGACTCGAACGGGGTACAAAGCGGATTGACCGAAGTAACCGAGGGCACAGTAGTAGCTGGTGTGGACGCTACAAGCCGGGCCGGTGAGATCCGTATACTACTGCAAAACGATACTGGGAGCGCGGTGACGTTGAGCGAGTGCGGGCTGATAGGCAAGCCGGTCAATATGTTTTCCGACGAGATGGGCTACCTTCACGATACATTCATCGACACGCAGGACATCGAGGAGAGTGGAGAGAAAGTATTCGAGTTCGGCAACCGTGACGTAATCGACCAGGACCAACTAAACGCTCTTGCAGACTACTATTGGAAAGTATGCCGAGGTGGAAAACATACATACGGATTTGCCGTATCTGGACTACAGCATTGGATATCTCCAGGGGATCGGTGGTTGCTTCAAGTCGGCTCGGCAGGGAATGCCGAATACGTGGATAGCGTGATAGAGATCTCCTCGGTGCGATGTTCGTACAGTCGGAATCAGATCAACACCGTGATACAGGCGACCGAGGTTGAGGAGAATTGGAAGTGGGACAGTAACGCTTTCGCTCGATACCTTGCCTCGGGGAACGATAAGTACCTACAGAGTGCCGGGAATCGAATCTTTATAGATAGCGAATTTATCGTATCGGGCGCAAACTCACGGGTGCCTATCGGGAACACTTCAGCAGAAGATATCATCAATGCCGCAATAGATGCTGTCGCGGGAGCGGACGGCGGCGGCGTGGTTCACCTATCGAAGGGCAAATTCAAAATTGACGGTGATATCTTAGGAAAGGCGAATGTCAGGCTTGAAGGCGAGGGACGCCAAACAGTAATAGAAAAGAGCCACAACGGGAACAACATTGACATAACCGGGGGATATGGTACGGAAATCTCTGGTTTTCAAATAGCCAACTTGCGGCTTACTCGATCAGACGCGAATACGACGGCGGCCATATATGGAGAGTATGCAGACGATCTGTTGATTGAAAACGTAACCATCGGCGAATGCTACACGGGTTTGTATCTGACGATTTGTTATGACACGGTGATAAAGAATCTGCACATATCGAATCCGGCCCACTGGGGAATAGAGACATTCAACGGTGTGTTTGATTGCAACATAACCGATCTAATTATCGACGGCGGGGGCACGGCAGAGGCGGCGCTTGAGGGCGGCCTTGTGATTACTGGTTCACACTGGACCATGACAAATGTTTTAATCAAGGGTCTTTCATCCACAAATACGGCGGCGCTATATGGACTCAGTATTATGGACCCCACACATTGCCTTGAGAATATTCGCATAGATGCCTTTGATCATAGCCAAGCAGGGCAGATAGTATATGGCTTGAACATAGGCACAACCAATTGTGTCGTAAATAATGTTTCTGTCACCGACATAGACAACAACGCGACCGCCGCGAATTCCTACGGTATATATATTAAAGACGACGACAACGAACTGTCGGGACTTTTCGCCACCGGCTGTAGCGGTACGGGTATAAAGATAGAAACCACCGCCGACGCAACACAGATATGGTCGTCGCGGTCCACGGCTAACACCACTGCGAACTTTACCGACAGCGGCACATTATCAACATACTCAGTGGAGGACACATAGAATGCCAGCTCAGTTTTCACATTTCGTTTGGCTCAATGGACCGGGGCAAGCTTACGAGGATCTACAGGTCAACCTCGCTACCGCAAAATTACCGGCGACGATAGCTCCTACGTGGCGGGAGTATAATTATGGCATTGCCGAGGGTGTAACGTTTTGGGTGCTTGGGTTTGCCGTAGACGATACCCTTGATTTCACGGTACAGACACAACACTCGATGGAACTCAACACGGTGCTTAGTGATCATATACATGTCATTCTGCCAAATACAACTAACATAGGCGACAAGTGGCAATTCCAGCTCGATGTAATTGCGGCGGGACGGGATACGGTTTATGCGGTCCCAGCGGGGTCGCCGTTCACGGCGGAATATACCATAGTAGCGAACGACAACACGACGCACAGGCTGTTTGACTTAGCCGATATCCCGGCGAATAATGACACGGTGAGCACAATCTATAAGTGCAAGCTCACAAGGATAGATGCTAAAACGGACGAATACGGCTCAGAGGTATATGTGGATTTCAACGATTGCCATTTCATCAAGGATGCTGTAGGCAGTGTGAACGAAGGCAGTAAAACATAGGGGGGTACGATGGACATAGTAGAACGAGAATTGATACCGACACAGGTTGACGAGCTGACTATAAAGGCCAACAAGTTCGACGAGCTGACGGCCCGCGTGGAACAACTGATAGCGGTACAGGGCAACATCAGGCAAGTCAATTTCGTGGGCGCTGACAGTAATGTTGTGGCGTCTCACAGCGCGACCATAATCAAAGCAGCCGAGGCCGACCTCGTCAAACTCATTACAGCGGCAAAGAAAAAGTTGACGGCGATATAGGGAAAAACCCATAGAAAGGGCTAGGGAATTCCCCGATAGTAAAAGATCGACAACCATGCTACCGATAGGGCATGACAGAGGTTAGGCGAGTGGACGACACAAGGCAAATACTTGACGCTATTGATTCTGTGAAAGAGCTGTTCGAGGTGAAGCACAAGGCGACGAATGATATGGTAGAAGTCGTGCGCGAGGATGTGAAACGGCACAGCAAAGACATCGGACAACTATTTGACCACGACCGGGACTGTACCGCAGAGATCGCAAAAATAGACAAGAAGGTAGAGCCCGCCATATCGCATGTACGGAATTCGAAACAACTGTCAGTGGCCTTTGTCTTGACAGGTATCGGTATTTTAGGCGCGGCGTTCTGGAAAACTATCGCGGGCCTTTTTCGAGGCGGGGGGTAGTATGGATATCAAACAGAAACTTCTACCAGTCAATCCTTTTTCTCGTCCCGGTATGCCGAGGATCGATACCCTTGCTGTGGTGTACCACTGGACCGCTGCACCAGGGCAGGAGAATGATACAACCGCCAGGTACTTTGAAATGCTTGCACAGCAGGACGACACCGACGACAAGGGCGATAGATACGCTTCGGCGCATGCTATTATCGGGATCGATGGTGAGATCCTTCAGGTTATACCGTGGCACGAGGTCGCGTATCACGTTGGCGCGAAAACATACACCGGATACGCCCAACACAAATTCAAAGGCTACACCCGCAACACATGGCACAGTACCCCAAACTGGTGCACGATAGGAATCGAATTATGCCACCCCGACAAGACTGGCGTGTTTACGTGGGAGACATTACACTCGGCTGAATGGCTCGGGTGGTGGTTGCTGCGGAAATACATATTGGGGATCAACGACATCTGTCGGCACTACGATATCACTGGGAAACTGTGCCCGAAGTGGTTCGTCGAAAACAAGGCAGAGTTCTACAGGTTCAAGGGTCGAATCGACGCATACAATATGCTGGAGGAATGATGAAGATTACATTCGGTAGAAAGTTTCTAGGCTGCACGATAGCAACGGCGATTAACGCGGTGGTGTATTTCGTGACACTGTTTGTCGTACCGGCGGCGATCATATCAGCGACGACGATCGCCTTCGGCGGCTTTACTATTACGATTTGGTTTGCGTATATTGGTGGTAACGTATGGAACAAGTACATTACAAGGAAGGACTAAATGAAATGGTCAAGAAGATTCTTGCTATTATCGGTGGTGTTGCTCTTATCGTTATCGGCGTTATCTGCGGAGGTCTGTTTCAGCGACGAGGAATATTCGATAATGCAAGCGGAGGACGAGGAGCTAGGCCAGATATTGACGACACAAGAGAGCATCAACAAAACGCAAGCGATGGAATTGACACAGCTCGGGAGAGAATCGCGGATAGTGAGAAGCAACTTGAGCAGAGCTCAGGGCGAATTGATCGACTCGCAGATGGAAATAGAGCAAGCGGAGACCTCATTAGACGAGGCCGTGAAATCTTGGCGCGAAGAAAAGACCGTGATCATAATCGTGACGGTGCTGATTGACATTGCCGTGGCTATTCTGGCGTTTGTCTTCGGCAACCTAACAGGATGATGTGATGTCGAAAACCGTATCGCTAACCATACCAGACGAATACTACGCCGAAATTATAGAATACTGTGCGGGCAAGGGCCACATAACCATACAGGCATTAATCAAGATGTCGGTCCGCAACTACATAGATTTGTACCGGAAGAAGAAACCACACCAGACGCGCGAGGATGCCCGCTAACGCGATTTGTCGAATTAACGGCCAGAGTATCACCCTAAGCGCGAACGCCCCACCACGAAGATTCTTAGTAGACATTTTCAACATCTAACCTACCACTATCAGCCACACTCAAAAAATCGACCGAAACCCAAAGAAAAACGTACTTGCCTATTGACTTAGTACGTGCTTTGTCCTATACTATAAGTATGATTAACAAGGAGAACGAAACAATGAAAATTACAGTCAATGAAAATTGGGAAGGGTTCGGAGCAGACGACACGATAGACGATGCCGGGACGCAAGCGGAATATATCCGGTTGCTGGCAGCCGAGATACTTATATCGTATCCAATGGCTGATGTGGAAGTGAATTTTGAGCCTTCTATGTGCGAAATCGAAGTGTCGAACAGCGAATACCCTTATCCTATTCGCAACGAGATCCAATCCATGAGGGAGAGAGTCTACGATACACACGCATATTGGGTAGAGAAATAGTCACTCTGACGAGGGCTAATGCCCGAAACGCCCTACAGCACGGGCGTCAGTGACAAACCATCGGGGGGATATATGATCTGTTATCAATGCCGAAACGAAGTCAACGAGGACGACGCGCGAACCATAGGACAGTGTATCGTAGTGTGCAGCAAGTGCTACCGAGAGCTACGGGCGCTTATTTTTCACGGGTACTTTGACGTTCCGAAGCTCGAGGACGAGATGATTTTCGAGCACAACGTGCAACAGCATATCAGCGCAAGGGCGTAGGGGGAGAGCCCCCGGCGAAACCGGGACTGGGGGCGGCTCCCATTTTTCACTTGAATAAGTACGTATTTCGTAGTATATTGAAATAGAACGGCTCCCGATGATTGATGAAGGATACACCAGGAGCCGTAAGTCAAGGAGGACCTACAAATAAAGTACCTTCAAATACAAACAAAGTCAAAGAGGAAGAAATGGAAAAGACATTGAACGACGACGGTAAACTGGTGGCATCGTTGATCGAAATCCAGGGTAAGTTGATGCCGATCTTTATGAACCGGCAGAACGATTTCACGAAGGCGAAGTATCTTGATCTGTCGGAGATCCTAAAGATGGTCAAGCCGGTACTCTCTGAGCACGGTGTATTGATGCAGCAGTTTGTAGACATCAGCGAGGGGAAGGTTACTGTGTCAACGCAGCTCATGAACACTAAGGGCGAGGCAATGTTGTGCGGTGGTTCGTTGGGTCCGACCACCATGAAGTCGGCCAACCCTACGCAAATGCTCGGGGCATCGGTGACGTACCTTCGACGGTTCCAGGCGATGACCATCCTCGGGCTGGTCGGTGAAGCTGACGACGACGAAAGCACATTCAAAGAAGGGCCGAACGACACGCCAGCGGAACCGTCACCACGGGAACCGAAATCCGACGAGAAAAGGCAGGGCATCATTGACGGGATACATAGCCTGTCAGCAGACAAGGTGTTCACCGATATGGACAGGTTGAATATCAAGGCTAGCGTTGCCAATGCGCGAACGTTTGAAGCGTTGCAGATAGTCCTGTCCGATACACAAACCGCATACGACGAAAAATCCGGGGGGAAAGAATGAGCGAATTACTACAGAGCGAAAAAGAAAAGATCGAACAGAACGGCGTCGCATTGCTAACGCAGGCCGAAACCACAACGATACTCACCACCGCGCAATACTCGAAGGCGGTCGAGGGAATCAAGATCACCGGGGATTACAAGAAAGCCGTACATGACGCGGTAGATCCCGTTTGTGATGCAGCGAACAAGGCACACAAGGCAGCGACCGCACTTCGGAAATCCCTACTTGAACCATACGAACAGGCCGAAAAACTCTTCAAGTCGAAGTGCAACGCCTACGACCTTGAGCAAGAACGGTTGCGCCAGATAGAGGAAAACCGCTTACGGAAGATCCGCGAAGACGAAGAACGAAAGGCGCGGGAAGAACAGGACCGGAAACTAGCCGAGGCCGCAGAGCTGGCGAACGCTGGCAACGAAGAGGCAGCACAAGAACTGCTCGAGGACGCGGTTGATATCCAAGACGAGATTGACACGCGCCCTGAAATCGTGGTCGAAAAAGCCGTGCCGAAAGGTGGGGTTGTCTTCGTCGATAATTGGAAGGCTGTTATCCTCGATCCGAAAGCCGTACCTCGGGATTACTGCATACCCGATCAGCGGTCCCTTGACGCATTCGCAAAGGCGATGAAAGGCAACGGAGAAATACCCGGTGTCAGATTTGTCAACGACAGGATTGCCCGCCGTGGGTAGCCTACAATTCGACGCGACTGGGCACTCGTACACCATCAACGGTGTGCGGGTGCCCAGTGTTACGCAGATCCTAAAGGCCGAGGGGTTCTACCCGCCGTTCAATTCAGGCGATGCTGCATACCGGGGAACCATCGTGCATCAGGTGACGGCTATGATCGACACATGGAAAGATGCGTCAGTCCCACCGGAGTACCAGGGATACGTTGACGCCTATCTAAAGTTTCAAGAAAAGGAACGCATGGAATGGAGTGCCGTGGAAAAGCACATCTATTCTGAAAAGCTAGGCTATGCCGGGACACCGGACAGACTTTGCGACAAAGGAGTCGGGACTGTGGGCGATATCAAGACCGGCGAAGAAAGGCCGACTGATGGGATACAGATCGCCGGTTATGCCCTGCTTGCCGAGATGCCGCACGCCACACGGTACGGGATATATCTGCATTCTGATGGCGGGTACAAGGTCGTGGCATATGAAGAGAACAGCGACTTCGTGGTGTGGCGTAACGCCCACTACAACTACGCATGGAAGAAAAAAAGAGGGGTGATCAAGTGAGAGACAAGATTTTAGGGTCGCTGTTGATAGGCGGTGTATATGTTGGGACCTTCGTATTGACGGGACTCACTGAGGGGTTTGGAGTAGCTGCCGTAATTTTTGCTCTGGCGTTTGGGATAATTGCCGTCACAGCGCTAGGCGCATGGTTGATGATTAAATGAAGAAGAAACCGAGACCCAAACCCGAGCCGGTGTGTTTCTACTGCGGCACCCGACACGAGCGCGGGGAGTGTCAGTATGTGCAACCAAAGGACACGACAGGGGGTGCGTGGTGAGTGTTCTAAAGTTCATCGGCTCATGGGCCAAAGAATGGCAGGCCGCATATGAGATCCCGAAAGGGTATCTCCTTCTCGCCTACGAACCGAAGTATAGGAAGAACGTAGGCAAGGCGCTGGTGATGCTCGACAAGCGGCAGCACGACAAGCTACCCGCAGACTACACCGCCGACCAGTTCATCGAATCGCTGAAAGACCTCACCGTCACTATCGAGATCCACTACCAGAAGCGGAGCATGAGCGCCAACAACCTAATGTGGGCGCTGTACGAGATCGAGGCGAACGAGCTCAACGGGCACCGGCAGGGAGCCGACAACATCACGCCGCAGCAAATCTACAAGGGAGATATGGAAGCGTTCGCGCCGAGGCTGTATATGCAGATACTCCAAAAGGATATTGAATTTCTGCGCAGGTCTTATAGCATGATAAAAGTAGGGACGGGGGTAAGAACTAATGCAGATCCGCAGGTGCCCATGTACCCCGTTTGTGTCTATGTCACCTCCTCACACTATAACACCCGAGAGATGCACGACCACCTTGAGATGATATTCGACCGGCTGTCCGAGGCCGGAGTACACATCAAGGAAACCGCAGAGATATCCCACTACTGGCTTGAGTGGCGGCAGCAAATGAACGACGAGAAAACGGTACTGCACACCGACCTCTACACGACAGCCGAATACAAGGAGCTGGTTAAGAACTGCGAGGCATGCGGGGTGGCGGTATGGCATGAGGACATCGGGTCAAGCTGCGCTCACATCAAAGCCGTCGGCATGGGTGGGCATCGGGTGAACAAATACCCCGGCTCGGAGATCATGCACCTATGCGACAAGTGTCACATGCAATTCGACAGCGGCAAGGGGCGTGATAAGTTCCTCGAGGAATGGCCGCACCTGACCTACAAAATCGAGACAGCATTACGGAGGACAGTATAATATGGCTATCCTTCCCGAAGGATTAAAAATACATATGGGAGAGAAGAAAATGAGAAAGCTACGAGATGACATTACGTTGAAAGAGGCGTGGGAGTGGGTGGTGGAGTCGAATGGTCGGGATAAAGGAAAATCACTGTCGGATAAGTATTGGCAGTTGACTAGCGACATCATGCAATGGGGGATGAAATATAAGGCTATCAATAAATACCCCGACTCATTCTACGAGGCCCTGCCTATAGGGAGCTTTGGGAAGTTTTGGGATGTACACTCAACTACCGATTGCATGTATGGATATCTCATAGGAACAGACGACGGCAAATATCGGTGTGGATATCTAAGCCATTGGTTTTCATATTTCACCCCCGGCCTACCCCAAGACGTAGACAAGGAGGGGACGCCGATATGACAATCAAACAAGCGAAAGCAAAAGGGTTCTTTCTACTGCGCATGTTTCCCTACACGGTGACTACGACGAAGACGAGCCGGTATATCATGCTGCACTCGGACACCCGCGCCGACGACCGGAGGTACTACCAGTTTATAAATAAAAACGGTGACATTTTGTTGGTTGAGGAGAACGACCTTGAAACCGATTAGATTGCTTGTGGTCTTGGCGCTGACCGGGTGCGCGGCGATCCCGCAGGGCGACTACCAGTCAATCAATATGTGGGTACATGAGAACATCACCCCGTCGACCGTAGACGGGGAGGAGTTCCAGACAGCAAGCGAAACACTTGAACGTGGGGCCGGGGACTGCGAGGACTTCTCATATCTGTTTTTGTGGCTGGCCCATGAAATGTACGGGGTGTACGGGAACATGATCGTATACCGGACAGAGCGCGACACCTTACATGCGATAGCCGAGATCGGGCTGGTGTACTACGATCCCACTTGGGGAGTTCATTACACGACACGGCCAACTGATATTGTTTTCGAGTGGGGCTATATCGAGACGACTTGGTATATGTGGGTGTTTGAAAATGATTTACAAACCGAGTGAGAACTAGTATATTGTGATTGTGATGCTTGCTAGTAACCGAACATATTTAGGCTCCCCCCGGTCCCTTCTTTTCCATCCCCCGATGGATATGCAGGCATCACAGCCGGGGTGGGCCTTTTCTTTTTGGAGCACTAAATGACAGAGCTTGTGCAGTTTACAGAAAAGCCCTCGTTGCCAGAGGATTGGGTATATGATGATTCTGTCAAGCGAGCCCAAAACCTTGTATACAAAGCTGCAACCATGACTACAGAAATGTTACTTGTATTGTGGGTAGCACACGAGGTGCTGTCTGAAAGGAGACCGGGGAAAATTGACGTAACAAATGTTACGTCGAATACGTGGGAATCCTATTGCGACGATATCGGCATATCCAAAATGACAGCATGGCGATGGTTCAAAAATGCCGGGCTGATAGATGCGCATGTATCACACAACTCCGGGGAGAACGAGTGGTATACACCGACCGTCTATACCGAGGTTGCCAGGGCTGTCATGGGCAGCATAAACCTTGATCCTGCATCATCTGAGAAAGCGAACACCCTTGTAGAAGCGGAAACCTTTTACACCATAGACGACGACGGGCTTGATAAAAAATGGCATGGCAATGTGTGGATGAATCCACCATACTCGAAAGAGCTTATCCCGCTATTTATAAAAAAGGTTGTCAATGAATATCTCTATGGCGAGGTAGCGCAAGCGTGCGTAATCGTAAACAATGCCACCGAGACAGCATGGGGCAAGGAGGTTCTATCAAATTGTTCTGCCGTCTGTTTCATTACGGGCCGGGTAAAATATATTGACAAAGAACTACAGCCAGCGAAGGCACCACTACAAGGGCAAATGCTTATATATTTCGGCGAAAATATAAAAGGCTTTAAGGAGCAGTGCGCCGAAATAGGCGAGGTCTTCATTCATGGCTAAATGGCTTAAACTAGACACCGACATACTTGACGACGAAAAGATAACTGTAATCCGTTCCTATCCTGACGGTGATTCAATCGTGATATTATGGATCGGGTTATTGTGCATGGCAATGAAGAAAGAAACCGATGTTTTATATGTCGCAGAGAGTACCCCGCTATCACCTGAGATATTATCCAAGCACCTTGATATACCACTAAAAACCGTGCAATTAGGGCTAGACGTTTTTGTAGATCTCAACATGATATCCGTATTAGAGGACATGGGGATCTGCATTACAAACCTTGCAAACCATCAGTCACTCGACAAGTTAGAACACCAACGGGAAATGAACGCCGAGCGCGTAAGGCGACATAGGAAGAAACAGAAGGAAATACCCGATGTAACGGGGGGTGTAACGCATTACACCGTTACAGGTAATGGTGACAGACTAGACGAGACTAGACTAGACAAGACTAGAACAGGAAAGAGTGTCGCGCAAAAGCACGACCCCATACCATTTAAGGTTATTATTGACTATCTAAACGACAAGTTTGGAACCAACTACAATTACACGACAAAGAAAACTCAGGCGCTTATCAAGGCGAGGTGGGCCGATGGTTTCCGGCTTGACGATTTCAAGTCGGCGATTGCGTGGTGTCAATGGAAGTGGAAAGGCGATGCTAAGATGACGGACTATCTGAGGCCGCAGACGGTGTTCACCGGGAACATGGAAGCGTATATCGAGAACTTTAAGCGGGAGGGCGACGATGGCAATTAGTGGGTGGGGAATGCTATGTACAAAATGTAACCGAAAGAATGTGACTATCAGAACCGAGTCAAGAGTAGAGTATAGGAAGCTGACCTACTATCACCCGGAGAAAGAGCTTGAGCGGTTGGAAAAGGAAGGTCTTATGCATAAGCAACCCGAGGTGGTAATGGAGCCGGTGCATGTGGTAAGTGTTCCAAAAAAGCTACTTTGTACCGAGTGCAAGGGTGGCAAGGGCAAGCCACAACTTTAATACAAGGGGGCAATGTGATGGTATCCACGTGGAGAATCTCCTGAATGTACCTGTGGACTGACCGAGATACTCAAAGCAGAAGCCGCACTACAGGAGGGTGAGTAGGTGTATGAACTAAGCAGGGAAATTCCCAAACACACAAAGACGGTAAAGATAAGGGAAGCGAAGAAAGATTTCACGCCTATGTCAGATCGCTATCGGGCAATCAGAGAAAAATCAAAGCATCCAATGTGCTCCTGTTTTTGGTGTGGTCATAAGTTCGGGAACGGTGAAATGATGGGCTTGGCACTCATGCACAAAGCACTGAATGAGGTCATATGCGGCACCTGTTTCGATGCCATGCAGGAAATTGAGGAGGGGGAGGACAAGCCATGACAGATAGCGAACGAATAGACAAGATGGAAGAGCGGGTGAAGGAGATGAACATACACCTTGATATGCTTGAGCAGAACGCGAAGTGTTACGATAAGCTGCTCGACACCCCCGAGCCCGACAAAGAGCCGGAGTGCACAGACGAAACCGGGAGCGGCCATATTTGGAACGACGGTACGTGTGTCAGATGTGGAGCCGCCGAGCCCGACAAAGAGCCCGAGACAGAAACAGCGAGCCATGTACTTGCCGTGCAGCGAGGCAACCGAATCAAAGAGCTTGAGGCCATCATCGAGAAGGCGAAAGGGGTGTTCGAAAAGATAGATATGCAAACACGGTCTACATCGACAGAGAATGATCTGGCGTTAGAAGGTATAGCCCTTCTCAACAACAAGGAGACCACCGAATGAACCGAATCTATATCAGCCGGTGGGTAGCCATGGTCCTGTGGATGGCCCTGGTTATGAGCACGATACTAGCCGAGCGCATGATCCTGGTCGTGACGTTTGACGCATCTAGAGCGTTGCTTCTGAATGCGTACAGCCTTACGGTGGTGAGCTACGTTTTCTCATGGGTGGCAAGCATGATTTACAAATCGAGCAGGGACACCGCAATCAACGAAATGGGCCGTGTCCAGTTGCAAGTATACAAGGCAGCGATAGAGGAGGCGCTAAACCAACCGCAGGAGAAATACACAATCAAGCAAGGAGAGAAAACGAAATGAGCGCAAGCGGCGACCTTCAGGTATACATCGTTGAATTTCTCACAGCTCGGGGGTGGACCGTGTGGCGCAACAACTCAGGCCAAATAAAGACCGGAGCATACATGGTTCGCTTGTCGCCGGAGAACAGTGGTGATATAATAGGGTATGACATATTGGGGCGATATGTTCACATCGAAGAAAAAATTGGGAACGACATATTATCACCGGGACAGGTAGAAGAAATGGCAAAGGTGGCAGAAAGCAAACATGGTATCGCCGGACTTATTACCGACAAGAAGCAATTTGAAGCATGGTATGACAACATACAAAAGAAGAACACCTTGCCCAGCGGGGAAGAGAGAAAATGTCCGAAATGCCACAAAATGGTTGTGCCACGCTACGCCACCGAGAATTACGGTGTCATGGGTTGGGCGGTGTGTCCACGTTGCAACACCAATCGACACAAGACAGACTGGGACGGTAGAAATGACGGGGGGATGGGAAGATGACTACAGAAGACGGGTTTTGGGGTGACAGAGTATGTCCTGCCTTTGGTGGTGGTGACGACGATTTAGCAATGAGAATATGTAGCGCCCTTGCATTGGTATGTATCGTGGTGGGCGTTGTGCTCCTGGCTGCTACAGTATTGCCAAAGTTCTTGGGTATTCTACTGATTGCCGTACCTCTTGTGGTTATGGGCACCTGGGCCGTGCTTACGCAATAACGCTCTGGAATAGATATTGAAAACGTGCTAAAATACATAAGTTAAAAAAGTACAACATAGGGGTAACCCGCACTAAAAACTAATTTGGAGGGACGCACATGAAGCGACCGCTAATCTTTCTTCTCTTTCTTCTCATATCATTTTCACTATTCGCAACGGGGGCACCAGACTTAACGGTGGTGTCGGGACGCAACGACATCATAAACGGCATTGTCCTTGCTGCATTCCATCAACGATACCCAGGCGTTACTGTAGAATTCCTGCTACCCAACCTCGAGAGCGGGTCAACCGTGACCATGGACTCTCGACAGATGGCCGGTGATGAGACACACGTATACGCCGATTTCATGGGCCGTGTCGGGAGATATGCCACACCTGATCTGGCGCTAGACTTCAATAAGTATATGACCGACCAAGACGATTTCAACGATGGCGCACTTGATCCGGTCACGGTAGACGGTAAACTTTTAGCATTACCCTTGACGGGAGGCGGGCAGGGCATGTGCGTGAACCTTGCCATGCTGGAGGATATCGGTTACTCGGAATTTGATTTTGAGGACTGGACACTCATCGAGTTCTACGAAATGGCCGAGGTAGTAAAACAAAAGTACGGCGGCGACAAATGGATCACTGGTATATTCTTTGGCAATCGATCCGGGGATTATCTTTGGATGAATTGGGTCTCAACGTTCGGCGCTGAAATGTATCACGCGGGTGACTATTCCCAAACCGTTATCAACAGTCCAGCAGGTAGAAAGACATTTGCGTTCTGGCTGACACTTCGAGATATGGGCTATGTCCGTAAAGATGTCGCAATCGCTGTTGACGATGATTTCCTTGCTGACTTCGGCATGGGCAATTATCTGATGGCACCATTTTATCCATCATGGGTTGCAATCTATCAGAACGCGGCGAACGAGCAGGGAATCAAAGACGCATATTTCCCCTATAAGTTTGTGGAATTTCCTCGAGCCAGGGGAGTCAACAAAGTACCGGCAGCGGGATCTATGGCCGGTGTTACTGCATTCCAGAATGACGACCCCCTGATCGAAGAGCAGTCGGCGTATCTTGCGTGGCTCTACACTTCACCAGCCATACAAGAGATAGGCGTCGAGCTAGGTAGTTACCCGACACGAAAAAGCATCACCTTTGTAAACGACACCCCAACATGGAGACAGCTATCAAAGATCGTCCGTGACAACGGCATGCTTGACCTCGGGCTCACTCAGTCGTGGTTTAGCGATGTGCGATCAGAGGCATTCCCTCGGGTGCAGAAAATGCTCAATGGAGAAATGACGCCGGCGCAAGCAGTAGCGGACTATGCCGCAGCGGTCAACGCGATCCTACAGAAGTAATTATTTTGGGGTGCGGTGCCCGTGGGGATGTTTAGGAATGTCTTCGCTGAAGCCAAGGCATATCAGCCGCCGCGCCCCTTTTTCAAGCAGGGGGAGTGATGTTTGATTACATCGACGATTTTGCAAGAGATACTTATAAGTTGTGGGGAGCTATAGGATTATCAACCAGGGGCATATCAATGAATCTATGGGAAGGCTTAATAGCCGAGACGAACCGCAACCGCGAACTGAAAAAAGAATACGACAACATACCGGCTGGAGCATTCGAGGCGCGGGCAATCCAAATCGACATTGATCGAGCAGAGGAAGCCATGAACAGCGGTAACGTGGTAGCGATGCTCAAAATCTACAACACGCTGAAAGACAACAAGTGAAACGCGCACTGCTACTATTGCCGGTGATGTTTTTCTTCTCGTTTTTTCTAGTAGCCATGGTCGAGATGGCCCGCTTTTCTTTCTTTGAGATCAGCCCGGGCCACGTTGTGTTCGTCGGGTTGGCGCACTTCAAGAACATATTTTCAGACCCGGCCTTCCTGCGGAACCTCGTCAACACGTTCATCTATGTGACAATCATCATGGTAGGGCAGACCGGTACGGCGTTACTGATCGCGCTCGGGATACGGAACATCAATAAGACAGTCCGCAGTATCACCATGTTTTTTTTGTATATCCCGGTATTTGCCAGCGGCGTTATAATCGCGTCGGTGTGGCGGTGGGTGTTCGCGGCTAGGGACGGACTGCTCAACGGGATACTAGGCACTGACGTGATCTGGTTGCTATATCGCTTCACGGCGATCCCGGCGATCAGTACGGTGTTGATTACATCAGCCCTCGGGTTTTCGGTGATCGTTTTCACGGTAGCACTTACAGCGATAGAAAAGGAGATTCTTGACGCGGCACGAATCGACGGAGCAACCGATAGGCAAACAGCAAGGAGGATCCTTTTACCTATCATCTGGCCCATGGTAGCACTGATCGCATTACTAACCGCAATCGGTGCCTTCCTGCTATGGGAGCTGATACAGATGATGGCACCGGCAGTGGTCGCCCACAATCTGATGTACGACATTTACAGGACAGCGTTTGAGCTAGGGCACTACGGCGAAGGGTCGGCGAAAACGATGGTGCTACTCGCGCTGATAATTATTTTCGCGACAGTCAAACGGAGGATAGAACGATGAAGAAGTATCTATGTTTATTTTTCCCGCACAAATACGAATGGATTAATAGCTATCCACAAGATTTCTATCGAAAATGCACGCGGTGTGGGCATAAAGATTTTAAGCGATGCGAACAGGTTCTAAAGTTAAACCGGGGGATAGAACGATGACAGCAGAAGAAAAGAAAACAATCAAAAAACAGGTTGACGACAGCATACAGAAGGTGAAAGACAATCTCTTGGATATGATCCGCGTGGAGATCCGCAAGTCGACCGGCAACCGGTGGGGATACTTCAAGTGTGAAAATTGTGGTGCTGAGAGATCCCCATTTTATCGAGACCGGATGAACCCTCAACTACCAGTATGCGGCCCCACATGCGGCCATACAATGACGTTCAAGGATCTAACATGAAGGTGATAATAACAACTGCTGGCTGTGCGGTAGACGGATCGATTGATGGTGTGCCGCTGAAGGATGGCGACTTTCAGATTACGGAAATCCTAATAGAGCCAATGAAAACAAGAGTGGTCATAGAGCAGAGCTGCACAAAGCATGTAAAAGAGATGATGATACCGGGGTGCGGGAACGTTCCAAAAGTGCGCAACGAATTGAAAATAGCAGCCATGAATCTTATTTTCGAGACGGGGCAATGACAAGAGCGGTGCCGTATATAATACTTTCAATCTTGCTCATCGTGCTACTCGCGCCGCTGTACATTATGACCATCGGCAGCTTTACCGAGATGGCGGGGTTCCTGAAAAAACCACCGTCATTGATCCTACGCAACCCGACGCTGAAAAACTACACAATGATCCTATCAGATAGCCCCGTCCTGTTGTGGTGTGCTAACAGTATCATCGTGGCCGGCACGACAGTCCTGCTATCAGTCTGCACAATCGTGTTGGCGGGATACTGCTTCTCTCGATATCCGGGGCGCATAGTCAACGTGCTGTATGCCATGTTATTACTCGGCGTGATGATGCCGAAAAATGCGCTGATCATCCCGATGTTTATTCTGATAAAGAACCTCGGGCTCTCCGGCACCCTTGCCGCGGTGATCTTGCCATCGGTGTTCTACCCCGTGGGGCTGTTCATTTACAAAACGTATCTCGATAAAATCCCGAGGACATACGACGACTGCGCCCGCATGGACGGCGCAAAGGAACTAACAATCATCACCCGCGTGATCGTGCCAATGAGCAGACCCGCTATCGCAGCAATAGCCACGTTCAGCCTCATGGGATCGTTACAAGAATTCATGTGGCAATTTCTCATGCTACAGCGGACATCACTTTACACGCTCATCATCGGGCTTACGCGGAAGGCGTACGCATCACAATTGGTAATATTCGGCATCAATCCGATAGGACTCAAAATGGCAACTGGTATGGTGCTATTCGTACCACTGGCAGCAATCTATGGATTCCTTCATCGATACTATTTAGAAGGAATTATGACCGGGGGGGTTAAAGGATGAAGACGATAAAAGACTTGAAAAAAGCAATCGAGAACTTGCCAGATGAAATGGGCGTGATGATTCAATGGAATCATTCGGGCAAGGAGGCAAGGGGATGGGGCGTTTTTATTTGGGCAGAACCCAAAACTTTTTGGATAGGTGATACACATGAAGGGGCTAGTCCTGTACAAGAAGAAGCAAGAATAGGATTGGTAGAAGCAATGGAACTACTGACAGAAACCATAAAAAAACCATCATTCTATCCGCAGGAGTAAAACACCATGAGAATGTGCGACGCAATCATAGCGGCAAAGGGCAGTAGTGTACGGGTGCCGCGAAAGAACTTAATCGACATCGGTGGCAAACCGCTAGTGGTACAGAACATACTACAGGCGCAAGAAACGAAACAAATCTCTCGCGTATGGGTGACTACCGAAGACGACGAAATCGCCGAAGTATCGGAACGGGCTGGCGCAAGGATAATCTGGCGGCCAGACTGGATGAATGACACGCACTCGGGGAACGAGCCGTTTGTTGACGCAATACAACAAATAAGGGCAGTACACGAAATGGACCTGGTGGTGCTCATGCTCCCGACAAAGGTGCTACGTCTACCGGGAGACTTTGACCGGCTCATTGACGCATACAATCAAATGCCAGTAGTGGACGGGAAAACCAATCGGGCCAGTTTTGTGATACCGCGAGGCGATGTGTCAATGTATACAGACATCGGAAACCACCGATGCGAGTTGATATACAACGAAATGGACGACAAATTGCTAGAGCACACGGGGGGCTGTTATTGCTCCACATGGCAAGAAATAATAAAATTTCACAAGCAGATGTGCGAACTGTTGGGCGAAGACCATCCCACAGACAAAGCTCACAATGACTTCTGTAGGAAGGCAATTAAAGAGGGGCTAAGGGGGAGCGAGGCTATGCCGTGGCACGCGGATATAGTTGCATGGGTCCCTGTGGAATGGTGGCAAAGCCGCGACATAGATATTCCGTCAGATGTCGAAGAAATGCGCGAGGCATGGGATGCGTTCATGCCAAAGGATAAAACATGAGAACATTAGATGCCATCATTACAGCACGCGGGGGTAGCGTCAGAGCTCCAAGGAAGAACCTCGCCATGATCGCCGGGAAACCGTTGGTCGCATGGAGCATACTTCAGGCCCTGGCAGCGAGACAGGTAACACGGGTATGGCTGACGACAGACGACGACGAGATCGCAGACGTTGGCACATCATACGGGGCGCGAATAATTAGGCGGCCCGATTGGATGAACGGGACGCACTCGGGGTTCGTGCCACTCAAGCACGCGATTGAGTACATACGTGATCGTCACAAAATGGATCTCACAATGCACATGATGCCAATAGTAGCTCTCCGGCTCCCTGGTGACATCGACAACCTGATCGGCGCATACAACACTATCGGCGACAAGCCAGGTCTCAAGACTGCCATTTTCGTGATCCCAAGACACGAAATGGACCTGTGTATTGACACTCGTGACGGGTACTGCGTACCAGACCGCAGCGAAAAAAAAGGTCTATTTCTTATAAGCCCGGGTGGTTGCAATGTGACGCAAGTTGATGATGTACTCGAACTCTACAGGCGGCATAGTGAATTCCTCGGGGAGGAACATATAACCGACAAGGCGGTAGATAGGTTTTTGGAAATATCCAATTACCGCTCAATGCCACAAGACTTTCGATGGATTGCCTGGGCACCTATGAAATGGTGGCAGGACAGAAACATAGACCACCCGGAGCATATCGAAGAACTGCGCGAGGCATGGGCCGCATTCATGCCAAAGGAGAGTTGATACAATGAGAGATATTAAGTTTAGGGCATGGGACAAACCGGGAAAGCCGTATATGGGGGGATTAACGAAGGGCGAGATGTTATACGATGATGAACTACCCCAGGGATCTCAGGGCTATGGCGAGTCTATAACGGTTAATTTCATGTTCACACAAAGGCAACAGGATCACGGGGGGCACGTTTACATGCAATACACCGGCCTCAAGGACAAGAACGGCAAGGAAATATACGACGGGGATATTACATCTGACGGAAAGGGCGAGGTGTTCAAAATTATATGGCACGATAAAGACCCCGGCCCCATGTGGGGAGCCTCAGTAATTAAACATCCAAAGAAAGACTTGTGGGTGTACGGAGATATAAACTTCGCATTAAGGAAACATAAAGTCATCGGCAACATATTCGAGAATCCAGAATTATTGGAGGCACAAACATGAAAGTGAAAAAATGTACTTGTGGCAATCAAGCATTTATAGCAACGCTATCGAATGGGTTGCATCACGGGATGTGCAAAGATGATGGCATGTATGCCCATCTTTCCGGACCATCCAGGAAGACGAAATTATTCGCCACAATCGCATGGAACAAACTCATAAAGGAAAGAACATGAAAGGCAAACACGCACTAACATGGACTAAAGGAACACGGCAAGATTTTATAGACAGCGGGTACTCGCCGATACCCGAGGACGAAATCGAAGTAGATGCAGAGGTGTTTCAAGAGACGACAATGAACAAGATACTAGCAACCGAGGGGCCATATAGCTTTTACGGGCACCGGGGCGCCTGGCGCAACATATTCAAAGCAGATGTATATACATTGCCCAAAGTGCTATCAGCATGCGGTCGGGAAATACGAGATTACTTCCTCTATAAATCCGGCCTCCGTCCTGCAGGAACGGATGTCCCGCAGGGCTGTGATGATCAAGGCATCATAAGAATACCACGAGGACCGGCAATCGTGACTGGTTCTGGTCCGTCACTCGATACCTTAATGCCCATCATCAAGGATTGGAAGGGCGGGATTATTACTAATTCAGCTTCGCAAGCTTCAGCCATGATATATCATGGCGTCCACCCCACACACGCACTACTGTTTGATGCAATGGAAACGTTCGAGCTTTTCTCGGCGATACCATGGGATCATAAAAAAACTACAATAATCACGCACCCTGGGATTGATCCACGCATCAATACTTGGTGGAAAGGTAACATACACTGGTATAAAATATTTTCTCCAAACTCAATTTATTATTCCGAGTTGATGCGGATGGCTTATGATTTCATCGGAAGTACACACCATCCATTTGCCTGTTCTGCATCGGGACAGATCGCATTTGCTCATGCTATGGGATACGACCCTATCATCCTTGCCGGTTGTGATTTTGCGTTTACCGAAAAACAAACAAGGCATACGCAGTGGTTTTGCAAAAAGGATAAACTAGGCCGCAAGAAATGGACATCACCACCGAATGTAGGCGCAACGGATTACGCTAAAGACATAAAACGAAGTCTCCTTACTATGTCAAATAGCGGGTATATGACCCATCGGCTACACATGTATTATGCGAAAACCGCAATGGCGGTGTACTGGTTAGACACGCCTCACCTTGTCGATTGTTCTGATGGCCTACTCACAGGATTGATACCAAAGGGCGACCTCAAAGAAATCGTAGCAACGCAGGGCCGGTGTCTCAAGGGTACGGAAAAAACCCGAGAAGAGATCCGCAGATTCATCGAGCCATGGATAGCCTCTAGAGGTTCTTTTTATATCCCTCTGTTTGGCGGGCACAAGCTAATCGATACAATGGACTGGGAACATGAAATGCCGATGCTATTGCATCGAGTAAAAGAGGAAGACGAAAATCTTGATATTGACGCTATTATGGCGTATATAAAAGATATAGTAGAGAGAGTGCCAACGATGGATTATGGACCGAATTCAATGGAGACGATGCCGACCAAACCAGCGCCCAGTATAAAACTATGGACAGATAAAGACGAAAAAGAACACCCCGGAGTAGGAAACTCGTGATAAGATTGATAGTGCCATTCTATGAACGTGCGGCATGGGACAGAAACCAGGACATAATACGAACGCTAAAATTGGAGAGCAGCAACAAAAAGTTTGAGAAACTGCAAACCGAGATTGCTAACATGACCGGCAAAGAAATTCGTCAACTCATGGGCATAGACGAACACGGAGAAACAAATGAAAATATCAGTAGCACCGGCACACATAAGCAAGGGCTGTGACGAATGCTTGCAAAAAAGTGTACCGCTATTTACAATTCAAACAGTAGTAACAAGAATCGCACTATGTGAAGAGTGTGCAAAGGAGGCAACAATTGCCGTATCCCAACTCGGAATCAAAGCACGGGAACTCAGCATTACCGGCGGCCAGCCACTTCGACGCCATGCAAAAAAACCTTTCAGCAATCATGGGAAGCCACGACCTATCTAGCGAGCAGCTATACGACTGGTTACGGAAAACTTCAACCGGCCTGGACTACGGCGAGATATCAATACGGTTCACGATCCACCAGGGCGTTGTAACCAGGGTACGGCGCGAGCTCGCCCTGACCGAGCGACCACTAGGGAGGGAGATGTGACGGAATCGAAGACAATCACAATAGAGATTGACGCATGAACGTATGTATCATATAATGTTCACATGAGCGATTCTATTACTATCGATCAGATACAAAGAGTTTACCCCCATTTCGCCGAGGGGTTCAGAAAGGCAGAGGATCTATTTAACCGCATCAACACCTTCGACGATATCGAAACCCACCTGCTGCGCGGTGCCGGACTGTCTCCGCATACCTATGCCAGTTACATGACGGCTGTCAAAAGCCTATACAATTTCACCGAATGCCTAAGCCCTTTCCATGTCGCACCAGGACATCTGAATGCGTTCTACGACAGTCTGAAAAGGACCTTAACACCTGACTCCGCGGCGGTACGCATGGCCGGGCTTAAGCGTTTCTTCGGTACCATCGCCCAGCAAATGCCCGGTTATATCTCGCCTTTTGATGTAATGTCTCCGGGCTTGATAAAGAAATTCTCACAGCCAAGCCCGAAGGACACTAGCCAAGTGTTGTCCGTAGGAGAGATAAACGGTTTGCTTAAATGGTTAAAAGGCCAGACAGAACCGATTTTGATACTTGCGTACCGTGCTATATTTATGCTGGTAACATCGGGTCTCAAAGCGAGGGAATTATGTGGCCTCAGGTGGGATGATATTACACAGCGTGATGGTCTTTGGTACGCAACCGGAATTGGCAGAGGAGGGAAAAGCTTTTATCGAGAGCTATATGAACCGGCCCTTTCTATTTCAAGGAAACGCAAACATCTTTTCTATCGTCTGGATGGACAACCACTCGATCCGCATGCACTCTGGTACGCGATAAAGAAAGCCGGAACTAAGGCAATGGAAGCAGCGATTATCAACAAAGACCGACAATTGATATTTTCTCCAAATCTTTATAGACGAACATATGTAGAGATTCTGGAACAACCCGGAGGGAATGTCGATTCAATACAGGAAAGACTCACCTCAACCTTTGATCCCAAATGTCTTCAAGGAGTAGACAGATGAGAAAGAGCAAAAAACGGTAGGACTGGTGTAGCACATGGAAGAAGCAAAAAGCGCAGGGCTATTGGTAAAGGATCTTGAATATTTACGCAATTATATAATCAAAGGGAAATACCACCCCGAATGTTATAAGCTCTATAATCCCACAACCAAACAAGGCGAAGCAAACCGGGGCCGGTCGGGATCTCGTATCATGGTTAGCATAAAGGAGAAAGTGGGAACCTGGAAAGACGTCTTCGCCCTCGCCGGATTGGGGCCAGAGAAAATAGCCGTGATCCTGCATCCCGCGACAGAAGCAAAGAAAGACGGAGAGCCAGATTATAATGTGCGAATCAAGGTCGCCACTCTCTTGATGCAGATCCACGAAATGACCGACCCCACCATCAACGTCAAAGTCGAGCAACCGCTACCGGCCACGGTGGTAATCGAAGTCGAAAAAGAAACCGACGATGCTTGAACTCAACCAAGTCTACAACATGGACTGCATGACCGGCATGGCCGACATCCCCGACAACTACTTTGACCTGGCGATAGTTGACCCGCCGTATGGGATAGGTTTGGCGAAAAAAGGCGGGGCGTCCTTGCGGGGCGTCAACAACAACCGAAGTACAGAGAACACAAAGGGCAAAATATGGGATGCGCAGATACCGCCAGAGAAATATTTTACAGAATTGCAGCGGGTATCAAGGCACCAAATTGTGTGGGGATATAATTATTTTTGTAACATTCTCGGGCAGTGCAAGGGGGTTGTCGTATGGGACAAGGTGGTATCGGTGCCTAATTTTTCTGCGGTTGAATTGGCATACACTACATACGACACACCGGCACGGTTATTCAAATTCGCATGGAACGGGCTTAGACAAGGATATACGCATGGAGAAGGGAAACACAACATCAAGGAGAAAAGAGAGGCGAGGATACATCCGGCACAAAAACCAGTCGCCCTCTACAAGTGGCTCCTCCACAACTACGCCAAACCAGGCGACAAGATCCTCGACACTCACGTCGGCAGCGGTTCAAGCATCATAGCCTGCATCGACAAGGGGTTCGATTACATGGGATTCGAGATCGACGCCGACTACTACGCCGCCATGCAGGAGCGGATATATCACTTCACGCGGCAAACGAGTTTGATTGATGGCACAACCTGATTACGCCGATAGATTACTACCATCTCAGGGCCGACTATACCAACTAAACAAAAAATATAAGGCTTTTATAGGTGGCGTAGGATCGGGTAAAACACACCTCGGCGCTATATGGGCAAGGGATCAGATCCCGCTTGGCGGGGATGGAATGATCGTAGCGCCCACCTACCGGATGCTGGAGGACGTAACCGAGCCCGCGTTATTCGCAGCACTCGACAAACTGCACTGGCAATATGAACACATCAGAAGCCGTAGCAGTGTGCTAATAGGCGGCTCGACAATCTTCCTTCGATCAGCGGAAAGACCCGAACGGCTACGGGGACCGAACCTCACATGGTTATGGGGCGATGAGGCGGCGCTGTGGCGTGATGAGGTGTGGAAAATACTATTGGGTCGCCTACGGATAGGTGGTGCTAGGGGGCTGATCACCACCACGCCGGCGGGCTTCAATTGGGTGTACCACTACTGGGCAGAGATGCAGAACGAAGCATATGGAATGATCAGGGCCAGCACCAGGGAGAACCGGCACCTTGACAGCGATTTCGTAAAAAGCCTAGAGGACAGCTATACAGCAGAATACGCCGAGCAAGAAATCGAAGGCGGGTTCGTCACATTCGAGGGCCTTGTATATTCGGAGTTTTCACACGATGCCAAAGAGGGGAATATACAAACCCTGGAGATACAAGACGACTGGCGCAAGGTGCGGGGGATAGACTTCGGGTACACAAACCCATTCGTGTGCCTGTGGGGAGCCATCGATAACGACGGACGGCTGTATATCTACGATGAACATTATAAAAGTAAACTATTGATTAAAGAGCACGCAAGTATTATAAATAGAGAAGCGGGGAAGTTTACCTGGACGGTTTCCGACTGGGACGCGCAAGAACGGGCCGAACTGGAAGCGGAAGGCATAGCAACCATTCGAGCGCAGAAAGAGGTAGTACTCGGAATCCAGAAAGTAAAATCTCGACTCAAAAGACAAGCCGACGGAATACCGAGGTTGGTCGTTCATCCACGATGTGTGAACTTGATAAAAGAGTTCGCAAGTTATCGGTGGAATCCTAAGTTACGTGGCGGCAAAGAAGAACCGATCAAAGAAGCCGATCACGCAATGGATGCCCTCCGATATATGGTGATGGAGATCGATGGCGGGACATTCGTTTACATTTAGAAAAGCACTCTCGTTCATAGGAATAGAAATCAAAGAAGGCCCGCGCCCGTCTGTCTTCGGTAAAATCGTTACCAACATAATCCGCAAGTATGATGCCAACTGGTTCGTTCGTTTTCTCAAGATAGCGCAAGAAGAGGACGAGGCAAGCTCCGGAGCATCCGTAACCGACCCATACAAGCAAGTGGCATGGGTCAATATAGCAGTATCAAAGCGATCTCAGAACATAGCCCGCTCACCGTTCCGGTTGTACAGCGACGACAACGCCGAAAGGGAAGTAACCACCGGCCCGATATATAGCCTCTTCCGAGACGTAAACCCTTTTATGAGCAAGTATCAATTGTTCGAGGCAACTAACTCGTGGCTGGACACTAGAGGGGAAGCATTCTGGTTATTCGAGCCGGATCTCGTTGGCACACCCAAAGAGATTTGGATACCCAACCCCGGCGATATGAAAGCCAAACTCGATTCAAACAACAGAATATCCCTATGGAATTACGAAATCAAGAACACGAAGATACCGTACCTCCCCGATCAACTGATCCATTTCAAGCTATGGAATCCGTGGAACGCCTACCGAGGCATGAATGAATTGATTGCACTCGATACCGAACTGAGTGAGGACTACCTGTCGGGCATATCGAACCTAAACTTGATACGCAACGGCTCGGTGCCCGATGGTATTTTATCCTCCGAGCAGCGCATTGAAGAAGATGAAGCAGTACAAATACAAGCCCGCTGGAAGAAGAACCACGCGGGGGCAAAAAAGGCCCACACGGTCGGGGTGATGGGTCAAGGCGTAGAGTATCAACAGATCCAGGCAACCCCCGCCGATATGGAATATTTCACAATGAAGCGATGGTCGAGGGAGACTGTGCTGGCGAAATACGGCATACCCGCTGTACTGTCAGGCATCACCGATACGCCGGCCACGCTATCAGGCGACGACACTAAAGAACAGATGGCGACGTTCTGGAACCTCGCACTTATACCACGCGAGACATTCATCGAGCAAAAACTAGAGACGGATTTCTTCGAGCGGTTCAAGATCCCGCTGATAGGCAAGTTCGACCGTTCTGATATATCCGAGCTACAGGAAGACGAGGCAAAGAAACGGCAAGCAGAACGGGAAGACACAAAGGTCGGGCTGATCACTATAAACGAAGTACGAGACCGGCGCGGGCTACCTCCTGTGTCATGGGGCGATGTTGCATGGTTCCCTATCAACCTCATGCCTGCCGATGCGTTCATTGAACCAGCGGCCCCACCCGTAGCAGCGGCGGCACCCGTAGCAGTGGCGGCAAGCTATACGCCGATTGAGTTTATGGAATCACCGAAGACACCCGTCAATTTCCTCGAGCACAAATCAAAGCCCAACTATACCGAAGTGGTAAAGGATGCTCACTGGAAGGCGGTGATCCTGTCGTGGCAAGCTATCGAACGGGGGTATGCCAAATATCTCAAGCAATGGTTCTTCGATCAACGGTCATACATACTTGAAATCGTCACCCGAGAGAAGGCCGTCGGATCTGATGTGTTAGACGAGATATCCGACGAGGCATACTGGGCAACGCAGGACGCCGCGCTCAAGCAATCATCTCGGATCTGGTTTCTCCGCGCTATGGAAGCAAGCGAGGAACATATACGGACACTGGTAGAAACAGTGGGACTGCCTACGATAGAACCCTCGTGGTCGATATTCGATACCCGCGCTACGGAGCTGCTTGACAACCGAGTGTCGAAGATCACCCGCATAACTGAAACAATGAGAGGCCAAATCAACGAGACCATGAAGGACGCTATCAGAGACGGGCTGTCAGAAGGTGACGCCGCATCGTTGATTCGTGACAAATACAACATCGCGCAAAACCGCGTCAAGACAATCGCCCGCACAGAGATTGGTGGAGTTCTGGGAGACAGCCGGATCGAAAGCTATAAACACTTCGGCTGGGAAAAACACGAATGGCTGGATTCTCGGGACGACAAGGTGAGGGATGAACATTTGATGCAGAACCAGATTGTGACAATCGGCGAGGTGTTTGATAACGGGCTACGATGGCCGTATGATGAATTCGGCGCTGCGGGGAATGTTATAAATTGTCGGTGCCTAACCGTGCCGATAACGGAGGAATGATGAATACACTTTTTGTAAAAGAACAGGGGATCTTTACTCGCAAAGAATTTACCGATACAGATCTCATTGACTGGTTCAAAGAGAACTCCGACGCCGAAGGGAATGTGCAGCAGGAGGCAGTATCGTACACCACTGCGAATATCAAACTTGAAGGCGAAGGCTTTCAATGGGTGCTATCCGACTTCACCCTTGATCGAGATATGGAACGGATGGATCCTAGCGGGTGGGATCTCAAAGAGTATAAGAAAAACCCGATAGTGCTGTGGTCGCATAGTTCGTCAAATATGTTTGCACCAGACATACCGGCAATCGGTATGATGAAGAATATAAAAAAGGCATCTGACGAAAAGGGCCAGCTTACCGGCACGGTGGTATTCGACGAAAGCGGATTCGACCCACTAGCCATGAACATAGCGAGCAAGGTGCGACAGGGGATCATTTCCAAGGGATCGGTTGGATTTATGACGAAGGTGATCGAGATCACGGAGGACGCGCGGGACGGTACGCGACTGATACACCGGAAGCAGGAGCTAATAGAATTCTCAATCGTGAACATACCAGCCAACCCGAATGCGCAGATACAACGCAACTGGGATGGGGAGCTCGACACGAACGTCGCACAAGTAGGCGCATTGCCGAAAGACTATATTTTTGAATTGCTACAGGGCGAAGAGGGGCACGAAACCAGTGCCGGCGAAACCAGCGACCTCCTAACCATGTTTCAAGATACAATCCCCGACGAGGGGAAATCCAACATAAAGGAATTCTTCAATGGCAAAAATTAAAACATTGGAAGAGCTTGAGACTTATTCGGCTGAAACCGATGCCATGCTTAAAACATTGCAAAAGACCATTGATGCAATGACGGAAGCCAGAGACGCGGCTGACAAACAAATCGAAGAGATAAAGACCGTTAACGAGGAACTGAAACTTGCCAATGAACAACTAGTTGACAAGGTAAAAACCATCCAGACGCTTGTCAAATCTCAGGATGCCATTTTGCAGTCGGACGACACGCAGGAGGTTCAGGACTACAAACTCGGCAAGATGGCGCAAGTGCTTTACAGGGGGCACAAGGGGTCCGGCCAGCCAGGAGACGGTGCGGAGATGCTCAAGTTGGGAGCAACCCCAACGGAGAAATCATCGGATCTTGATATGGGCGATATCAATATCATAGACGGATACAGAGACCGCCGAGCGGAACAGGTTAAGGCTTATGGTACGAAAGCGGCCATCTCAACCGATCCGCTAACCTCGGATGATTCGGACTCAGGGAACTATTACGGCTCATATTTGGTGCCGGTAGATACAGACGCCACTCTGTCCCGAATCGCCGCAGACGCATCAGCAATGATGGGCCTAGTCACCACACGACCGGTGCGCGGTATCACCACCTATCTACCAACCACTACGGATGCTTTAGCATTCACCGCTGTAACCACTCAGGAAACCGCGAAAACCCAAGAGACGTTGACCTTCGCCAAGACGACACTGACCGTCGTTACCTACGCTCTGTGGATCGCTATCACGGAAGAGGTTGACGAGGATTCGCTGATCGCACTCGGTGCCTTGATCAGAACGCTATGCACCGAAGCATGGGCGGCGAAGTTTGACAGCATGTGCCTTGAGGATGCAACCTACGGGGCCATGGCTACCACGGGCGTCAATGCGGTAACGATGGGCGCGGGCGACACTGGTTTCAGCAACGTAAGCTGTACCTATCTTGACTCGATGATCGCCGCATTGACCACAAGATCCAAGCGCAGGGGCGCGAGGTTTTTCTTCCATCCCACCGTATGGGATGAAATCGTTAGTC
>Ga0208904_1000372_pt1 | contig 38575 bp, 44 predicted proteins | sample AntAceMetag02UKB_FD_184774 | JGI IMG/M metagenome (GOLD analysis project Ga0208904, IMG submission 184774) | Saline lake microbial communities from Ace Lake, Antarctica - Antarctic Ace Lake Metagenome 02UKB (SPAdes) (version 2) | ecosystem: Environmental > Aquatic > Non-marine Saline and...
GAATAAATAAATATTATGGCTGATGGGACATTAGTCAAAAGCAAGACGAGTTGCCGACACTAGTTGGAGCTATGACTCTTGAAGCACCAACATCTTTAGTGTTGGTGTAGTTCACGGAAAACAAATCAACTAAAGAATTTGTAGATCAGTTATATTATGAAGAAAACCCAATACCCCCTAAAAAGGGGGAATTAGAAAAACTAGTTATAAAAACAAAAAGAGGAAAATATTGAGGAACGTGGATGCACCCAAAATTGATTATTGATTTTATGATGCGGTTAAGTCCTGAATTTAAATCTATGGCATACGATTTTATAACAGGAGCGTAAAACCTCAATGTCTTTAGCGTTGAGGATGTAAGCGACTTTAACAAATTCACTTGCTTTTACTAAATAAATCATTATATATGGCAGTATGAAAAACTATGTGTATAAATTCAAGCTAATTATAACAACAAATCAAAGAGAAGCTCTTTGAAGATATTTTGGTTGTTGAAGATTTGTACGAAATTATTATCTAAATAAATCCATACAAGATTATCAACAAAACAAGGATAAGAAGCGAAATAAATATGAATACACAAATGATTTAGTAGGTTTGAAAAAAGAATATGAATGGTTGAAAGAAGTAAACAGTCAATCATTACAAGCTACACTTGAAAATCTTGATGTAGCATACAATAAATTCTTTACCAAATGATGAGGGTTTCCGAACTTCAAGAAGAAACAATCTAAACAATCAGTAAAGATACCACAACATTTCAAGATAGAATGAAACAGAATATACATACCTAAGATGAAGCAATGATTGAAATTCATAAAACATAGAGAGATAGAATGAAAAGTAAAATCACTAGTAATATCACAAGATACAGATTGAAAATACTATGTAAGTATATTAGTAGAGAAAGAAATCAAAGAAGATAAGAAGACAAAAAAAGAAGTGTGAATAGATTTGTGATTAAAAGACTTAGCAATAACAAGTGATTGAAAAAAATATAAAACAAAAAAACAAGATACAAAAGAGATTGAAAGACTACAAATGTGGATGTCTAAAAAGCAGAAGTGAAGTAGTAGATACAAGCAATTGAAAACCAAAATTGCTAAACTACACAAAGCTAATGCCAATAACAGAAATGACTATCTACATAAGATTAGTAGAAGTATAGTAAAAGAATATGATTTGATAGGATTAGAAAATCTAAATGTGAAGTGAATGATGTGAAATCATAAACTAGCAAGAGCAATTTGAAATCAATGATGGTCTGAATTAGTTAATAAATTACAATACAAAGCAGATTGGTATTGAAAGACTACACATCAAATTAGCAGATGGTATCCAACAAGCAAGCAATGTAGTAAGTGTTGAAATGTAAAGAAAGTATTAAAGTTATCAGAAAGGATGTATCAATGTTCTGAATGCTGAGCAGAATATGATAGAGATATTTGAGCGGCTGAAAATATACTAAGATACACAAAAGTTGAGCTTAAACTTTAGTAAACTCGGCTCACACCATTACGGAACAGTAGTGGTATACTCTCGCAGAGGTAGCAATAACAAGTAAGTATCAATAGATACGAGCGGTTATCTATCATTGAAGCGAGAAGCCCCAACGGTCTTTAGCCGTGGGGTAGTTCACCTTGATGTAATAATATGCTTCTTAGCTTCGTTGGAAACAGGAGGCGGTATTTGATACCACCTCTCTGTTATTTTAGTAAATAGTTATAGATATAAACATATACTGGAACGATCAAATAACATATTATCATCATTCAGTCTACAATATATCAAACCCGATTTGTTTTGGGTTTTTTTATTTCATCTTTCATTTTTTCAGTTCTTTATCAAGTAAAGACATAGCTATTTCTAGTCAGCGTACAAAACCATACTCAAATAAATCACATGCACTATCAACATCAAATGGGTTTCACATATCATCATAATGCTTTTCTGTTTCATCAAATATTTCTTGTGCTTCTTTGATTTCCAAATTAAGTATTTTTTTTAGTTTTTTCATTTATAAATCTCATAAAGAATATAAAAATTAGTTATGCATATCTACTACCACCGCCCACATATTATCTGTGTTCTCCGGTATTTCTTCGCCTGTATATGCCTCGATATCATATACATTACTCTCAAAAGAGAAATCTCTATACATAATTTTACTATACTTATCTGCATAATATCCTGACATAGATCCCATATTCTTTTTCTTCTCTTCTTTTTTAGCTTTAATCATCCTATCTCGTGCTTCCTTTTCTCTACCTTCTACATCTCCTATAAAGTTTTTAACAATTTTTACACAATCTTTCAATGGCATAATATCGTATAATCCTCATTCTTCTGGTAGTTTATAATGATCTGAGTGAGGGTTCGGTCATTCTCCGCCCATTTTTTCCCACAGCTCTTGTAATTCTGGCTGACACTCTTTAACTAATTGCATTGAAACAAATCAATCTTCTCTAGGTTCTTTTATCTTAAAAATCTTTTGTGCTTCTTCCATAAATTTATCACTAAGAGTCGAAAGTAATCCTGTTCGTCTACCACCAATAGCGTATCGATCTCGGACATTTCCTTCTCCGTAATTTTCTAAAAACGCTTCAACCCTAGCTCTTGCTTGTTCTCTGTCGTCTGCCTCACATAAAATAATAACTCCTTTGTGCATTTTTTAATATCATAAAGAAATAAAAATTATAATACAGGTATAAGCTGTAAGTGTGCATTGATCAAGAATTGCCCCAAAGTTTTGGCTTCTATTGGTTCAAAATCTGACTCATATGCAAAAATTACATTGATCTCAGCTATAACGCCTTCAAGATTTGCTTTATAGCTTATAACATATTCTTCAGCTTCGTAGTCGTATAGTTTAAAATACATAGGTAAATTGTAAAAGGGTAAAAATTATCGGTTTCACATTTTATGGTCTAGTGCTTTCAACACTTTCCCTGAAAGTTCTAGTGTTTCATCTCAATTCATGGGTTCGTTTTTATAGTCCTCAATTTCCATTATATCGTCTATAAATTTCTCAATAGCTTTTTGTGTTTTCTTATTCAATCTTTTTTCATAAGTTTCCATAGGTAAATAGTAAAAAATGGTTTATCTTGTATATTCAAGGTCAGTTCACACATCTTGTCAAAGTGTCATATTTTCTTTAATTACTTTACTTATTTTTCTGATTTCATAAAGATTTTCTCATTTTGAGTAGTCATATGTACGGTAAACCTCAACATACCTTCAAGCATATTTCTTGTTTACTTGTTCTTTTGTAAGCATAATGTAGTAGTAAAAGAATTAAAAGTTTTGACTATACTTTTCGTAATTAGCTTTATATATAACCCTTACATATCGCAAGAGCTATTTATAGAAATTTTATTGTGTATCTTCTATCAAAAACATTTTCTTGAACTCTACCATATCGTTATTATCAATAGATATACTTGAAATATCAAGCCCGCAAGTGTTAGTTAGATAGTCCGTAAGTTGTTCGCTTGCTTGTGTGTAATTCCCATTTATAAGGCTGTCATATATAGCCCTCTCGTTCTTTATCCCTAATTCTATTTCCCTATAAAGTCTTGAAATACTTGTTTTCATAATATATATAGATCAAAAAATAAAATTAGCCTTTGCTTATGTAGTCTTCTGTTCTTAAAAAGTAATTATCTATTTCCATTGTCTTAAACTTTGTATCATATAACATATTTACAAGATCAAGTACAAGCTTTTTAGTCGGTTTTTTGTTAAATATAAACCCCTCCGCCTCTTCTGTTCTGTATCGGTGATAAGGTTGTTTTGAGTATTTGTCATAATCTGCTTGGTTCTGTTTTGTTAATTGTAGGTTTGGGATTCTAGTTAATACTTGTAATTTGCTTTCGTAAAGCCTTGCTTGGTCTTGGTCTATTGAATGGTCTATCCTTAAAGTTTTTCAGTCGCTCCCTAGCTCTATAAAAAACCTTTGCCCCTCTTTGTTTTGTATTTCTGTCCTAAACCTGAAATTTCCTAGCTCTGTATCGTTTTGCATACCCATACCGACAAAAACAAGCTCGCCTTCTTGTAGTCAGTTTATTTTCTCTTGTTTCAGCTTCTTAAAATGTGCTTCCGATTCTTCTTTCTCTTCTAGTGTGATTGTTTCTTTTATGGTTCAATGTGCAATAAATCACTTCAAGCTCATGTTTTTGTCATAGCTCCTATGTGCAAAAGCTCTTGCGTGTAATTGTTTCAAATCTGTCATAAGTAATAAAATCAAAAAGATAAAAATTAGTCTAAAATCTCTTGTTTTAATAGTTGTAGTTCTGTATCTATACTAGCGTAAGCAATAAACTCACATACTCATTGCTCATGTTCGATACATTCAAGTCTTTGTAGTTCTATTGTAGGCATAAGTAATAAAAGAAGAAAAATAAAAGATAGATATTAAATCCATAAAACCATAACAAGAAACCCCGCTATAATTGGCACAATAATTTGTCGAAACTCCATAAGTATATAATGAAATGATAAAAACAGATTAAAGGAGGGTGTAATATACACCGCTCCAAGTTTATAAACAATTCAGCTCTTCGGCTTGTTTCAGTAGTCGCTTGTTCTCTTTTTTCTCTTCTGCGTACCTGTAAAATACTCGCAATAATTTCTTCATTTGTCTATACTTTTAATATGTTTATAGCTCTATTGTATATAGTTCGTATGCAATTGCAAGGGCAAGTGTAAGTAAGTTTATAACATAACAAGCAAGCAAACACCCGCTTACATAAAGGGCTTACGCTGTTTCAGTGTATACATAAGGTATAAAGAAAAGTAAAGAAAATCGCGGAAAATAGAAAAGATTTAACAAAATTCTATTGTAAAGGGAAAAGAAAACAATAAATACAAGATAACATTTATATCATTATCTCTGGATCTATGGGAAAAGAAATCACAAGCAAAGAAGAGCAAACAAATATAATGATAACAGACAAACAGGAGGAGTATGAAAGTATAAAACAATTTCTTAAAAATATCGATACAAAAGAGAACGCCAAACAAGAAGATACCAAATCCATAAGGAATAAAACAAACAACATAAAACACCATTACAAAGGACGGAGTGATACAAAGAAGTATTTAATGATACATAACCATACACTGAAACACTACCCAGAAATCATTCACCTAAGAGAGCTATACAAAGAGGGAGTGATGTACTCCGAACAACAACTCCAAGAGCTTGCTTATAAATATATAGAGCTCTGCGAGATGCTTGACTATAACATTACTCTCTCCTGACTCTGCTTGTTCCTGTGAATACATATCAATTCCTATCAAGGCGCGACTGTTAACGATATTATCCAACCGCTTTTCGAGCAAAAATTGCTGTCAAGCGCCAATAACTCAAATCTAGCGTTGTTAATGAAACACCGTTACAACTGGAAAGATAAGCTCACAATCGAAACAGGAGCGACCCAACAAACCAAGAGCGTGGTAGAAAAGATAATGCAAGCGAACAAAGAGGGCAAGAGTTCAGGCTTAACACCGCCCACCATATGAGGCTAAGCGCTACACATACGCAGAGCTGAACAAGGCGCGCCCAATCTCGCCGACAAATCCGGCATAAGAGAAAGAGGCAGAGCCTCACCATATTACACTAGTTAAGAGTACCATACTATGTGTGTGTATGTGTGAACCGGAGTGGGATAAACCACAAGGCTCTAGTATTATATACATAACATTTATTTGAGCTATTAAAGTTAAGGCTTATGCACTAGGGCTATATGGGGGGTAGCGGGTTAGGGGTGTGGGTTGAGGGTGAGGGGATCGTTCACAAGAAAATTACCAATTTTTTTGAACGCACCCATCCGCCAAGACGATATAGCACGCTGAGTGCACCGGACATAACTTTTTATCGAGCTAAACGACTTCACTTATGAGATTATATCGCAATTTAACAGAGATTATGAAGGCGAAGAAACTGGGCCGCAAACAGGCACAGAAGCAGGTCGGTAGTACAATCTTCGAGCTCGATCGCCCGATAGGGGAGCTAAAATGTTACATTTGTGTCGACGAATTATATAACCGGCTCTGAGCGATATCTAAGACAATATTCAAGAAATACGAGAAAAAGGACGAATAATGGAGTCGTATAAGAGCCGAGAGAGTCCTTTGGGTGAAAAAAGTCTCGACGGAACGACTTGGGGGATAGATGATGATGTAGAGGTAGCTCAGTGGTGGAGCAGGAGCCTGAAAAGTTCCTTGTCGTAGGTTCGAATCCTACTCTTTACAGGATATCCATCCCTCCTAACTTACTATAATGCCAGAGGCTGGGAGGGGTAAATGGTGGGGAAGGGAAATGGTCCCGTGGGTTCGAATCACAGCCCCATCAAATTAAATAAACCACGATACTCATGTCAACTATACTTTTATTTGATATATGATATAATATGGTCGAAACAAAAGAGGTCCGTAGATCGAACGAATATCCTGATATCGATACCAGCATAGATTCTAAGCAGCCGGCACCGGAGGAGGAGGTAGTAGAATGAGCGTTATTAGAGAGACTTAACTCTAAACGATGGAGGATGACGTCATGAGCGATATATCATATAAAAGATAAGGAAGGGAAGATAGTACCGTTTATCCCGAACGAGTTCCAGCTCTATTATCTGAAGAACAAACATAACAGGAACATTATATTGAAAGCTAGACAGATGGGGTTCAGCACGGTGGTGCAGTTGGATTATCTGGACGACGCGCTGTTCAACCCGAACTTCAATGTCGGGATAATAGCACAGGATGTAGCTACCAGTCAGCTGATAAGGAAAGATAAGATCGAATTAGCGTTAGATAACCTGCCGAGCGATATGCAAGGGATCCGGACCTACGATAAAAGTAACGCGCGTGAGATAACGTTAAGCAACGGGAGCTCTATCTATATATCTAACACTTTCAGATGAGGTACGTTACAGAGACTGCATGTGAGTGAATACGCGAAGATCTGTGCTAAACGGGCGGAGAAAGCGCAGGAGATCCAGACAGGTGCGTTCGAGGCGGTCGCGATGGACCAGGAGATCACTATCGAGAGCACCGCGGAGGGTAACGAATGAGATTTCTTCGATAAATGTGAAGAATATAGCAAGATGGTCGGGAAACCGTTAACACCGCTAGATTTCAAATTCTTTTTCTTCCCTTGGCGGTTAGACGAGAATTACGCGTTCGATAGTATGTTGGTGACCAGGAGCCAGGAATGTGATATTTATTGCAATAAACTGGAACAGGAACATAACATCAAACTCAGCGAAGCGCAGAAGAACCGGTATTATCTTAAACGGAAAGAGAAACGTGATACTATGTTGAAAGAATATCCATCCCATTATAAAGAAGCGTTCCTGTTAGCGACCGAATGAGCGTATTACGAGAGCGAGATCAACACCTGTTATCAGCAATCGAGGGTCGGGAAAATCGCTTATGATCCGAACCTATTAGTATATACATCTCGGGATATCGGTGGCGCGAACCCGAACAGGGGCGGTGATAGTACCGCTATCCGGTTCTTCCAGATGTATAACAACGAGATCAGGTTCATCGATCATCGGGAAGGTTCAGGGTATTCGTTATTACATATCCTTGAACATATCGTTAAAACGAAGAACTATATCTACGGTAAACATATCGGGCCACATGATATGAACCAACACGAATACACTACCGGGGTCACGAGACTCCAGACCGCTAGACAGCTTTGATACGATTTCGAGCTGGTTAGGAGCCCGAAAGGCGCGATCAATAACAGGATCGAGGCCACCAGACAGCTATTCTCTCGCTATTATTTCGATGAGAAGAACTGTTGACAGGGGTTAACTAAACTGAAGAAATACAGACGTAGACGGGATTCAAAGAACGGGGTATTCCAGGACGCGCCTGAACATAACGCGAGCTCGCATGTAGCGGATTCGATAGGTTACGCTTCGCAGCGGATAAGCGAAAACGGGGCCAAGACTGGCGATATCGAGCCAGGGGTGATCAAGATGGACCGGAAGTTATAGGGTAGAGGGTGTATTTACTTTATTAACAATCTATTAACAATGGCTGACACAAAATCTAAGAAATTATGGAAAAAAATCGAGCTGAGGGAGAAAGTGATAAGCGATTACAAGAACCGTAGCAAAAACGACGCGTTTATCGATGTCGCTGGTGAGGATATGAAGTTAGGGGACACGAAGACCGACGAGCTGTTGGATAGCGTTAAATCCGAGCTCCAGAAAACCGAATCAGCGTTATCTGAACGTATAGACGAGTTCGAGGTAGTAGATAAAGCGTATCTGGATATGGAGAAGAACCCGGACCCGTTCTATGTCGATTATAACCTGCTATTCGCGAACGTCGATCTCCAGATGAGTGTATCGTACGCCAATACCATGAAAGTGGTGTTTTCTGGTACCAACGAAGCCGATATGATGAACAACGATATCATCACCAAGACCGCGGAATATGATTTCAAATACGAGATGAATATGTGACTGAACGAGTATATCGCTGGGATGGATAAATTCCTACACGGGGTAGCGGTGTTCCATTTCGATGGCTGGAACAAAGATACCAACGCGCCGGTGATGTTTATCCCTGATGTAAGGTACTGGAGACCGGACCCTAAATGATGGGGCCACGAAAAGAATTTCAGATGGGCTGGTAACTACGCATGGATGACTAAACAGCAAATGCGTGATAAAGGGTACAAGAACGTCGACGAGATCAAGAACACTACCGAGAAGACGAGCAAAAGGAACGACGATAAACAGGTCGCTGAGGCGTTCGATAAATCTGACGACGAGGCAGCGTTGTTCCAGGTATATCATCATATGAGGACCGACAATAAAGGTAACAAACAGCTGGTTACTACAAACGCTGAATGTAGCGTGTATCTTAAAGGTATCGAGCTAGAATATAAGATCGGTGATAGGCCGGTGTTCCCGTTCTCGTTAGATTACTGGAAACCGCAACGTGATAACCCGTACGGGGTTAGACCATACGATCTCTCAGGAAGGAAACAGAACGCGTTGAGTCTGTTATTGAACCTAGGGGTAAAGAAAGCGATAAGGTCTAGTTTAGGTAACCATATCTTGGTCGATAAAGACGCCGTGGTAAACAAAAACGATCTTAAACAGCTTTCAGAGTTCCCGGAGATAGTGTTAGTAGATACCAAGAAATGACAGATAAGTTTAGATAACACCGCACGTGAGATCACCAGATCACAGGTCCCACAAGACAATTTCAGTATGTTCAACCAGCTAGAGGTGCTAAACCAGGTGGAGACAGCGATAGGCGCGAACCAGCTAGGGATCAGCCCGAAAGGTGAACAGACAGCGGAAGAGATAAGAGAGAACGCTGCGAACGCGAACCTCAGGTTAGGGATGATAAACAAGGTAGCGTTCAATTTCTATGTCGATCTATACATGAAACGGTATATGATGTATCTATACCATCTCCCGGAAGACGCGGAGAAACTGATCGTGATAAGCAACGATTACGGGGACAGATATATGACGTTCCAGTTCAAACACCTGAAACTATCACAAGACCCGCATATCGATATCAGGTCGAAGCTCGAACAACAGCTCAAGAACCGTCAACACTTAGCTAACCATATCGCTATCCATACATACCTAGAACAGTTCTCTCAGACCCTGAAAACTAACCTCGCTGTTAGGTTGAGTCTTAGACAGCTACTTAGAGAAATGCAGTACAGCGAAGAACAGATCCATGATTTCGTGCCGGAGACGTTAGAGGAGATGGACGCTAAATCTCAGTTGATACTTATCAGCAGGAACGAGAACCTTGAACCGTTAGCTCCTACCCAGCTATGGGAAGAGCATGAGGTATATCTACATGTGTTTAAACAATGTAAAGAGACGGTCGCTAAAAGGCTGGCTATCACTGAGAGGATCAACATGTTGAAGAAAAGGAAAGAGGAGGAACGTAAACAAGGGATGACGACAGAGAAGATGGAATGAGACGCTAGTAACGCGTTGAATAGTGTAAGGAACCAGACGACAGCGAACATGATCAACCAATGAAACGAGTCATGAGGCTCTAGTCTAAACGAGATCACTTAGTCACTTTTTATTATCTAATTATATTCTACCATGACTGAAAAGAAAACAGTAAAGAAAGCGACAGTAAAAAAAGTAACAAAAGCTCCAGTAAAAGCTCCAACAAAAACAAAAAAAGAGACATCTAAAGAAGAAACTCTATTGATAGCACAAAAAGACGCTATCTTGAGCCATTACGGTCCGAAAGATGTTGTCTCTGACGTTAATAAAGAAGCAATAGACGCAATAGACGAAAAAATCAAAGCACTTTAAGTTTTTATATTTTATACATTATTATTATCATGACAGATCCAGAAGCAAAAGTACCTACTCCAGGAGTAGAAGCAGAATCAGCACAAGCAACTCCAATATGAGGGCCAGCGGTAGAAGAATCTATCAAGAAAGACGCAGCTGACGCACAAGCAAAGAAAGAGACAACTAAACTATTATCTGACGTTACTCTTATGTTAGGGGTAGAAAACGATCTCCCTGTATGGGACGACATCGTTGATGATGAATTAGTTAACAAAGAAACTAAAGCGGCGATGAAACTCGACCGAGGTAAGAAATATCTCGATAACGCTGTAAAAATCTGTATCAGTTTCCCATCGATCATCAAAACCAATAAAGAGATATTAGCTGATCTGATGAAATTATACGAGGAAGCTAAAACTGATAACGAGTCTAGGAAACTTAAAGAAGATATTGTCGCTACTAAAGGACAGATCGACGGTTTCTATGCACAGATAGAGGCACTAGCATGACTAAACGATACATACAAAACTATATTAACTGAACTTAACGCTCTTTAATCTATTACTAAAAAAACATGAAAGATGAACAGACCATCGATCTAGGTTGAGGGAAAGCGGCTATAATGGGGTTCGATGAAAGCGACGGTACCCAGGAGTTCTTGCTACGTACTAAATACAAAAGCAAGATCGATCAGGTTATCGAGTTTTATGGGGTCCCTTATTGCTGGAAAAACGATATCAATAAATTCATGAGATATCAGGTCCAACCACGTCATTACAGTATAGTACATGACCATTTTTACGAAGTCTTAAAATCTACCTGATACGGGGTCGAGGATTTCGATTACGCTAAAATGCAGGACGACTATAACGAAAGGAACTCCGGGAAACCGATAGGGCTAGACATTAAGGTTAATATAGAAGCGTTCACTAAAGCGCTCCCTAAAGAACACCAGGCATGAGGTGGAGAAACAACACCAGAATCTAGCCAGATTATCGACCAGATGGCCGAGATGATGGCTGAGATGAAAGAACTAAAAAAGCACATTTTACCTGCTAATGAAACTAATGAACAAACTAACACCACTTGAGAAAGCGAGGATGGCGAAAGCGAGCAAAGCGAAAGCGGACAAAGCTGAAACTGAAGCGCAAATGCCGAAACAAAACCAAGCACCAAAAAAAGAAAAGCCAACAGCCGAGGCACCAAAAAACCTTGAAAGTAAGATGGACGCTATCTTGGATAAATTACCTATGATAGAGAGATGTAACAATATCTGTAATTTTCTGTTAGACCATTACGGGTTAAAGAAACATTTCAAGGAGTTGATGGATATCGAGAGCGAGGCACGTGATAAAGCTGAGCTATACAGAATCTTCGAACATTACGGGATAGCTGAATGATCAGAAGAGACACCAGAGTTATTATACAAAACTAACTACAACAAAGACGAGCATGTAGCAACGATATGTAAATATCTAGCTATTAAAGAGAAAGATTATGATAGAGAACTTTTTATTGTTAAACCAGTACCAAAACATGACAGCACCTGAAACAAATGAGGAGATAAACATGCCGGACCTGCAAGCGTCGCTAAAGGAGCTGACGAAAAACAAGGCTTGGATATTCCTTACTAGCATATGGACAGAGGCACATGATACAATCGAATCTAATATCCTAAAGACTAGGACAGATCAGAGATTGATTTTTAATGCTGATCATATCATGAAAGAGAGAAGGGATGTCATAGAAATAATGCTAAATGCGCCGATAGTCAAGATAAAAGAACTTGAAGATAGTATTTTCGCAACAACACAACAGGCGAAGCCACTAGAAGAAAGATTACAAGATTATGGCGAGAACTTCAAAAAAGAATCAATAAAAAAAGGCTTAATAAAATAGAGGTAATCGCAGTCGTGTACTGCGCTATCTCTAGGTGCGATAGTTTTTGGCTTAGAATGATAATGTACCCTCGTTTTATTCTTATTAAGCGCTGATGTGTTTTCTGTCGCACCTAGACATAGAAAAAAGCTCTTGCAAAATTCGTTTTTTTATTTATTAAATATATATTACTTATGACCAAAACTGGTGATAACTTGGATCCCTCTACCGAAACAGAGGACTTGGTAACTCCTGCCGTAACTGGAGAAGAAGATGAAGATAACCTTGACGAAGAGGAGAATCTTGACGAGGATCAAGATGACGATCAAGATGATGATGAGGATGGAGAACCTGAAAAACCACAAAAAGATTACAAACAGAAATTCAACTCCGCGATGAGTAATATCAGGAAACTCACTAAAGAGGTAGAAGATTTGAAGAGTAGTAAAAAAGGTGGTACCGACAACATCTCTGAGGAGGACATGGATAAATTACGTGAGAAGTATGACGAAGAGGATCTTGAGATCATCACAAAGGTGGTTAACAAGCAAATCAACGACAACGACTCAAGTAAATTAGCCCAAAAGGAAGAAAACATTTTCCTTAAAAAGTTCCCTGAAACTTCTGGACCTCAACTTAAACAATTAAAGTTTATGCAGAAAGAGTTCGGTTATAGTTTAGAATACGCGCACGAGATAACGTTTGGGGAAGGCAAGAAAGCTAAACCACAAGACCATTCAATCAATACTGGGACCGGAGGCGAACCTAAAAAGAAAGCTAAAGCGGAGACAGATGATGAAGCGTTTAAGGCCATGCAACAACATTATGGTGCGTAATGAAAAAAACAGGAATCAGCAAATAAGGGGATTAAAAGCCTTTTTATTTTGCTAAATTTTATATAACTATGAACGATTATACAGGATTAAGAAATGGGACGAGTACATCGTCTAACGCGTTTCTAAATAAAGTAGTAAGACAAGTATTAAAGAACTTCGAACCTAACTTAGTTTTCGATCAGTTCGGTGAAGCTCCAGTAGACGAAACATCTGCTGATAACGTGATTTGGGCTAAATTCCCAGCGTTAAGTTTCTCACCAGCACAAGCGTCTTTGATTGACGGTGTTACACCTAACGATCAAGCGTTCACTGCTACAACTATCAGTGCTGCTTCGAAACAATACGGTCTATATGTAATCATCACAGACAAACTTAAAGCTAAAGCGTTATTCAATATCGCTATGATTGCTGCTGAAATCCTTGGTGACAATATGGCTAGAATTTGTGATAATGTGATACAAAACGAAGTATTCGACAACTCTACTAAGAAACTATACTGTGCTACAACAGCTGGTGGAACACCTGCCGCTAGTAGAGCAGCGACTGGAGCAACTAACCGTATGTTCACATACGATCTTGCTAGAGCGTCTACATATCTTTCAAGTGTTAACGCACCTAAAAACGGAAACACATACACAGGTGTTATCCATCCGTTAGTTTCTCATTATCTTAAAACAGAAAGTGGAGCTGGTGGGTTACTAGGAATCAGACAATATACTGTTGCTGGTCAAGAATCTATCTACAAAGGAGAGGTTGGGATGATCCACGGCGTAAGAATGATCGAAAGTTCAAACGTTAAGACATACAATTCTACTGTTACGATTTACCCAACAATAGTATTCGGAGCAAGAGCTTGGGGTGTCACAGAATTGCAATCACTAGAAACTGTTGTTAAAGGGTTCGGTTCTGCTGGAACAGCTGATCCAATGAATCAAAGAATGACAATAGGTGTAAAGAAATCATTCGCTTGTAAAATCCTTAACGACGAATCTATTGTTGTTATCGAATGAGCAGGAGTATCTCTATAATTTTTATCTTTATAATTGTTAATTTATTATGACTGAAAAAGCATTAAAACAAATCGACAGAAAAACTCGTGACCTTAATATGAAGGGGAGTTATATGTTCGATAATTTCACAGACAGAGTTATAGGGAGAGGACCATTAGGGAACGTGTTGCCTGTTGTTACAGACGCATTGACTAATGTTATCTCTACACCTCTATCTACTCTTTATGTAACAAATATTGAAGCACAAGCATTGTTTTGTCCTTCAAACGCTGCTACTGGGTTAGATATCGCAGGTGATCAAGTAGATACTAATGGATGGGAAATAGGTATGTCTGAACCAGGACAAGCTGACGCAAGATTCATATTTACTGTTGGTTCAGAACCTGTTGGGTTCTTTATCGAAGCTAAATTCACTGTTGCTGATGTATCAGGTTCAAACGAAATCTTGATAGGATTCCATGAGATGGCTACTGTTGAAGCTGCAAGAGGATCATATACTGATTACTCATTATTCGGAGCAATCGGAGCTGACCTTAACTTAGCTACTAACCTAGCTTCTGCTGGTGAAACTTTGACTGACACTACTGACGATGTATCTGATACAGTTGCATTTGTTCTTAGAATGGAGGTTGATACTGACGGTAAAGTTACATACAAGATGGCTAACACAGCGGCATTAGTTGCTTCTGGGATAGTTGTTCCTACTGTGGGACTAGACTTCACATTCGCTGATGGGACTGTTCTTGTACCATGTGTAAGACAAATACAAGACGCTGGACTTACTGGTACTCTTGTTATGAATTACTTAGAATGTGGTTATCTTAACTAGACAGTTAACGAGAGCTTAACTGATTATAGGTAGGGCGGGCTAGCTCGCTCTACCACTTAATCATTTAGATTGTAACCACTATCAGATGTCAGCAACAGTAATACCAGCAGCAATAGTTAATGCGAGATTGCTCGCATGAGTCGACGACGAGAACGTTACAGACGCGCAAGCGATAATCATGGTAGATGATATCTATCAAGAGCTCATCGATCTCAAGAAAGAGACGTCTGAGGATTTCTTGCACCAAACAGCTTTCATTGATACGTTGCTATATCAAAACAAATATACTCTACCTACCTGATACAGGGATATCGAAAAGATACTCTTATTTTCTGCAAAATATTCAGCGCCTACATATACAGCTTGGGCGGCGAGCACAGTATACGCGGTATGAGATAAATGTTTACAAGGTGGGAGATCATATATCTGTAACCTAGCACATACAAGCACCGCTAGTTTCAAATACACACAGACATATACAACATCTGTTATTATGGTAGCAGGAGAAACTATTACTATCAATGGGCTGGTTTATACAGCGACAGCGGCCGGTGCGGCGACAGATCCAGGAGATTTCGCGATAGGTGGAAACGAAGCTACTTGTCTTATAAATCTTATGAAGGTAGTGAAATCTGAAACAGCAGGGACAGTTGATACCTTTATCGCTATCTCTGATTATCATAAACAACTGAATACTGATATAGAGTTAGTGATCACTAACCCGACCGGACATACGATCAATATCACAACCAATATATCAATTACAACATCCGAGACCTCTATCGATGGAGCACGAGGAGCTGAGACAGGAGGGAACTGGATAGAGATCAGAGAAGGTGATGTGAATGTAGTACAACAGAAAGTAGATTATGCTGCGATGGAGAGATTCAACGAAGTATCGAACGATAACCCGGTATTCTTTTTCATGGAACAAGAGATAAGATTATACCCTAAACCACAGGAAGCGGTAACGAGGGGGATAATGATCGACTATATCCAGAAACTACCGACATTGACTGCGACAGTAGATGACGCTGAACTATACCTCGAAGATAAATTCGAGAAAGCGTTGCTATACGGGATAGCATATAAAATGCAGGAATTTATCTCGGTAGATAGCGCTCTATTCAACACCAAATATGAAATGCACAAAGCTAAAGCAGGTAAACGATGGGCGAACAGGTTCATGAATAAAGTAACAGAACAACTTCCAGCTTTACATAATTATTCGAGAAATGGTAGATAAAAAAGATAAATTTATCCCGTTCATAAACGATAAACGGTATGGTGGGATGTCAGAGAACGAGTTCCTGTATAACGGGATCAATTTCGCGTATGGAGAGAATGTTGATATATTCACTAACCCTAAAGGGGTGACACTAGCTAAAGATTTCACCGATATAACAATGAACGCTTCAGAGACTATCTCTGGGAACGTGATGAAAGTGTTGATGTTACCGAACGATATCCAATCGAACGCATATTTCACCGATACTGGGAAAATATATATCGATTCATGATCAGGTGCGGCGTTGGTACATACGATGGCGTTAGCTGATAAAAAAATCCTGAACGCGATAACATTCAGCACATTCGTGGTAGTATTTACATCATGAGCGTTACATAAGATCACATTCACTGGCGATGATTTCAAGACATTCGCTAGTATAGCAGAATCAGCGTTAACGTTCACAGCAGAGTTCCAAGGGTTCACTGCGGCGGATAGCTTAGATTTCCCGGTATATAACTATTCAGATAGTATCTTATATCGAGGTGGCGGTAAATATCTATTCTCTACCCCTAACACATTTATCAGTGTATCGACTTCGCTGACGTTACCGACAGGCGATAAGATAGTAGGGTTATCTTTTTTGAACAATAACCTGAAAATATATGTGAACCATCTAAATACTAACAGCAAACTATTTTTCTGGAACGACGTAAGTTCCGACCATATCATATATAATAACAGGGTTTTCAAAGCGGTGACTACCGACGGACAACTAGATTACGCTGTCTGTACTGACGGGATGTATATCTTCAGCTGATACCAATGAGTGAAAGTATATGACGCCGATTTTTCTGAGTTCGGGTTATCTTGAGCAGTAAACTGTGTCCCACAGAACCTTATCGGGATCGACCCTTATTTCTTCTATGTAGGGTACGAACATAAACTATATAAATTCGGGAAAAGATATACCTCATTAAAGAACGGGGTTATTATAGATAAATTGTTCGCTGACCATATAACAGCTATGTCACCGTTAGTGGTATATAAAGGGACAACGTTTGTAGCGACCGATGATGTAGAGGTATTAAAGAAATCTGATACCCATTACTGTACCACCGGTTATCTCGAGACCACCCAATTCTATGGCGAGACGATGGAGAAGATCAAAAGAGTGAACAGGATATTCTTAGCATATTCGTTGATAACAGGAGAATCGTTCGATATATATTTCTCTGTCAACGGATGAGCTTATTCAGGGACAGCTGATCTAACAATAGATAACGGGGCACTGAAATGGAAAGAGTTCTTCAAAGCACAACTTACAGGACTCACCAACCACTGGATCAAAGTAAAGATAGTATTTAAAGGGGTTACCCCATGGACCACAACACCTACATTATATGAGTACGATATGTTCGAAGAGTATATAGAAAATAGCTAATTTTTAGTCTTTAATATTTACAAAAATGGCGAGAAGAAGTTGAGCGAGATTTACTTCATCAGGTCGTTATATATGAAGGTCTACACCTTCATCCTCTAGTGGTAGCTCTAGTTCTTCTAGTTCTAGCTCTTCTAGTGGAAGCTCTTCTTCATCATCAGTAGCAGCAGCAGCGGCAGCAGCGGGGATAACACCTGGGAACGCGGCAGCTATCACAGCAGCAGCTTGAGGAGCTCCATCTAACTATAACTACTGAGGAGGCCAGACTTTCACGTGAGGTGATCCTGGTTATTACGGGAACAACAGCGGAGGTTCATATAACTCAGCACCAGGTGAAGGATGAGTAGCTGACGGATATACAGCACCTAATTCTGGTTCATGACAAGAGGATTGGACTGTATATGATCCAGAGACAGGAGAGAGAGGGGTACCATATAACGATAGCTCGTATGCTACTAAACCCGATGTACCGGTAGATGAAACAAAGACAACAGAAGGACCGACAGGTGAATCACCTGGTCCGGTACCATGAGATATGGAGGCAGAAACAGGAGCAGGATGAGAAGATATAAGCGATATCGCTGGTTCGTCATGAAAGATGGGTAGCGGGAACTCTGCTGACTGATCTAGTAACGGATGATCAGATTCGATAGACGCTGCATGAGCGAAAGCGTTCAATAGATGACAACAAGAAAATATAGCTAATACACAAGCGAGTATGGCGGCACAATGATTCGGGGAAGCAGAAATAGCTACCAAGTTAGCAGGTATGTTCGCTGGCTGAAGTAACGAGCTGTTCGCTAAAAGATATGCAGCGTCTAAGGTAGGCGAAGCATGAACACAGATGGGAATCAACAGTTTGCATGAAGCGGCTGGCCCTATAACAAGAGAATCTGACGAGAGTCCATACTGGAACCTTTTCGGGAACGACGCCATCAATCAAGAGAAAGTACATCCAGGATATATGAACGACAGGAACGCTATCATAGCTAGCTCGGTTGCGCTCAATAACGATAATTTCAAATTCATGAGTAACGCTGAAAGAGAGGACGCTATCACAAGAGATATAATCAACAGACAAGAATACGGGATCGATGAGAATATCAGGGACTGGTATGACCAAACTATCGATACAGTGAATTGATTGTTATCTAAAAATGTCCCTGAACTGAAAGCTGACGATTATTTCAATATGATGTTAAACGGCCAAGATACTACATGAGTTTCTAGTAATAACCCGATGTATCAGGCAGGGAAAAGGAGATACGATAAACTTAATAGCTACGTAAATATGGGTGAAGCTGGGATAACTGACGCTGTTACTAACAGCACATTATTACCAGGTAGTAACGAATGGAACGACCTTATCACTAAAGGGTTCGGTGCGGTATTGACACAAGCACAAAGCACTATGTCGTCAGAGACTAGCGTAACAACAAGTCTTATGACAGAGATTATGGGGTTCAACCCAGATAACTCGTTAGCTAGCCAGGCAGCGAACTCACCGTTATTCGAATGACTAGAATGACAGATAAGTCTCGCTATCCTAAACACTATGACAGAAGACCAGCTCCCTAGTTTCGCGCAATTCTTGTTAGATGATGAAGAGGTACAGAAACAGAGGATGTTAGGCGCTGATACAGTAGCAGAGATAAATGTACTAAACCAACAGATAGGTGATCTAAGTGATTCTATGAAAGAGATGTTTGTAGAGAACGGAGGTACTGACGAAGACACGGCGTTTATGGCGGCGTATGTGACAGAGAAATCTAAACCGATGATCAGGAAACTGGATATGTTACAAACTAAGTACGGGAACGAGGCGGCGATGTTACAGATAGCGTCAGAGAACGCTAGAACCGAATACGATTCCCTTAAATATAACAAACAAGCGAAACTCGATACCTATAACTTTTTATTAGGGATGATCGATAAACAATACGCACGTGATCAAGGTGAACAAGCGCTAGCGTTCCAGAAAAGACAATACGAAGAAAATAAAGCGTTCCAACAACAGCAATTCGATCGACAGAAGGCTGGTAGCCCGATAGATACACCATCGGTAGCTAGCGGGAATATAACTAGCTTCGATCTCTCAATTAACCCTGGTCAGACAGCGGAATCTAACGCAGCGTTCGCAGGAGCGGCCGCAGCATTAGGGATGAGTGCTTCAGCATTAGCATGAGCACAAGCAGCGCTAGGGAACAGTAAACAGAACATCCAGCTAGATGAGGCGGCGATGAAACCATTCGTAAACGCGTTACATGCTATGAACAAAGCTGGGGTCAAGGTATGGGTATGAGATACAATAAGAACAGAAGAGAAACAGAGAGAGTTAGTAGATAAATGATTATCATGGACTATGGATAGCAAACATCTAAAAGGGATGGCGGTAGATATCTATGGTGGCCAAGGTAAGGGAGGGAAATTATTGAAACCTACAACAGAGAATATCCAACACATGAACGCGAACGGTTGGTATCAGCCAGCAGCGACATTAGCTAAATGAGATTACTGACATTTCGAGTTCAGGGGAATGCCTGGAGGGGAAAGTAACACCTTATATCAAGGGATTATGAATGGCTCGACCTCTAAAGCAGAGATATATTCACCAAAAAATCTTACAACATTAGGGTTAGAATGACAGACCCAGACACAGATATCAGAAAAGATGACAACAGATATCATGAATAAATATATCAACGAGAATACTAGCACAGCAGAGATCAACGACCTAAGAGAGAAAGCTAATAAAGTCATATGAGCTACCGAGGAACACATTATAGCCGCTACTCAGAGCGCGATGGGGGTAAAGAAAACATTAGAATATCTTAACGACGAATCAGTTTCTCTTACTACTAAGGCTGAGGTAGCGAAGATCGCACCACGATGGAAATATCTGGTAGAATCTAACGGGATAGAGAAAGGTGATATGAAAGACCGACTAAAAGCTGCGTGAGTACGAGACACTTACGGTAAAAATTTATATAATAATCTATATTAGATATGGGGTTTTTTGATTTCTTAACAGGAGGGAAGGATAAAGGAGAAACTGCTCCTAATTCTCCTGTTACTAAACAAAGTATCTTCTCATATAAACCTACCCAGTTCGGGTACCAACCAGAACAGATAGAAAACAATATCCCTAAGATTACTCCACCAAAACAGGAAAACGTGTTCTCATATAACCAACAGCAACCACAGATAAAGAACACAACAATAGCACCGACACAGAATAAGGTAGAGGCACCAAAGATGTCTATTTTCGATAAAATCAAAAGCCCTAACGTACCTATAATTTCGTCAGACGATATAACATGATGACTAGATCAAGCAGAAAAATCTGTTCAAGAGTTCAGGACAGCGGTCCCTAACTATACTACATGATTAGGTGGCTCTATCGCATGATGATTATCAACATTAGCGTTATGATGAATCCATGTGTTACAGAGTGTTAACGCTGGTGTCGATAGGATGACTTCATGATTATGAGGGATATTATCAACAGAGCCTACCGCTAAAGATATCTGAGAGTTCGGGTTATGATGAATCCAGACGGTATTCAATGTAGCGTTCCCTGCGATATCTTTATGATTCGAGATGATATTAGAAGTCCCAGCAGTACAAAAAGGGTTCGAATGGTTCGAAGAGGTAGGGGCAGACGAGTTTGTAGAGATTTCTAAAAATATACCATGATGGAATAAATTACCAGAAGAGCAACAAAGAGAGGCGCTAGCGATCGCTAAATTTGTTACAATAGGTGTAATACTTAAAAAAACTTTCGCTAGAATGAAGACCAAAAAACTATCGACAACTGAATGAGCTATCGATCCAACAGCACGTCAAAAAGCGGTAGCTATATTAGAGATACAACCATGAGAAACATATAAACAGGCGTTCAAAAGATTAGCTAAAGAAAGACATCCGGATAGACCAGGATGATCAACAGAGGCGTTCCAAGAGATAAACGAAGCGTATCAGGTACTAGAATGAAAGATAGATTTCAGTAAAGAACGAGCAGAGGTACCTAAAGCTGATAAAACATGGGTAGCAGACGCTGTATCGAAAGTTACTGAAAAGATAATGAAACCTAAACAATGATCTGTTATCAACCCGTTCAAGAAAGAATGATCGTTCAAAGATTTCGAGGGATGAGAGCTGAAAGCATGAGGTGCGGGAGCGTGAGAGATCACCCCTAAAGAATCAGTAGAGCCACAGAAATTCGCTGATTTTATTCCAGAAGAGTTAGCTGAACAGAAAAAGGTAGAGACAGAGGCAGAGAAACTAGCGGTACCGAATTTCGCTGATACTATCAATACCAAAGAATATGACAGCGCACAGAAAAAGATCCAAACTAATAGATTGACAGCTATAACCGAATCAGAATATAATCTACTAAACCCTGCTGAACAGCAGATGGTTAAATGAGCGGTAGAGAGATCTATCACAGCATGAATCGATAAACAGAATACTGATTTCAAAGAAACTGTTAAAGAAGTGTTGAAAAGTGAGGAACAGGAAAGGAAATTATCTAATATGACACCAGAGAAATCTAAGCTAGAATATAGGAAAATCGAGAAAGCTAGAGAGCGTATTATGGAAGAGATGGTAACTAAATGATTAGCTAGAGATACTAACGAAGCTAAAGACCTATACGATAAGATGACTGATCTTAAACCTAAAGCACCTAAAGCACCTAAAGCTAGGGCGCCTAAAGAGAGGATCGAGGGGCTGAAAGTTATCTGAAGAGGTGGTAACTATTTTGCTGTTATCGATTGAGTGCAAGGTAAGAAAGCATTCCGTACTTCTGGGCAAGCTAGGAACGCTGGAGAGTTGATCCTTAAAGACGCTAAACTAAAAAAAGAATCTTTAGAGAAAGGGATCGGGCAAAAGAAACTTGAACAACCTATGAAACTGACACCGAACGAATATGACGCATTATCATGGAAATGACAAAAGAATTATACAGAGCTATGGAGGAATTATAAAAAACAACAGAAAGGGGTAGCACCTAAAAAGAAATTGATCACTAGAATAGTTTCAGGGAAAGAGGCTATCAAACTAATCCAGAAAGAGTGAGCGAAGATAACTAAAGCACAGGCAGCGAAACCTAAAGCAGGTGAGATCAAGGTATCAGATAAAGAACGCGCTAGACTTAAAGGGATAAGTACAGCACAGTTTCAGGAGCTAGTAGCTAAAGACCTAAAGAAAACCGAACGCAAGAAGAAGAAACTGTTAAGGGAAAAATTCAAAGAGACGCCTAGACAGGCATACCCGTTAGTGAAAGAGACGGCTATATCTAAGCTTTTCCCGTTATTATATTTCGAATGAAATACAGCAGGGCTAGAATGAATCAAAGCATATGAATGAGATATCCCGGCCCCTAGATCTACCGCCGATGAAGCTAATAGTATAATCTCTAAAGCTAAATGGATCGCACAACCGCTAGCTACCCAGATAAGAGATATATCACCAGAGATATTCAAGATATACGAGAGAACAGAATTTAAGTTGAACAACAAAAGCCAAAGACGAGCAGAATTTGCTACTCCTGGGATAAAGATTCTAGCGGAAGTTAAAAAGAATAAAAAAGACCGAGATAATCTCACTATCGCGTTAGCAAACGCTGACGATATAGGGTTAAGAACTATAAGGACTTTATCGAAGAAATATCCAGGGCTAGAGAAACAGATAGAGTTTATCAGAGCTAAGGTGTTTAGAGATTGATTAGCGTTAGCAAAGAAAGTAGGGTTCGATTTATCAGAGATAAAAGCGTACCGACCGAGGAAAATAAGAGATTCTATCGGGCTATTCAAAGCTATCGAGGAACGAGTAGGGACAGAGAATTTCACACAGATACAAAGAGCTATCATAGAGAGGGCTGCTAAACTTAACTTGAATGGCGAGGATCTACCTTTCGAAGAGAAAGTAAGGATAGCTAATAGTATGATGAGAGGGTTCTCTACCGAGAATATCAACGTATGATCTAACACGTTCAAGAAAAGGAAACTGAATGTGATGAATAAAGACCTAGCTCAATACTATCACGACCCGATGGATTCGTTGTTGATGTATATCAAGAATGTACCAACATCTATATATTTCAAAGAGATGTTCGGATGAGATAACAAGAATATGGATATAATGGAGGATAGTCTAGGTGCAGCGGTATTAGAGCTTGGAGAGAAAAACGGGCTAGATATCAAAGAGCAGATGAGGTTGAAGAAACTCCTGAAAGCTAGACTAGACCATTCAGCTACAAGCGCTACTGTATCGAGATTAAAGAACGCTACATATCTAGCTACATTAGCGAACCCGTTAGCGACACTCACACAGTTCGGTGATCTAGCGTTCCCTATCTACGAGAACGGGGCGATGATGACATTGAAAGCTATGGTGAACAAGAAATGGATAAAGATGGAAGATGTAGGAATCTTGTCATATAATATCGATATGATCGATAATAAACTCAGCAGGAAACGGCTAGATAAGTCGTTGAAGTTGGTAGGGTTTACTAGCGTCGATAGGTTCGGTAAAGAGGTGATGATAAACGCTACCCTATATAACCTAGCTGAACGATCAGTAAACGATCCAGCTAAAATCATGGCTGAGTTAGGGGAGAGCGGGTTAGAAGCGAAAGCGCCTGATATCATTAAAAGGTTACAGACTGTTTATAATATCCTACATAACGCGCCAGAAATGTTGACTGAATGAGGTAAGAAACTATCAAAGAAACAGAGGAATAAATTCTATTCAGACGAGATAAAGAAACTTATGGGAGACGATATATCACAGATCCTATGGAAGAAGGTAGGTAAATATCAACCGATATACGAAGGTAGGATGTCACCGCTATATCTGACAGCGAACGGACGAGAGAGGATGTTGTTCCAATTAAAGACGTTCAATATCTCGGCACTCGATGGGCTGATAAACGAAGGTAGGAAAGAGTTCAAGAAAGCTGACGCTACTACAAATAAAGCTGAGAAAGCGAGACATAGAGTTAAGGGAGCTAAAAATATGGTGAAACTTGCTATGTTATTGACAGCGTTCGGGTACACCCAAAGAGAGATCAAAGATTTCTTCAAAGGGAAAAACAGACCACGAACTAAATTGATGGCTGATTCGTTCTTATCGATCATAGGGTTAAGCACATACGATTTCGGACCGATAGCGTATAACACTACCAGAGTAGAAGAGCTATCACAACAGTTCATCGTACCGCCATCGTTAGCTATATTCTCTAAGATGGTAGAATCTATAAGCTATCTAGTGACACAGACATTGAAATGAGAAGAGATCAATTTGAAGAAAGTTAGTATATTAAGGAATATGCCGTTATTCGGGGACCTATTATATCAACGGTTGAACAAAGATACCAAACCTAAAGATATATGGGATCAGGGTAACATCTGGGACCAAAGAAGTAAAGATATCTGGAAATAGTTTTTAGTAGTTAACGATAACACATGAAAACATTTAAGAGATTCGCTCCTAAAAAGATCAAACTCCCTAAGATTAGGATTAGGGTCCAGAACTGGAGTAAAGAGAAAGACAAAACCCCTGAATACGCGAAAGGGAAAAAGAAGATAATTAAGAGAAGGAAGATTTATAAATAATTTATTGAACTATGAGGATAGACCCGACAGTGATAGAGAAAGAGATGGAGAAGCTTATGAATGAGCAGATTTTCGGGTTCAATACCTCTAAACTAGACGCTATCCAGCAGGTGAAAAACGTTACAGCTGTTGTTGTTAGAACATATGTACCTAATGTTGTCCCACCACAGACTGGATGGATATGGGTAGATATAGTTGGTGGGAAATCATATATATCGACAGGAACAAACGCTGTTAGTGATTGGGGGCTACTATGAACGATAGGTTGATCAGTAGTAACAGGTAAGATAGCGGTAGGGAACGCTTGAGGGTTGACCTCATATACAGCGCTCTCATATACGACAGCTACCCAGATATTCGGGGCACCGATAATTAACGCTGCGACAGAGTACAGAGTATCTAATACTAAAGTGGTCGGGTTAAGACAGACAGCCGCGTATACTTGAGACGATGAGTCAACACCATTTACAGGAATAAATAACGCTCAGGCGGGGACGCCGTACGCTCAGCTAACAGACCTGAATGCACTAAGGGTAGCGTACGAGGCTCTAAGGGATTGATACGAAAATCTCAGAACAGCGCTCCAGACCCACGGGCTAATCAGCTAACACTTGAATTACTAAAAAAAAGTCTTATATAACAATTAGAGGTTTTATTTATTTCTTGCGGAGACATGACAGTAGAAAATTTCAACAAGATGATATGAATAACACTCAGCAGGAAGAAAATCTATCCTGATACATTAAACGATACTATCTATTATTGTGACGCTAGACACGGCACATTGTTAACCGAACCGTTCTGGAAAGTGACGAAGATGGTAGAGACAGCTACCGAACAGACAGTGACATCGACCGCTAACTATAACAACCTAGCAACCGATCTCAGTACAGTACAATCACTTACATATTCATAACCTATTTATCTTTTAATAAACTATTATCATGCCCGGTTCAGTAAACAGTTACCTACTTATGACAGGAGCTATGCTACCTAGAAAGAAAGTCTACGACGATTCAGCCGTAAGCTGATTTATATATTATTGTGACGCTGACCACGGTTCAGCATTAACAGACCCTGTATGGATGGTTACTAAAGGTGCGGTAAACGCAGCAGGTGACGTAGAAGAGGTTTGGAGCACAGATAACTACAATAACGTAGCGACAGATCTAGCGACAGTAGCGTTGTTAACTTTCTCTTAATTTTATATTATAATAATTATCACGATGGGATGACTAAAATTAGATATAGTGTTATGAAAGATGAGAGAAAGGGACGGGTTTTCCGCTTCAGCTTCTCCTAAACTTTTCACTGGCGCTGGTGATCCTAACGGGTCGGCTTCTGCTAGTAAAGCGGGGGATGAGTATTTAGATACCTCTACATGACATAAACGATACGCTCAAGCTGCGGGGACAGCAAACTGGGTAGAATATAACTACATGGCTTAATCTTTATTATTATAATTACCGAAAGATGAAAAAATTTCTTAAATGATTATGACTATTTGTTCTAGGTGCGGTTTTCCTATCGACAGTTTTCGCTGCGTGGAGAAGCACTAACTGGAGCTCGTATGATATGCTAGCTAACAGGTTCTTGTTCACTTCAGGTGGTACACTTTCTGGTGACTATATTTTAGATACCAACAGTGGTGGTACGATTATCGCGTATGGTCCGTTAGTTGATGGATGACTGAACGCGTATATCACAGGATGAGATTATGTAACACTAGCAGATAGTGGCGTATATTTTGACGCTAATTCTGGTACCTATTTTGAAACTAACAGTTGAATATATTTTGAAGCTAATTCAGGGACCTACTATACAACTAACCCATCATGATATATCACGGGTTGAGGGACGCTCTGGAATTTAGTTAACCCAGGTGGGGTGGTAAGAATTTTAACCCCTAAAGATACCACCAATTATCTTGGTATCAATGTATGAAATGGGAACTCGGTATCACAGATAGGGAGTAGTGTCATCGGGACCAACAATACATTAGCTGGTGATTATGGTTTTATCGCTTGATCTTCTTGTACTAATTCAGCTTCTAACACTACAACGTTAGGGTTCAAACTTAATAATAATACACAATATAACGTAGCTTTAGGGAAATATAACGTATGATATACTAGCTGAGTATTAGAGGTATGATATGGTGCAATTGAGTCAACACGTGCTAATTTCTTAACGGTTTTCAAAGACGGTAGCACATGGTTGACGGCTAAAGATATGGCAGGGAACGCCTATATCACTGGATGAGCGATTAGTGGTTCTTATGTTACCATAGCTGATAGCTGAACATATTTTGAAACTAACTCATGAACATATTTCTTAGCCAATAGTTGAACTTATTACGATTCTAACCCAGCAGGGTTCATCGCCTCTATCTGAGGTAACGATGGCGATCTATGCGCGTTATCTGGGACAACAGTGTTCTGTGATGTTACACCAGCCTCAGGGCTGGTAGAAACAGACCCTATCTGGACCGCAGCTAGCGGTGTATATTTCAACCTTAATTCTGGTACATATTTCGAAGCTAATAGCTGAACATATTTCCTAGCTAATAGCGGTGCTTATTATGATTCTAACCCTGCTGGGTTTATTACAGGATGAGAGATAAGTGGGAACTATGTAACTCTAGCTAATAGTGGAGCTTATTATACTACTAACCCTCTATGATACATAACATGAGCACAAGAAACAGACCCTGTATTTATGGCTTTAAGTTGAGATTTCGCGAGAGTCGTGAGAACTTCTACGTGATATCTCGATTTCTGGGGATCACCGCTAGCTGCCGGTAATTCAGCATGGGCATGACAAGAGTTCTTAGCTGAAGATATGTATATCGATTCAGTGCAGTTCTATATAATAGATAATTGAGCGGCAGCTACTGGATGAAATTGAGAGATAACTTATGTTATATATGAAAGCACAGGTAAGGTTACATCATACTGTACTGGTAGTGTAGCAGTAGATTCGTGATTCACACAAGCAGATACTCTCGCTACATTCGATACATGTTATTTATCTGCATGAGATTATTACGTAGAATCTACGTTTTCAGGTATTGTTACAAACAACATCCTAGTCTATTTCCATAACCCATGAATATATACATGATATAACTCTGTAAGATATACTGAGTATTCTGACAAAACACTTTCTTTTAGGTTATCCGAAGGCGAACCTGATAACGAATATGTTATCGGTGATGGCTCTACTGATGGGCTAGCTATGTTCTTATCAGATGGTTCACTTACGAAGCCAAACGCTTATCTTAACCGAGGGGCTAATGTAGGTCTTACTAACAGCACTGTCGGTGGTGTATGATTTTCAGCGATGACTTTATATGATCTTTCTAACGCGACAGGTACATGAGTGTCCTCAACTGCGAACCTATATACTTTCAGGGGGACGGCACTTAATGTAGCTAAAGCATGACATACCCAAGCATGAGATGAATCGGTACCAATATCAAGGATTTTTAGTACTATGACGATAGCTAATAGTGGTGGCTATGAACAGAGTTCACCATATTTACAGATAGACGCACCTACTCGAGGGATAGGAGATCTTATCCAAATGTTCAAAAATGATGTTAAAAAATTCTGGGTAGATAGCACAGGTGATACACATATAGCTGGCAGACAATATAATACCTACGGGATCGATCTAGGTGCTGACGCTTCAACATGTACTGGCGATGTGTTAGGGACTATGAAATTCTCGGGAGATAACTTCTATGGATGTAATTCAGTATGATGGGTACAACTAGATAACTAATTTTATTCTTTTAAGAGGGTATAATGATTTTATGAATATTCAACTCAACCCCAGAAGCTAAAAAGTTTATCGATTCTAAAAATATCGAGCTGGTTCAATGAAACAGGATCGTTTGTCTATGAACAGAACAAACTACCTATGAATGGAACAAGACTTCATGGAAAAACATCAACGGGATCTATATAAAGGGCGAGAAAGGGCAGGACTGACTGGACTGAAAAGATGGTAGAGACGCGAAGGAAGTTAACGAGGCCGCATTGCTCAACCAACTCACAGAAACGATCAGATTAGACGGGAAATTCCAGATAAAGATCAAATGAGAGAGGGGCGAGAAATGAGATCCTGGAGAGAAATGAGATGTAACGATTCCGAACCTATCAGAGATAATAGAGATGTTGGTATGAAAATTAGTGAACAACGATTACTTTATAGAGAAATGTGCGGGGGAAAATGGAATAAACGGGAAAGATGGGTATGGACACGACGGGAAACACGGGAAAGATGGGAAAAGTTGAACAAACGGGAAAGATGGGATCGATGGGAGAGATTGATGGACGGTGGTATTTATAGAGAACCAGAACAACGTACAGTTGTTACCTAGAGAGCTAGGGATCGACGCCCAGAAAAATATATATCTTAACAGAAACAACACCATCATAAAACTTTAATTCTTAACAACTTATCAACATGAACTACAATCTTGCGGATCTAGCATTAAACGGTAACAGTATGGCGTTCTATACAGAAGTGGTAGGCGCGAACACGTTAGAATATTACTGTTTCCCTAGACAACCGGACGCGTTAGTATGATCTAAGACATGGAAAGTGATGTTACTTACAACAGTTACTGCGTGAGGAGCGTTAGCGGCATGAAAATGTGTTCAACGAGCTGGATGATCTCCAGAATACGAGAACCATGCTACCGACCTAGCGACAGTGAAGGCTTTATCTTATTCTTAAAAAATATAGGGGCTTAGCGGCTTAATGTGAGGATATGTACGCGGATTATATAAAGCATTGTATTGAGTTTTGAAAGAAGCAGACTACAATAGATAAAATAGATAATGATCTTGGTTATTCGAAAAGTAATTGTAGGCGAGCCAACCGGAAAGAACAATGAGAGAATAAGAGACAAAGAATAACTGGGTTCAAAAAATGAAAATATAAATTGAAAAAACATTTAATTTTTAACTGTCAATAATTATGGTTTTCCGCTTTAATCCCTTCACGATGAAACTAGATATGGTTACTGCTGCGTCTAGTATCACCCCACAATCTGGATCAGGGACCCCAGAATGAAGTATCGCTGCACGTTATGCAGGAGATTTCTATATCAACGCAACAACAGGGGTCTTATATACTAACCCCACTTCATGAGCAACCACTGGTTGGGAGGTAGTACAAACTGCTCCAGCGCTTTAGTTCGTTAAATCTTTTATGATGAAAAAATTTTTCAAGAAACTTATATGACCTGCGATAGTAGTATCGGTCTTATTGATGGCGCGACAAGCGTTTGCGACAGATTTTATCTGGACCTCGTATTTCAAGGTAGGGAACCCTATCACTTTACCTGCTACCCAGTTTGTTAGCGGATGAGTTACTAGCGGAGCTTATACCTCTGGTGGGACTATGCTTATGCAGATAGGACAGAGTGGAAGTATCTACGCCCATATCCCGCTTCTCGATGGAGCAGGAAACGCGTTTATGACTGGTTGAGGAGTGAGTGGAGTATATTTACCTCTCACAGATAGTTGAGTTTATTACACAACTAATCCGTTATGATTTATCAGTGGATGACAAGTACCTGCTAATGAAACTGACCCAGTATTTTTAGGTGCTAGTGGTGGTTTTGTTTTATGGACTGCGGTAGATACAGGAATTACTGCACCTTGAATAGATACATTAGTCGTTTCACAGAAAGGGATAGTCGATTACATAGAATGAATAACAGCAGACTTATGAGATATTATGACCACAGGTGCGATAGTCTATTCAGCTACTGGTACTGTTGCTAGTGGTGATTTGAGAACGAGCCTAAGCGGAAATACTATATCTTTTGACTACTACACTTCAGCACGATGACAAGTAAACTATTTTGGAGCGTTGTGATTTTATGGTCCAATGTTTGATACAGCAGGGAACGCTTATTCAACTTGAAGTGCTACTTTTGAATGAACTACTTGAGTAATAGCATTATTTAACTGAGGTTCATTTACTGGAAGTGATGTACAATTAGGAACTTCCGTGACTGGTGTATATTTTGACCCTGCAACAAATAATTTCTATGTAGGATATAATTGAGCTAACTGACGAGATTATACTGCAACAAATAGTGTGGTTCTTGGTTCGAATAACGACACAGCAGGAGATTACGACGCTGTTGTAGGTGGTAGAGATAACCAAATAACTTCGGCTAATGAGTTTAATACTATTATATGAGGGGACGGTAGTCAGATTGCGGGTTCAACTAAATATGCTATAATAGCTTGAGGGCAAGATAATGAAGTTTCAGCCGCTTGGTATTGAGGAATATTTTGAGGTATACTTAATGTAAATGATAGAGGACTAAATGCTTCAATAGTTTGAGGACAAAGTAATTATATAGCAGATTCTTATGGTGCAATTCTATGATGAAAAGATAATGTCGCAGGTAATGGTGGACAGCTATGAAGATATGCAATTATAATATGAGGAATAGGTAATGATATAGGGAGAGCTTGAGCAGATACATATGGGCGTGCCATCATCAATGGTTATCATTCAACTATAATAGACGGGGTAAATGATAATGTTCTTATTTGACGTAATATTATTGGTGCAGTAAATGATGTATTCGTATATAACAATACAGGTGGACTTACAACAGATACAGCAGGAGAGTTTATTGTAAACGCCTATGGTGGTATGTCAGTGTTATGATGAATAACAGATAGAGATTGAAATTCATATATAAATGAAACAGATGTTGTCGATACAATGACAGCTCCTTGAACAAGTTGAGAAGTTGTGACATCTAAAGCGGTAGCAAACTATATCGATACATATACGACAGCAACAGGAGGAATAACAGCAAGTGCATATATAATGACTGGTGGATTTATACCATTCCAATTCGCTTACTCTTGAGATAGTGTGGAAGCACAATTCTTTACAGGCGGTGCTTGGGTGACCTCAGCTGTTTATACTTTACCTTAATAAACTATTCTAATTATGAAAAAATTATTATTATTGATATTACCTTTATTGCTCTTTGTTGGAGTTGGTTTTGGGGCTAATTATGAAACTTCTTCAAATACTATTTGAGCTACAAAAGATTCTGTTTGGTGGAAATGAAACACTATTTTTTGTGGGCTATCTGATTGTGTACTTCAAAGACCTGCAACACCTAGCATAATCACAACAGCGAAAAAGATAAGCACGCACTAATTTATATCTTTAATCTTATTACCTATGGAAGTGATCAAGAAACATTCGATCAAGATAACTATATGACTTATCGCTTCGGTGGTAGCACTTATTTGAGTGGTGCTTTGAATGGGTATGAAATATTGAATAGTGACTACAAAAGTAGACTCTAATTCTTCAAAGATAGAGAAAGTGGAAACCAACTTTATAGGTATAAGTGAAAAAGTCACAGCTACTGCAACTAATGTTGAATCATTAGTAAAAGCACAATGAACAATACTAGATATATTACTAAAGCGTTAGAATTTATTGGTAGAGTCATTTTAATTTATTACAAATATTCTTATGGAAACAACTAAAAAAGCATGGTGGACAAGTAAAACAGTACGAGCAGGTGTAGTCTGAGGTATTGTCAGTATAGTAGCATTCATTGGGACCGTTACTGGGAACCCAGATCTCAATTTCTCGGCAGAGTTTCAGGCTGAATTGTTGACATCGATCATGACAATAGTTACAGCAATTTCATCTGTGATGGCTATCTATGGAAGAATTAAAGCGAAAGCTAGGTTAATCCATAAAAAATAATGAAAGATAGCGAATGGAAGAAAATGTTCGATCAATATTTCTCGGAAGAGGAGATCGAAAACAACCTAGAATCGCTATACTCAACAGAATCGGTATCAGATGATCCGTCGTTCCATGATTTTGATTTCGATGAGTTCGGGTATTGAGGCTCGACTGAATCGAATTTCGTGTTCCCTGCTAATAAGCTGAAAATCTTCGACCAATCAGAGAACAGAAAGACGATGACCGCTTGTAGTATATACGCGCCAAGGTTAGGTAACAACGGCCAGAATATCATCGAATACGAGAAACTAGGGCTCCCTGAATATGAACAGCTGGACCCTAAACTTGATCGGCTAGAGTACCGTAAATACGGGAACCTATATACCGGTGGTACTATCCAGAACGCGCTGAAATTCATGATCAAAGCGGAAGCTATCACTTGATGGGCGGTCTGCTCGTCAGCTGAATCTATCGACACCGCGCTACTGCAATGAAAGGTGGTCGTGACTGGTAGTAAATTCGGGGACCGAGGTAAAGTATTCAGGACCAGGAAATACAGCCAGAGTAATAGGTTGCAATGACATATCTTTTGTATAGTATGAAAATATAGAGATAATTATGTTGGTATGCACGGCTATAAAACCTGTCCGTATTTCTTGATAGAAAAGAAACGGCTACCGAAACTGTTCAGTAAAAACGCTATGCTCGATAGATCTGATATAGATCAAGTAGCGTGGTTCAAAGCTAGACACAGTGCTATGCAGATAGCGCCATTGAATAGCAAATTCTATAACGAGACCGATAATTTCAAGATCAAATCGTTATTAGCTGAGGTTACAAAAGAGATGAGATCCTATTACAAATTCAATAAAAACTAATTTTAGGTTGTATGCGCTTCTCATCTCTCGTAATATACTTATAAAGTATGCTAGAACACGTGGAGCTACCCTGCTCTGCGTTTTTCTTTTCCCCTTGCAATCCATTTATTTTTCTGTAATGTAGTAATTAACTTACTGTAATTTGATAACTTTCTTACAGTAATTAACCCAGCTCATTGAACTACTGTGTGAAAAGTTTATATCATACATTGTTTCTAATCTACAAAGCTAGTAGAAAGGTTGAGGAATTGAACTAGGTGGTAGTAGAGACTAAGTTTCTACACTTTGGTCATACCTAAAAAATTGATGACCACCCCTATAACTTTCCTAACTAACTTATACCCAAACTACTTAAACAAACTTGTGAAATTTTATATCTTAGTAACCGTTTATGAGTTTTTGACATTTAGAGTTTAGTTTTAATAAAGATAAGTTGAAGGAAATAGAAAAACACGCAGACAAAGATTTTTTTGAATATGAACCAGACTTAGATAAGATAGAGGAGATGATATTCCTAGCAGAGGAATGAATACATAAAGAGAGATTGAAGCAAAGAAAGAAAGACTTGCAATTAGATAGTAATTATATATAATATCATAGTTATCAAATTACAGGGAGACACATTTATTTGTGTCTTTTTTTCTTAAAAGAAAAATAAACTTTCTCTTGCAATTTAGTTTTGGTTATATAAACAAGGAAAGAACAAACACCGCATTGACGTTTGAGTTTGAAAATCGGGGCAGTCCGATGAAAGCTATGCGCTACGGCACATAGACAAACGGAAAGCCTTTGGTTTACTTTGCGGTGTACCAGGGGCTTTTTATTTACTTTGAATTTTACTTATGGCAAATAGAAGACACTGATATTATTGAACACCGACCTATAAAAGTCGAGGTGAGATGATATATAGATGTAAAACTAAATGAACACTATATTATAAAAAAGGGATAACTGTCTGTGGTGATTGGACAAAATTTGATAATTTTTTAAAAGATATGTGAGATAGACCAAGTAAATTATATAGTATAGATAGAATAAATAACGACTGAAATTATAATAAGGGGAATTGCAGGTGGGCTACTAAAAAACAACAAGCTTGAAATAGATGAAATACTCTGTTATTAAAATGAAAAACATTGAGTGAATGGAGTGGAATTTTATGAGTAAAAAGAAGTACCTTAGCCCAAAGACACTATGTATATGGTTGGGATAATAACAAGGTTTTATCTTATAACAACAAATATTTTGGCAAATAGAAGAATGTTTAGTAAAGAAATTGTAGACTCAGACGCATTTTATAATATGCCACTAAGTAGTCAATGCCTATATTTTCATTTATGTTTAAGCGCCGATGATGATTGATTTATCTGAAACAACAAAAAAATAATAAGAATTATTTGAGGAAAAAAATCTGATTATAAAAAACTTGTAGAAAAAAGATTTGTCTTGGATTTTTGAAATTGAATATGTGTTATTAAACATCGAAAAATAAGTAATTATATTAGAAAAGACAGATATAACAAAACAACGTACACAAAAGAAATGCAAAAAATAAGAGTTAAAGAAAATGGGTCTTACACTGAGAAAACTAAGCCTGGTCAACCAGTGGTCAACCAAAAGACTACCAGCGGTTGACGTAGTATAGGTAAGGATAGTATAGTAGAGAAAAGAAAAGAGTATATTTTAGATAGAGAGGCAACAAAAAAATTATTAGAGGAAGATGAAATTTCTAAATATATCAACGAACTTTTCATTCTACATAAAATGATAGATCTATGATATAAAGTTGAAGATAAGAAATCCGCTTTATTAAAAAATATTGAACGGGTTACTGGGATGTGTTGAGAATATATATGACGTAGAGAGAATTGATCACTTAACTGGAAGCTAGCTAAAACATATATCAACCAACGATATGAATATCGATCAGAGTCTAAAAAGAAGGTTACTAACTATAAAAGTAGCGTAAGGAATAGTTTTAGTATGTACTCAAAACCTAGATGAAAGTAGAAGATTTGATGGTAAGTGGGAGTTGTGTATTAGCACAAAATAAGATGGAATGGTATCAAGACCAGATGAAAAACAATAACGGTCTATTGTGAATATCTAGCCATTACCCACAGCTCGATAAACATACTTCAGGGATCATCCCATGAAAGGTTTATACTATTGCTTGATATTCTAACGTAGGTAAATCGAGGTTCGCGTATTGATACATCAACCATTTCCTAGATAAATGAAAATCGGTAGCGTTTTTCAACCTAGAGGTAGATAAAGGGATGTGTTTCTTGAATTTATGTTGTAACAGATACGACAAATATAACTATCAGATGAAAAGCGAGGACATCGATATCATGGATTTCGAGAAACTGACATTATTCGATGATATCTATAATATCGACGATATAGAGCAAGCTGTTAGTCTAATTAAACCAGATATAGTGTTCATCGATTTCGTACAGAATATCAATGTATTTGGTGCCTCTGGGTATGAAGCGATGGCTACCGTAGCAAAAAAGATACAGCAGATGGCGATCAAGAATAACGCCACGATGTTTAGCCTCTCGCAGTTAAGTAACAGTTCCGCTAAAGATCTCAGTAGAGGTGAGACCGATTTCGTACCATTAAAATGAGCTGGTGAGTTCACGGCCAGTAGTGATGTAATATTGGTATTAAGGATGGTTGAGCATAAATTATGACTGACGATAGTTAAAACCAAATACGCACAGAAACCGAAAGAGGAGATCGAGTTTGATTGCGATTTTGGACGCTCGAAATTCGCTATAAATAAACAATCTTTACCTTGATTAGCATTTTAATAATGACAAAAAAATTGTATAAATTACGGGCAAAAGAACACACTATCGCATTCGATAGCCCTCCAGAATGAGATATGATCGAGGATGTCGACGAAAACTCTAAAATCCTGTATTGTACTTACGATAACTGTATTGAGTTAAGCGAGAAAGCCGAAAGTGAATGACGGGTGATTGTGGGGATCACCTGATGTGATGAGCTTATACAGGTGAAACTAGGGTTCGAATATGATGTCCAATATACGTTTGCTAGACAGGAACATATAGACGAGGTCGCGAACAAACAGTTACTAGAGGAACATAAACTCGAATGACATAAACGATTTAATTCTTGAATGAAAAAAGAAGATGACTAAATTCGAAGTATTACTACAACCGAACGTGACAGCTTCGGTACATATCCCACCAGGACGTGACCCTATCGAATACATCACCGATAAATTCTGACGAGTAGAATCCAACTACTACGAAGAGAACTGACATATTTATCCTATTAGGAAAAAACCCGCACCTGCTGATCAAAAACAGAGCGCTGTAAAGAGAAAAAGAATCCCACGGCAAAATATACCAGCCTGAGAAAAGTTTCGCGTTTAGAATTTTTTCGCCACCAAAGAGAAGCACCTTAACTTTATTATTTATTAGCTATAAAAATGTGAAACACCTTCAAAAAATCATTTTCAAAATACAGAGCCAATAAAGTTGAAATAGATTGAATAAAATTTGATAGTAAATTAGAATGATTGTATTATGAATATCTTAAAGATCTGTGAGTAAAATTTGAGGTTCATCCTAAATATGAGTTACAAGAAAAATTTGTAGGGATGAGTGAAAACATTAGAGCTATAAACTATATAGCAGATTTTAGTTTCTTTATGTGAGAAACAGAGTTTGTTATAGATATCAAAGGTATGCCTACCCCTGAAGCTAAACTGAAAAGGAAATTATTCATGTATAAATATCCTAAAAAAGCGTTGATGTGGGTAGTGAGATACAAATGAGAGTGGGTAGACTATTTCGATAACGAGAAACGTAAGAAAGAAAACAGGAAAGCAAAATTACTATCCGTATGCAACAAAAACCAGGAAAAGAGTGAGAGTCCAGTTAAGAGCAAGTAAAAAGAATTTTCAAGAAAGCCTTGACAACGCATACGGGATGTATATAACCTCATTACTTTACCACCTAAAAAAACACTATGGCTAGAAAGAACTGGATAAAAGCTATCGATAAGAAAATCGATGGGCTAAGAGAATTGAACAACAGACAGATCAAAAAATCTGTATATCAATTACAGATAAACTCTGAATGATTTTATGAGAGCGTTAGGATCAAATGAGAGGACTGTTTTGAGAACTTTTATTCTAACCACAAACAATGAAACAAACTGATATAGACGATATCCATAATTTTGTGGATCAACGAGCTAAAGATAACCAGCACATCAACAATAAGGGCAGGTTAGCGCAGAGATGGAATGAGTTGTTCGCAAGAGGGTTCAATCTGACACCAGAGGAAAGGAAAGAGAAACGTCAGATAGAGAGAAGATTTGGGATAGTATAATATATGGAGACCAATCGCCTTAAAGGATGGGGTAAAAATCACATAACGCGGGGCTATCCTCTTGGTAGTGGGTAGCTCTGTAAAAAAACACTTTATTTTTTATAGCATTATGGATAAAGAAGCCAGGAAAGTATATAACAAGAAATATAGGGATAACAATCAGGACAGGATCAAAGCATATCGTGAGGATAATAGAGAGAGATATTCAGCTTACGGGAGAGTATATTACAAAAGGAACTCTAAAAAAGCCAACGAGTATAGCAGAGAGTATTATTCTAAAAATAACATAGAGTTACTGGCTAAGAAGAAAATCTGGTATCAGAAAAACAAAGAAGCCAGAAAGGAATATCAACGCAAGTATCGAAAAGACAAAAATTAGTTTTATTATTTCAATTATTATAATCATGGAAGA
>Ga0208904_1000375_pt1 | contig 38515 bp, 64 predicted proteins | sample AntAceMetag02UKB_FD_184774 | JGI IMG/M metagenome (GOLD analysis project Ga0208904, IMG submission 184774) | Saline lake microbial communities from Ace Lake, Antarctica - Antarctic Ace Lake Metagenome 02UKB (SPAdes) (version 2) | ecosystem: Environmental > Aquatic > Non-marine Saline and...
TGTTATGAGATAAACGGCAAATTAGAATGGTTCAGTAATAAACTTGCTTGGAGTGGTAAACGTATACCCAGCCTTGATAAGATTGTAGAGGAGGGGTTATGACAGCTAAAGAAGTGATAAAAGAATTGAGGGAGGTTTATACAGACCCTGCTAATTATGAAATGGGGTGTATAAATGCTAATGACCCTGAACTTGCAGAGAGTATTAAGTATTTTGAGGTTAAAAAATTATTAAACCATTTAGACAAACTAGAGCAAGAACAGAAAGATGTTGAAGTGATAGAAGGGGACAATATTCTTGATATATTACTAAGGGGCAAAGGTGAAGAAGCTAGTTTAGACGACCATTACCCGACAAGTAACATTGAAAAAATAATTATAATAGTCAAAAAGGAGGTCAAAAATGATTAAGAGATTGATGTGTTATATACTAGGGCATAAGTGGGTTGAGATAACAAAAGATAACTTTATGGGTATATTGGGGATGGAGATACTACTCAGACATAGATACCTAGACCCAAATGCAAAAGCGATATGCTCACGCTGTGGGAGGGTAAGATGAATATAGAATATATAAAAAAAACATTATTTATAATAGCTGTGGATTTAAAAGGTGATGACGAAGGGCAACACTCGGAGCTAGATGACCTTTATATAGCTGTATTAGAACACCTTGCAAGTGAAGGCAACGAACTAGCCAAAGAAGCCATAAAAGGTGAGCAAATAATGTTCTCTAGGTGGTGTGCGTGAAGTTACTATACATGGTATTTATAATAACAATAGCTATTATAGCCAGTCCTTTTATTGTAGGCTGGTGTTTGATAGATGGATTGGTAGAGAGGTATAGATGACTTACCCAAAGACCAGGTTTGGTACTTGTGCAAAGTGTGGCAAGCCTGGTTTTATTTCAACTCATCATAGATTTAAACAAAAAAAATGGGCTAGAAAACTATACGGAGATTTATTAGATGACCCTAAAAACCTAGTGTATAATGCTTGTGCTGGTTGCCACGCTTGGCTAGATGCCAATGATACTTTAACCGAGAGAGAGTTCTGTAAAAAACTTGGCATATCAATACGAAGTAAAACTGGAAAATAATTGCAAAATAATTAAACTACTGTAAAATACAAATATGGAAAGGAATGAATGTGGAAACTGTAAACACTGTGAGGGGGCGACCGTCTTGCAATTCCTTGTTATTGATAAGTTTACACATGAAGTATTAACTATCGAAGAAGAACCTCGTTATCAATGTGAACTATTTGGGTTGATTAAAGAAGCAGATGAATGTTTTAACTTCAAGCCAATAAAGGAAGTAACTAACTACTTACAAGAGGTGGAGCATTGAAGCATGAAATGATAGAACAAGTTACATTTATTGAGTACTTAACTCTGCGTGGAGCATTGTTTACAGCTACTGTTGGTGGTGTTAGGCTATCAATAGGTCAAGCTACAGCATTGAAAAGACAGGGGTATAGTAAGGGTGTACCAGATATACTAATATTCGAGCCTAGAGGTAAGTATCACGGGCTTATGATTGAGATGAAAAGACAACGTATTAAGGGTGAACCAAGAGGGCGTGTATCGCCAGACCAAGAGAGATGGAAAGAACAACTATTAGCAAGGGGTTATCGCTCCGAGGTATGTGAGGGGTTTGACGAAGCTAAGGGGGTATATGATGCGTATATGGCGTAAACTGATACACAAGAGGCTTAGTAGTGCCAAAAACGGGGTATGGTGTCATACGGTATTACCAGTATTAACAAGCCCTAGATGGGGCAAAGTAACGTGTCCTATGTGCTTAGAACATATCCCTGCAAGGACTAAGGTTAATCTACATAGGAAGGCTAACGGTTATCCAAAGCTAAAAGTGAATTGTTTTCCAAAGCTAAAAAGGAGTGATGGTCATGTCTGTACAGCATAATACCAGGTGGGGATTTCTGGATATTACTGCATTTTTCAAGGGTAGCACATCAGATACTAACGATAATCTAACTGCATATAAGAATAGTATGCACAAACAAAGAGAGATAATAGAACCAATAACCTGTTTATGTGGTTGTAAGGATTTTAATATTAAGAAGTACAAAACTCTAGCTAACTTCTTTTGCCTGTCTTGTGGGAATAAAATAACAATTAGAAAAACACAATGGCATAACTTCTGTGTAAGTAAGGTGCCAGATGAATAAGATTATAACTAAAAGACTAGAGATATTTAAGGCAAATGACAAGTATGTTGATGTTTTTCTGCAATTATTGTTAGATTTTGATAGAGAGATACCAAATAACTCAGTTTATATGAAGGATATGTCAGAAAATACACTTAGATGCCTTATAGAAGACTCAATAGAGAATGGTGTCTTTTACGTTGTAAGAGAGAGAGAAACCCATACTGTTGTTGGGTCGTTCTCAATAGAGGACAAGGAAGCAGGTGGTTGGATACGACCTGATAAACATGGATTGGGTTACGGTAGAGAGGGGTTTGGTCCGTTCATTGACGCCTGTCTTAAAGAGTTATCATATGTAACAGCTAGACACCATGACCAGTTAGTATGTAATACATTTAAAAAATGTGGTATGGAATATATCGGTAACAATAGAAGCCTAATGGTTTATTCTAAGTAAGCTATTCTTCTATCCCGTAATACAGGCAATACGCTTCATACAATAAGTCATAGTCTACCATGGGCATACAAATATGGTCTCCATCACCAGTTACTATAACGTGTGAACCCTCATTGTCGTACTTATAATAACCACTGAAGCCATGTGATGGCTGAGGAGGTGTCGCACAGCTAGCGACTAATACGCTTATTAGCAGCATCAAGATTACGAGTGCGCTTAACTTCATCTAGCACCTCCTTGATTTGTTTCTTAATCTTTCTATCCTTTGCACCAGTAAGCCAGTTATAAACCTGCTTACCATAGTCAATAATAGTAGTTATTGAACTTAGTGTCATTTTTTTTTAACGCTAAACTTCGACAACCAAGCAACTATAGCTTTCAAAGTCTTATCAGGTTGTTCGCCTGGGATTAGGCTTGACAATACAACTAACGCTGCAAATACAGCAGTAATCGCACCAAGTAATCCTTGCCAGTTTGCCAATAGCCATTTCCCTACTTCAATAATTGTTCCCATAATGTCCTCCTCCTTTTAATATACCCACACTACGTCTTGGTCGTGGTATGGACTAAAATCTAAATGCACAAAACTTTTAGTATATGCCCATCTATTACAGCCAACTCTTACCGCAGCCGTTATAAAGTCGTGCCTATCCCTAGAATTATCAATAGCTATATCTAACGCATAAGTATAGCCATCTTCCTGTGGAGTATGCGGAGATTTTTTAGCACCGCCTATCTTTATGTTGTGTTCCTTGCATCTACAGCCCGAAGTTACAATCATTGGCTTACCATATACTTCTCTGATGCGGTCAAAGAAAAACAAAGCGTTATCATGGATGTTTGATAACCCACAACCACAAGGACATTGATACTCTGATACTTTAAAATACTTTGCTTTATAGCTCATTATCTACTCCTTGTAAGGATTATCCTGCTTTGCAAATGGAAGTCCAAGTCTTGAGAATTTAGGCGACATATTACCCATTTTTCGACCTAATCTTATAGCATTTCTAACCCCTAATTGACTTGTTATAGGTAATCCTGCTGCAAAACCAACTAAAGCACCTTTACCTGTATCACCACTTATAGACCCTATACCAGCTCCAAGAGCAGTAGTAGTAGCAACGCCTGGCATCCTAGCTAGAACAGAGTATGGGTTAAATGTTGAAAAATCTGGTAGCCTTTTACTCATTATTCTTTCAATACCTTCAGGATACAACAAGTTATTTTTTAAGTTAGACTCAGGAATAACATCACTAATTCTGTCTATAACAGCTCTGTCTAATGTGTTTTGTGCTGTACCTCTTTCACCTGCTGATGCACCAAATTTATAAAAATCACTACTAGATTTTATTTTATCTTTTAACGGCTCTAAATCATTACTTAAATCCTCAAATGCTTTCCTAGCAACTTTGTTTTTAGGTAGTTGTATATCGATAGCATTGTTTAATTCTTTATAAGCTCGATTTGCAACATCAGCTTCAACTTTACTTAATACAGTACCATCAGGTAAAGATTGACCAATACCTGTTTTTTTATCATATTTTGCATAGTTACCTAATGTTTGTTTTTTAAATAAAACCTCGTCACCTGGGAATATATACGCACTAGATGACATATTCTTTTTCTCAACTACAAGGTTATTCACTTCATTTAAAAGAGAGGCTTTTCTTTTGTCAGTTTGTGACATTTTACTTATTGCATTATTATATACCTTAATCTGCTCATCTATTGCATCCATAGCTCTTTCAGTAGCTTCTGGTATATATTGCCTTTTTAATTTTTTTAATTTCTCTACTACAGTTTTTACGTCATCTGTCTGCACATACTTACTAAATTTCAATATTTCATCATCCATAACCTTAACAGCAGCAGAAACATCTATTGGTTTTTTACCCATAGTTTGAGAAACCTTACTGCCTAGTACATCTCTTGTTTTTGATAAGGCATTACTAATGTCTTTATATAATTCTTTACTTTTATCTAATATTGCACCAGTTTTACTCTTGCTAACTGCATACATCTCTGGAAAGTTTTTTCTTGTATAATCAGTAACTTCTTTTCTTATACCTGCACCCCATCCACCAATTCGTGGAACTAATACTTCTCCACCTTCTTGTATCAACTTACCAGCAATAGGAGCAGCAAGACCATAAAGACCACCAAGACCTACATCACCTGCTACACCCTTAGCTGTCTTTTGCTTGCTTGTTAAACCACCATATAGACTACCAATACCCATCTCTCTAAGAGCAGGAGTAATAAAAGGTTTTATACGGTTTGCTACCTTAGCAAGACCAACACCACCTTTAATTGCGGCTGGAACTGTAGCCATTGGAGCCATCATAGCTGCTCCAGTAAAGAAAACATCATTTGCTATAGGTTTAACTATTTTTTTCTGTTCAGGTGTTAGACCTGCAAAGGCATCTGTTCTGCGACCTGCAAGAGAGAGCCAGTCTGTTCCTGCTGGTGCTTTGCTAGATTGTCTTTTGTCACGGATAAAACCTGTCTGTTTTTTATCTCTTATAAATGGCATTTATATCCTCGTGTATTTATCGGCAACTTCAGGCAAAGCCAATTCTTCTTCAGGTATTTCGCCTGTGTCGCCTGTTTCGTTTTCTCTTACTTTAACCATAGTGGACGTTGTAACTGGCTTAGAATATTGCCCTGGTGTTGCTTCTGGTACTGCTACTGATGTTGCTTCTTGTGTTACAGCACCTTGTTGTTGTTCAGGAGTTATTTCTGTCTTTTTGTTTTCCATTAGGTTTTCACCCATTCTATTACCTGTAAAATTGTTAAGCGCCCTGTATGCAGTAAATTGTGGTATTCCATACATATCTTCTGATACAGAAACATAACCATCTGCTACTTTACCCATTGTTCTTTTTGCGTTTTCCTCTATAGCTTTTGCTACACCAATTATAACATCTGCGTTTTCTTCTGTAAAATTACCATCAACACCCGCAGTTTGCCACGCCTGTTTAGCCTTCTCTGCTATCAATGGACTTGCATTAGATAGCTTGAAATCAGTATCTGATAATCTCTGCCTATTCTCTAAGAACCTTGCGTATAGTTTCTGTACTGCATTTTTAGTACCTTTTAAATCTTTGTTTTCTGCAACGGCTCGTAAATTCTGCAAATCTATTATGTTGTTCTCTGCAAAAAGTATCTGTTTATCTTTTCTGAAATCAGTTAAAAACTTTTGTGTGTCTTTAAAGTTTCTTTTTTGCTTTTGGTCTTGAGCAATTACAGCCATTTTAGATTTATATACGTCTTCAATTCCACCACTAGGGATTTGTCCAGCCATTGTAGCTTTTACTATCTGGTCCTGTTGTTGTGTTGGAAAAGCACCCGATACATTAACCTTGTTCATGCCAGGTCTATCTGTAAAAAACTCAGCATACTGACCAGCAGCTCGTAATGGAGCCATCTTGTCCTGCATCGAAGTTACAGAGTTTATTAACTGGTCTTTTAATGAGTCGTTCTTTGTAGAACGGGCTGCTATCATCTGTTCAAGTTGTTTTATATCATAAGCCATTATACTACCCCTTTATTTGAAGCCATAGCTGCCGTAAACTGGTTCATACCACCTTGCTTTTTGAATAATTCTAACATTTTCTGCCATTTTGGGTCATTAAGGTTTATAGAGGCTTGTGCATTACCCATTCCACCCTGCTGTGGAGGTTGTCCTGGTTGTTGTTGGTTTTGTATGCTTGAATATATATTAGCTAATGAAGATGGATACTGTTGCGTAGCTGGCATATATTGTTCGCCCATTGGAGCATCTGCACCTGGTACGCCACGAGCCATTGTCCTAGAAGTCTGTGGGTTTTCTATCAGAGCAGCTTGGTTTTCAACAGGATTTCTTGCTAAAAATTGCTCCCAACTCTCATCTGACCCACCTTGTGGCTCTATCATTTTACTTGAGTATTGGTCAAAATGTGGAGAATAATAACTCTCCTGTTCCTGTCCTGGAACTTTGATGTCATCTGTTTTACCTATAACATCATCTACTGCTCCAGCTATACTAGCACCTTTACCAATACCTTTACCTATCTTCTCTGTAAGAGAGGTTTGTGCTTTTATTAACTTGTCTTTAGCTAATGCACCCCTACCTGCCATACCTAGATTTGCACCACCTACAGCACCACCAAGAACTTCACCAAACATTGATGAGCCTGGTGTTGATGCTCTAACATCTGTGCCACCAAATGGTTTATACCTTAATTCCTGTAATCTTGCTTTGTTTTGTTTATCAGCGTATTGGTTAGCTCCGTGTGCCTTTGCTGCACCACCTATCGCCCCTGCTGCTGCTAAACCTGCTACTACACCCCAAGGCACTAGACACCTCCATTACTGGTTTTACCAGCGTTTCTTTTTGCTGCATATTCAGACCATGCGTTATGAAGTTTGACAACTTGCTTCATTTCATCTTCGTTAGGATTTTCAGCAATTCTCAAATATTCATCAATAGTCATAGGTTCTGGTCCAGCTTTTAAGTCCTCGTTCCTGTATGGATTAACTGGCGGTTGCATTGGTGCCAACCCTTGTGCTTGACCTAATCCTTGTCCTGTCATTGGTCCATTTCCCATAGGTCCTGTTCCGTCAAATATTGGCATAGTCTCTCCCCCTATTGGTATAAATCTTCTGATGCCTGGTCACTATTACCAGCCTCTGCGTATCCAGTTCTTGCCTGACCTTGAAGCTGTTTTTTTGTCTGCCATTTGTCCATCTTGGAACCATATATATTCTCGTCATAACCACGTTTCTGTTCAAGGTCCCTAATCTGTGAGTCAATATTGTATTTACTCGTATCGTATGTTCTCTGCTGTTCTTCACCCATCTGGTCCATATATGGATTATAAAGATTTGCACCAGTTGATGCCATCTTGTTATAAGCATCAGGCATCGTAGTAAGAAGGTTATATTTCCTACCTAAATCCTGTGACCTTATACCAAGTCTTTCTCCCATACCCTGTCCTGCTATGCCCTGTCTGCCCATCATTGAGCCTAGCATACCAGCTCTAGTCATAGAGTTTCTAGCACCTGAGTCTAGTCCACCACTTTGAGCAAGAGAGGAATATGCGTTCTGCATTTCGCCAGTTGCAGCTCTACCCTGTTTTCCTATTGCCATCTGTTCTTGTAATCCCTGTTCGTCCATTAACGCCTGAGCGTAAGGAGTCATTTCAGTATCTCTAGCCATGCCCTCAAGACCCTGTAAGTTCCTTTGTGCATCGCCGTAATTAGGCATATAATTACCCATGACATCTGTCATACCAGGTAGTATTGAGTTAGGGTCTTCTAGTGTACCAGCATAAGGGTTAGTTTCCCATTGTAAACCCTCGCCTTTTGGGTCATACGGCTGACTAGAGTAACTAGCACCTGGAGCATCTGCCATCTGGCTTTCAGCATAGTTTTCAGCACCCTGCTGTTCTAATGTTGTCCCCTGATAGCCTCCTTGACGAGCCATGTCCACGCTGTCTTTATCAGGAGCTACACCTTTAATATTAACAGCCTCAGAAACAGGTGTAGGACCCTTGCCAGGGATACCATATATAATTCCGCCGTATTCTTCTAGTTGTGAACCATTATAATAAAAAGACATATTACCTCCCCCTAAATCATATCTTCGTAAAAAGAGAAATCCGCAACAACGTCTGTCTGGTCGTTAGGTTCTCTGTTTGTTAGACTCTGTATCATTAACGCTTTCTGTTCGTCCATCTCTTGTTTTAATTCCTGTCTAATAGGATTAGCAAAATCTTTAAATAAAACTCTGTACTTTGCATCTGCTAATACAAAATCCTCAAACTCTGGTATATCACACTCATCAGCGTCTAAAGTTAGCTCCTTTGTCTGTCTTATGTGGTATACTTTTATGTTTGTACCTGAAGTAACCCTTATGGTTGGATAGAAAGTTATCAAAGGAGCTATAGCATTGAATAGAATATATTTGTAATCATCGCTAATACAAACATTTGGTATCTCATTTACATTATACATTCTATCTACTCTGTAAGAGAGAGAGCCATCGTCGTAAAGTATTCTTCTTATTTTATTTGCGTAGATACCAGCAGGTAAAGCATACGATTGAGTCGCTGCGACTACTGGCAATACCACCCACGTTAAATAATAGTCTTCATATAGGTTATGTATTATAGAAGAACACTTATTAACTGAGCTTCGTATATGACGCTTAATCTCGGAGTTACTTATAAACGGATGTTCGCCGTCTGGAGTATCTAAATCCAAATCAGCTTTAACATAGTTCATTAGTTCAAGTAGAGTTGACAATTACAAATCCTCCCTGTAGCTACCAACTAAGCAGTTGATTTCACACGCTGCTGTGGTCGTAAGCTGAAAATCTTTAGTAGTGAATTCTTCGTAATCAGTAGTGATTACTGTAGTAGAAGGTAATACATATAGTATTATTACAGACTTTGGAACAAAATTCAAGTTATGTTGTAAAGTATTAACACCAAGAGCTAAATCAAACTCAAACCAATAGAGGTCTTGTAGCCTTTCTGATATTAGAAGGATTTTGTTTAATCTCTCTAGTTCGCCTTTAAGTGCCACGTTATCTATGCTCCCGTCTTGTTTGAATATTTTAGCAATTTCTATCATGCGTTCTCACCACTACTTGACCTTAAATAAGGCTCAAGAGAGGGGCTTCCATCACCATAATATAACGTCATAGACACAAAATCTAAATATTCGTCTTTTGGATAGCCCTTTAGCATCCAATTAAATGATACATTTGGTAATGTAAAGACACCAGTTGGGTCAGTTACGATTATCTGGCTATCATTAGCCCTTTGTATTACTGGCAAGCCTACAGCATAATCATCTATATCTGTGTATAGAAAGAAGTCCTGGCAAGCTGCTGCCCAATTATAAGTAGCAGGTTCATCAAGTGTTACTGTTATTGGAAATGCTAATGCACCAACAGTAGCAGTACATCTATCATCTGACCTTTCAATTACTGTAAAAGAAGGCGTTAGTTTTAACTGTTTAGTATAAAAACGTATAGTTCCCTGGCTAGGTAACCAACGCATTTCGTTAATGTCTTTAGTATATGACCAATAAGGTAATGCACCTTCCCAATAGTGATATGGAGCAGTCCATGTCATATTATCTCGTCTGCGTATCTCTGGCAATTCCTTCCAGTTCTTGTATCCATCATTAGCTGAAAATAGTTGCACTGATACATTACTTGTGGTTTTAAGTCTGCAACCTACTTTAGAGCCATATTTCTGTACTGAGTTACTATCGCCCAATAATTCAGAAGTAGTTATGTCCCAAGGAATATGAGAAGTTGCCCATAGGTTCGGGTCACCAACAGTTAAATCGACTTTAGGGTCTGCTCTTAGCCCTTCTTCATGGACAAATATAAAACCCCTAGTATCACCCCTAACTAACTGGTCAGAAGTATTGAAGTATATTGCACATGGCTGAAAGTCATTAGCATTATCTCTAGTTGTAAAACAACTTTCTTTCTTTATGCCCTTATCTTCGTGTAGTATAAAAAAAGCATCATTATCTACAGAAGTTTTATTTCTCTGGCAAGCGAAATAGACAAGTTTGTTTTTAGGGTCGTATGTTGCGTGTATTCTTGATTTCTTGGCATCACTTGAGATTATATCAAAATAACTCGTAGTCATGGTATCTGATATATTATAAACTTGGTATCCATCTGTAAAGCAAAACCCTTTTGAGCCAGCAAATACTACTCCATTACCTATGATAGCAATAGAGTTATGATTAACCGACCCTTCTGATGAGCTTATTAGTATCTTCTGTGGTGTACCCCTACCATAGCTATCGTAATGTCCAGTTACAGAATATGTCTGGTATAGAGTTCCGTTCTTTACAAAGTATATCATCTTTTCTCTGTATGGTACTTGTCCAGTTATATCACCATCAAAATCAACAGTGAAGTCAACAGGACAGCTATCAATATCATTAGCTTTAGACATTCTAGCACGATAAGATTTATATACTCCGTCCTCATATACTCCACCATAGTATCCTACACCATTTAGTATAGACACATAGTTACTTGGCGGTGGGCTATCATTATCTAGTATTCCACCATTTGTATATAGTCTGATATTCGTTGTCTGTATTGTTGCATCTGCTAGCACATCATTATATATAGCGGTACCGTTTGCAACTTCTCCCACATAATAAAACGTCTGCTGACCTGCTAGTGTACGCCATATTTTAACAGTAATAGTAGTAGTATCGTAGTTACCAGTACCTGCATTTGCAAGTGTTGGTATTGCTGCAATAGCTACAGCACTTACGTTTGGAGCATTTATAGCTGCAACCTGAACATAAGTACATGGTCCAAAGTCCTCAAATACTGTGGCACCAACTGTGTAAGTATAGTAATGACAAAATGCGTAGATATAAGTTAATGCTCCAGCTACACCTGTAACCGTAGGGTCACTAGCAAGGTCTGGTAGTCCAGCAGTTCTTACCTGCCAATCACCAGCAGCATCTTGATATATCTTTATTGGTAGAGCATAACTGTTATTTGTGTATATTATGTGATTTCTCCACATAGCTGATGAGTATATAGAACTATCAGCTAGACCTGTTGAATATGCGTGATTACCAGAAGGACCAGTAATTTCTGTTATTGCAGTAGTATCAAACTCATATAGTCTTCTACCTGCTGAAACAAAATTCGTATCCTGCATCTCTGAGAAATAATTAGTCTTCTCACCAGAAGGTGTTGTGTATACAGTTGGGGAGAATATTTTAGACCCCCAAACCTTAGTACCACCATTTTCTGGATTTACTATTATGTTATTTAGTATTTCAAACTGGTTAGTTTTGGATAGCTTTACGTTATCTGTCATTCCACCAGAAATATCATCAATAGTAAGTGTCTTATAGCTCATACTAATGTTGCCAAAATGTCTAGTGAACTATCGTTACACAAAACATTACAAAGGCTAACTCCTGTTTTATTGCTTTCTAGCAGTATAAAATCACCGCCCACTTCCTGAAATACTATCTGTGAATTAGCATATAGAGCTGGGGCAATATTCATCGCCTGTGAGTATATGCCATTTGCAACAAGCGCCCAACCAGCCGCAGCTAGTAAAAACGTAGTCTTTGGTAATACAGTTGGTGATAATGCCGCAGAATTTACACCATCATGGTTATGTGTATCAACCTGAACCCAATTAGCTCTTTGGTCTATACACCATTCTATCGAGCTCTCATCACCTGTATCAGGTACTATAAATCCGTATGTTCCTATTGTTGCCATATCCTCCCCCTTATAACGTCTGCCAGGTCGTATCTGCTACTGTAGCTCTTAGAACCACCGTATGCCCTGGTAATACTTGTACTGCTAAATTTACAGCCATAGCGTTGATATTTGTACCTAAAAACGGGAATATATCAGCGTATTCTGCACCTTGATTTATAATTGTATATGTAGTCCCTGGATAGAATAACTCTGGTAATTTAATACTATCACCTGCTGTAGCACATACCGTTATTATAGATGTTAAATAAGACAACTGGTAGGCATTAACTTGACCACCTGTTGCAAAAGCTGTTATTGTATTCTCTGTTCGTTCATTCTCTGGAAAATAAGCAACACCATCAGTATAGTAGTTTATCTGGTCTGCTGTAGAACGCATAAATCTACCAGTTTCTGCTACTGCAATTGGGGGGCAAGCAAGATTTTCGTACTGCGCCTTTTTACATTCTCCGTATATTTTAGCCATTTAGTCCCCCTTTACTTCTCGTGCCTCATTCTACATTCGCTCTTGATTTCATTTCTTATAGACTCTCTTTTATGGTCGCAATTTTCCTTGCAGTCATTGAGTTCATTCCAACACTCGTTGAGACGTCTTTCCACTCCGTCAGTCCGCTTTTCCGATGTGTCAATCTCTCTGTGGAAAGATTTAATGATAAGAATAGTAACAAACTGCATAATAGCAAGCACACAGCCAACGACAACTGCAACCAATTCAATGTGTTTAATAACTTCCATTTCATGCTAATCTCCTCTAATAAGGATATTTGTCCTTAACTTTCTGTACTGCTTCCTTCCACTCTTTCTCTGTAGCCTCGCCTCTTTGGTATTTAAAGAATACAGCGTCTGCTTCTTTTGTATATTCAGCAGCTCTTTTAGCTTTCTGGTATGCTAAGTATTCAGGTTCTGCTTTTAGTTCTTTGTCTGTTTTCTTATGGACTTCACCGTTTTTAACACAAAATCTGCTCTGGTTACTTCCATCTATAAACACAACTTCATTACTAAAATTATGGTCTTTAACCTCAACTTCACAACCAGCGGACTTATAAATAAAACCTGTTACATCATTTGTGTTTTTATCTATTGCTACTATCATTGTTCCCCCTATACCCCATCAGGCAAATATGCCGTTGGTTTTTCTGTTAATATAAAATCTCCAGTAACAACACATACTGTTGAAGCACCTACCCATGTTTGTACAAGGTCGGTCGCAGAACTATTTGTGCAAGCTACAGCAGTTGAGCCGCCTGATAAACCACCTGTTCCCTGACAAGGAGAGCGAAGCATAGAAACACCAGCTATTGTAATAGTAACTGTTGTTCCATATGTTAGAGTTGAGGCTGTGTTAAATCTCATACACCAAATATTATTAAGTGTCTTATAGAAAATAGCTTGTGCAAGATTATTTGCATAACCAGCCGTTGCACTACTTACTGTTAAGTTGACTAATGGTGACATATACAAATACCTGTTTTCTAAATTACGCATCTAACGCCCCCCTTCAAGTCGTAAATAATCAGTTGTTCTTAATACTCCGCCTGCTCTGTATATTGTACTCGTATCTCTTTCTACTTCGCTGAATGTTGTCTGTCTTGGGCTAGCTGCTACTGCTAATTTCTCAAATGCCCTGATATTAAACTCTGTGTTGCCAAAAACTGCTGGTGTTGTGTAAGGAGTTGCATACAACCAATCAACGTCTGCTTGTGTTAGTGTGTAGTCCATAGCTATAAAATTAGCCATCTTAGCTGTAGCACCTCCACCAAACCATCCAGATATTGCTCCTGCTGGATAATTATCAGCACCAATTATAAAATCCTGAATATCTCCAGTCCATAACGTAGTAGCTGTTGGGTCTTGAGCTTCTAATATGCTATTAACCCAAAGTCTTGTACCATTTACTGTGTCCCAGTTTATAGTTGCCATATACCAATCAGTCACTCCATTGGGTAAAATAGTAGAGGAAATTAAGTCGGTTCCTATACTGTTTTGTTGTCCAGCAAAAATAATCTGTCCAGTAGTGTTAACATAAAAACTTGCATAATCAACAGTTCCACCAGTAGCATCCCCTGCCTTAATAAATATTGATGAGGTAGCTCCTGTTTGCCCGTCTGTCATTTTAATCCAGCAATTCACAGCCATAGCTGTTGGTGGTGTTGACCAAAATGTAGTGTGAGTCATATACTCAGTAGCACCATCTAAATCCACACCAAAGTTAGTACCCATTATTCCTGTGGTATTGTCTGCGTCTGCTACGTTTACGCCTGTTAGGTCTATCGCATTGGCACTTGCATCATTAACTATGTTTGTATCTGTGAAGTTCCAATAACCATTAACCCCTGCACCTGTACCAGCTATACCTGTACCAAATCTTGCAACCAGTTCTGCGTTAGTGTAATTTCTACCAGCGAATTGCTGTAGAGCATCGCCCACACTTCCAATGACTGTGTAATCTTGTATCTGTTGCACCAAATTACTCATTTTTATCTCCTCCTTTTATCCTATTATTACCCATTCTGAATTTGCTACAATAGACTGTAGCCACACCCTGTGTCCTGGTAGTACCTGTATTGCTATATTCGCTCCTAAACCGTTAAGCGTATCACCACTTGCAGGGAATAAGTCCATAGCAGTTGCCCCATTATTTATTATAACCCTGTTTATACCAGTACCGAATACAGCCTCTAGTTTACAACTATCACCTTCAGTAGCACAAACTGTGACCCTGTTTATATCTGTTGTTAGTTCAACAGCGTTAGCTTGACCACCAGTAGCATAAGCAGTAATAGCGTCAGTTGCAGTCCAGTCACCTGCTGAAGTAATATAATCAACTCCAGGTGTAGCAGTAGAAGTAGTAGCCTCGCCACCTGCTACTGTTATTTTTAATAATCCTGTTGTCAGCGCACCTAAATCTTGCTCGTTCTCTAATACTGGGTCAGCCGTAGCTGTTACAAACTTTGCTTGTGGAAACTTCTGTTCTAAATCTTTCATTACGCTACCTCTCTTTAACCTATGTAATATCTCTTTTGAGAATTATAATCTCTTACAACTTCTTCTAAGGACAATGCTTTCTTATAAAACTTAACTCTACCAACATTCCCTTTAAAGAAGTTTCTATTAGCTGCATCATGTCTTGCTCCAGAGTTTATACCTCTAGGACCAGACATAGCCTCACCAGTTCCAGTGTCATCTAGTACTCCATTTATGTATAATTTACCTGTAGTCCCTTCTGAAGTACCTACTAAGTGATACCATCTACCTAAAGTTGGTACGACTCCACTACCTATTGCTTGCCAAGCAGCAGAAGCCCATACTCCAAATGTAAGTGCGTTATCAGTACCTATTGGATTTTGTACTCCAGTTCCCAATGTTGCTCTATCACCACCACCTACTGTGCCTAATGACATAGCTGACTGTAGTGTTGCTTCTGTGAACTTACACCAGCAAGAAAGTGAATATGCAATTTCTTCATAACTATCTGTAGACTGAACAAAAGCTGTAGTACCATTATAAAGACCAGTATATAACCCGCCTTCAATAGCTACTACTGCATCAGTGTTAGTAAGTGTAGCTCCAAACCTATCATATATAGTCCCAAGTCTAGGGTCTATGTCCAATAAAAGATAATTCATATCTGGTTCTATAAATAAGTTGTTATTAGCTAATGCACTTGCTTCTTCTGCTGTAATAGCCCAATCTCTAATCTCTATCATATCTAAGTCATTTTCTAATACAGCAGTACCGTCAGCTTTAGCGCCAATTTGTAATGCTGTTTCTTCTATATCTACTCCTGCTCCAAACGAGAAGTCAGTGCTAGATACCAACACACCATCTGCATACATAGCAAAACTAGCAAGTCCTGCTCCTATTACAATCGTAAGGTGGTTACAGCCATGAGCTGCGGAATATGTAAAAGTCCTACCCTTGTAGTTTCCTACACTTGATGTTGCTATAACAAAGAAATTAGTTCCAGACCTATAGAACGATAGAGAACTACTAGCAGCATCACCATGAGAAAGTAAATATCCACCTGAAAACTCTAGGTTTAATCCATCATCTATCTTAAATGAATAGCTTATACCACCAGAAGTTCTCATCCTTTTAGTATATACTGCTTTACCTGTATCAAACTTAGCCAAGCCATCAGTTATAGTAACACCAGTTAGAACACCACCATTACTGGTGACTTCTGCTGTTGAGTTGAATGTCTCTCTCCAAACTCTGTTATCTATGTGTACTATACTTTCTTTCATCTTTTCCCCTAGTCTTGGTATATTGCTGTAATATCATACCCTGTACCGTTATTTCCATCTGTACCGTTTTGCGCTCTTACTATTACCCCGTCATTTCTCTGCATACCTCTTGCTTTGTGCCAGACAAATCTTGTAAAATCCTTAGCTGAACCAGCAGAGAAATCAAAACAACCATGATGGTATTTTTCATCATCTCTACTACAAAGATACATAACTTCGTTACCTGCATCATTAGTTGTGTGGTTCCACCTTAAACCAGTATTAGGTGCGCCAAATTGAGAAGCCTCTCTTGCTATAGTTATTACAGCACCAGTTACATCTGTTACTTTTACAATCTCTCCATTTGGTTTATAACCTGGACTTGCTATCCACACTTTATCATTAACTGCAAACAAAGCTGCCTCTGTAGCATCAGTTACCGTTAATACTGTAGCACCCTCGTCCCAAGCGTTGCCTGCATTTCTTGTTGCGGTCTTAGATGCAACTAGCCTTAAATAACAAGACCTTATCTCTTTATTAGTTGTACTTGCATATACATTTATACCTATAAAGTCCCATCTATCTGTAAATGTAGCTACTGGAACTAAAACTAAAGGCTCGCCCCAATAGTTAGCTGTAGTTTCAGCACCGTTTGTTTCGTCACTTGCATCTGAAGTTACAGATATTGCGTCACCTGCTGTACCCTCGCCATCTGGCGTTGGGTATATTTCTCCGTGTTGTTCTCTCCTTAATGTATCATGAAAATTAGCCCACATATTGTTTTCGCCATCATCTACTCTAGTTCCATCTCCACTACCTGAAGAACAATCTATAATAGTCCAGCCTGATGAACCTGCCCCTGCATAAAAACCAGCAGTACCATGACCTGCTGAAGTGCAATTTCTTAATATTCCTGCTGATACTGCACCAATTTTAAAACCATACGTTGCGGTTCCTACTCCAACAGTACCACATTCAAAATATCTACCTTGAACGCCCATTATGTCCCATGAAATATCAGTTTGTAGTCCTGCTACATAATTAGAAAAAGTAGTACCTAGACCTGTTACACTTACACCAGTTGCTCCACCTGCTATTTTACCATCTGATATTTTAGCCTCAATACCACTAATAATCATACCAGTAGATAATGCTACTGGTTCTATCTTATGTGGTCCTTTAATGCTACAATAATCACCACTAATCGTAAGAGACGTTGTTAAAGCACTACCTGTTGCTGGTATAATTATTACACCTGTTTCAAATGTAACCTCAACTGAGTCAGCAGTTAAATCAAGGTCTATTTCAGTGTATGTAGCAGCTCTAACTGTTATTGCATCACCATCGCTTACCGCCAGGAACGCTGCTCCTATAGTTAGAAAAGCATTATCAGGACTTCCGCCAGTGTTTGTGTCAAGACCATTAACACCATCTACAAAATACTGTTCACCACCATAAGCTGGTACATGAAACAAGTAGGCATCAGTCTGTTGTCTTAGCTCTCTCAATTATGCACTCCATGATTTAACTACATACAATGTTTCAATCTGACCAGTTCCAGCAGCAGCATCTTTAGCCTGTAACTGAATATAAGGAACTCCGTTACCTGTAGGTATAGTCAACTTAAACTTCTGGTCTGCATCAGAGTCTACCATGTAGTCACTCAAGTTAATCGTTACTGAATTAGATGCAGGGTTGCCGAGATAGATTTCTCTATATTCGCCAGCACCAGCACTTTCGTGTTTAAACAACACCCTTAATTCTACATCTGTAGAAGTATTGATGTCTATATCAATATATAATGTTATCTGATTATACCCTAGCATTGACTGTTCACCACCAACGTCTGCAAAAGCAGCAGTTAGTTCGTATGGTGTACCACTTAGTATTTCAACAGGAGAAGTATATCTGCTCCATACAGGACTTTGCTCTGCCGTCTTAGTTAAGTCTAATGACACATCATAACCACTTGTTATAACAGCACCAGCAGCATTTACCTGAGTAGGAGCGTAATCTCCATCAGTAGTAGCAAGTGCCGTAGCTGCGTCGTTTCTAACTGCTAAGGACTGTAGCCCTAAATCACCAGTAGTATGTGCTGCATCTTCTGAGTACATTCCAGCCGTTACTAATCTACCATTTAAGTCAAAGTAAGCATTTACTCTGTCTCCATCACCAACAGCAGCAGGTAGAGCAGCCGAAGCCTTACCACCTATCTTGACTGGTTTAGTTGCGCCATCAGCAGTATCATGTAAAATGTTACCCTGTATTTCGTCAGCAGCGACACCTGCACCAATTGGCTGTGTGTGTAGAGCGTTGAGAACAAATGTTGAAGCAACTGTACCAGCGGCACCAGCCTGTAGAACACCGTTCATATTTTGTACATATACATAACCACTTGCTGCGCCTACTGCTACAACTCTAAAAGTACCGTCATTTGCAGCGTTAGTACAAGTAGCAAATGTTATGTCTACGTTTATTAAATTTCTAATATCATGTGAAAGAGTGCCTAGAGTGTATCTCGTTGTGTTTAGAGTAGCACTATAAGCCTGAATTGCGGATACTACCGCTGTAAAGCCAACCGAAGTTATTTCTGCGGTTACACCATTTAGATTTCCATCTTTTATGTCTTGTTTTGCTAGGAATTCCATATTACCTCCTTTTTCCTATAGAAAGGGGGCAGCCTTTAGCCGACCCCCTTGTATTTATTCTGTTACAGTAGTCCGACTTCCCAATTTTGTAGTGATAGAACTGATGCGGCACTTGCTGTGTGTAGTTGCCTAAAGAAAGGTACTACAGTCAAAGCTGCTGTAAAAGTGTATCCTGGGTTTGTTGAAACTTCTGTTAAAGTGGTCGTGTTTGCACCAACTTTTAATGTCATAGAACCAGCTGCTCCCAATGAAGGAGTATGAAGGTCCTGTAATGCGTGTGATGTTGCGTCTGCTTCGTGAAGTATGTAATGCGCTCTAAAATCATTCAATCTTGTTCCGCAAAGAGCAAGAGTGGTAGGTGCTGTTGTATCTGTAAGAGAGTCATCACCAGTTTCCTGAGCAGCATGGTATAACCAAGTTGCAGCAAGTTCACTGTCGCCTTCGTGTGCATCGTACTGTATCTGTTGGTCTGTTATGAGTGCTATCAAGGTTGTAAGGTCAGTAGCTGCTGGAGCAGTTATTACGTTAGTTGCGTCTGCTGCCGTTGTGTGCATTGTTACATCAGCACAATGGGCTACATAAGCTGCTGTCATTTCGTTAGCTAGTGCGCACATTTTTGTAAGACCTACTGTTTCGTCATACTCAAGACGAGAAATAAGATACTGCCCATCTGTTATAGCATCGGTACAAGCTGTTACAACGTCGGCTGCGCCAACTGCTGTATCAATGTTTACAGTACCAATATTTGAGTTAATCGTACAGTAATCTGTATAAGTTCTAATGCTGCGGTCACAAGCCTCTACTGCTCTAAATCCAAACATACACTCATCATAAACAGAAACATCTGCTACGCTTATTTTTGCCTGCATAAAGAAAGGTGCATCTGTACCTATAACTTTTGCGTGTTTTGAATAAGCTGCAACGCCCTGATGTAGTTCTATACCCTCATCATCTACTGCGTCTAATGTTACGTCTATACCTGTTGATGTTTTAGGGAAAGTTCTTATTGTCTGTCCTGCTCCAAGTACAAAGTATTCAAATATGTTACCACTTTCGGCAATAACAGTAATACTTTCGCCTGTTGCTCCAGTTGCAACTCCGCCTGTTCCTGTGATACCAGTATAAGCCAACAAACCATTAAAGTTTTCGTTGGTATAAGTCTGGTCTACGTTATCCTGTTGTAAGTTTTTTGGTTCTAAAATCGCATCACCTAATGTTGGTATTCCGCCCTGTGAGCCGAATGAGTTAGTTAGGTAAACAGCATTAGCACCAAATTTGTTGTTTCTTGCTGACATTTTTTAGTTTCTCCTTTCAGAAAGGGGGTTTGTTTCAACCCCCCAACCGAATAAAATTAGTAGCTTATTCCGTAAACAATACCGTTAGCGCAAGGTGGATTTATTACAAGGTCTCCAGCAACTGCAACGTCAACTATGTAAGAATAGCCAGTTGTAGCTCTAGTTTCGTAGTATCCTACTTCGCCAGGTCTGTTTGGGTTCTCTCTGAACTTAAAGAAGTTATTAGATGCAAACTTGATAGTTTCCATGTTAATACAAGGAATTATGTCATCATCCATTTCTGGTAGACATACAAATTCCAACTTCATACCGTGTGTTGAGCCTATTACTACCTTATCCCAATAGTATGATTTAGCAGTCTGTGAACCTGGGTCTACATAGAAAGCACCCTTATTGTTCTGAACAGCTATCAAGATGTTTCCAAAGTTCTTTTCAGATACTAGGAAAGTATTAGGTGATTTACCTGTCTTTTTGAATTTAGCTTTTCTACCAACTTCTGTTGAGTAGATGTAGAATAATTTTTCAAGTATGTTAGCAGCAGTTATGCCAGCACCATCAGCGTTTATAGCCTGTAGTTCAGGATATGTCGTTTTGGTCTGTCCATAAACAGTTGCGCCACCACCATTAACTAATGAAAGAAGAACACTTCTCATTGAAGTAAAGTTGTTCTGTATTGCAGATGTACCTGCGTTAATCGTTCCATCAAAGTATGCTTTAGCTGAAAGAGCAGTAGTCATAACTGACAAATCGTCATCTACAACTCCGCCTCTTGCTGTAACTATGTGTAATACGTTTGTTGACATATTAACTGTGTCTACATAACCTATTGAGTTAGCAGGAGTTGTATTTCTAAATATAACCTTCTGTCCTTTTGTAAACATTTCAGGTCTGTCAACTGTTATAAGCCCACCTACAGTACCATCAGCCGTAACTGTAGCAAAGTGTGGTCCTGCTGTAAGAACAACTGACAATGCAGTTTTAGCCCAAGTAACAAATGAAGGAACTAAGTCCTTTAGGTTTGTTAAAAAAGCCTGTTCTCTTTTCTTTCCCTGATGTTGAGCAAAATCTCTGTCGTTAAACAACATAGAACCCCACATTTCAGGTTGAGTCGTGATTTCACCTCTTACTGCTGAGTATTCAGCAATATCGGTAGAACCTGACAATGAACCAAACGCTATTGAACTTGCATTTGAACCAAAGAAAGGTACAACGTAAGTTCCGCCAGCCCAGGTATTGTCTTTTTTACAGTTACTAAGTAGATAATCTCTACCAAGTAAATCATTCATGAATAAATCTTCTGCCAAATATTCGTTTAGCATATCGCCAAAACTTCTGGTTGTTGCCATGATATTTTCTCCTTAAAAATTTTTAATCGCTTGAAGCTAACTCTGCTAACTTCTTGTCGATGTCGTCCATAGTAGAAATTTTGCCCTTTTTAGGCGCTGAACCAGAACTTTTTAGGTTCGGTATCGTCGTCGTTTGCACTTTTGGTGCTACAGTAGTGGTATTTGGAGTTTTTGTAGTTGAAGTTGTATCTGTTACATATCTTTTCACAAGTGGTGCATATTCGTCAAGTGTTTTTTGAACACATTGAATTGGGGAAAGGCGATTGCCTCTATCCCATTCTGACTCACCTGTGGTAAGAACCTTATTCCTAAAGTAACCTTTGCCATAAGCATCATCAATTTTAGATGCTATATCTAAAACATCTGGTCTTTGCATGGCAAAATCTACTTCTGAATGAACTCTAGTACCCATTTCAGTTGCCTGGTTATTTAACATTGTGCGTTCTCTTTGAGCAAACTGTTCGTTTTGTGCTTCTAGTGTTCTCTGTCTATCTATCTGTGCTTTTTGATTTGGTTCCATCTCTTGATAGTTGTATATTTCTATAGCTGCGTTTATTATATCTTCATCTTTAGCCAAGCCTCTTAATGCCTCTGTTACTTTACCTTCTTGATATAATTGCACAGGTTTTTGAAAAATTTGCTCGTATTGGTCAACTACTTTCTGTGTTTCTTCAGTCTTAGCCTTCCAGTTATCACGAACTTTCTGGATTACTTCTACACCTTGTGCTTTTGCGTGTAGAGTCCTGAATTTTTCTTCAACTTCTTTGTTTGTTATCATAGGTGTGAAAATCGGGTCCATATCATACTCTTGGTCATGGACACTAAATTTTAAATTAGGGGTGTAGGCTTCTGCTACACTAACGTCTTCTTCTTTAACTTGTGCTACTGGTTCTTCAGTAGCTTCTTCTTTAATTTCTGGTGTTTCTTCTTTGATTTCTTCTTTAATTTCTTCTTTTGGTTCTTCAATAACTTTTTCTTCTTTTACTTCAGGTGTTGCCTCAATAGTTTCCTCTACTGTACCTAAATCTTCAATTTCCTTGTCAAGCTGTTCAAAACTTTTGATTTTTTTAGCCATTTCTTACTCCGTTGGGATTTTGTCCCATGTTATTTCCAGCACCTTCTTGTGGTGCATTTGGATTTTGTCCAAGTTTCTGTGCTTGCTCCATTATATCCAACTTAGCTTGTGGATTATCAACAGAGTCAACCTTTTCCATCGCAGAACCCTGCTCACCAAGTCTTTCAAGGAACCACATAGCAGATGTTTGGTCTACCGTGGCTCTTATAGTTCTTTTTGGGTTTTTAGGGTCTGCGACATACATATCTATCTTTATTTGAGGTCCGCCAGTAGGTATTATACCTGCATTTGCGTCTTGTTGTGCTTTTACCTTACGAGCTATCTCAATATCTCTCTGTCTGTACTGCTCCATATAGTTTTGGTAAACTTGTGGGTTTTCCTCTACTAAGAATTTAAAGTCAGGTTCTCTCATACGTTGTGTTATACCTTCTACGATACGTTCATTACCGTCAAATTTACTAATTGTTGGCATTTCACCCCTATCCAGTGCTAGAAGTATGTTCTTAACTTCTGTTTCAGGTAGGGTCTGATGACTAAACGCAGCTTTACCATCTATAAACGGCATTTGCCCTGCTATTTTACCAACTGCAATCTCATCTAGTTTTCCGTATTGAAGCATATCTCTGAATACTAGGTATTTACCCATAGTAGACTCAATATCATCAGACATTGGTACAACCTTGATGTCATAACAGTTATCTTTTGAGTTTTTAAACTCTGCAACATTGATTTCTTGATTTTTACCAACTGCTTTTACAACAGTTTCAGGGTTCCAGTAGGCTTTTGCAAGGGCGATGTCTTTTTCACACCATTCCTTTAGCCACATTTCAATCTTATCACTATAATATGTAAATTTCTTCTTGTTCTTTAATGAATGGTATAATGTCTGCTGTAAATCGCCTGAATTTTGCCTCTCCTGACCACTTTCCATTACGTCCATTACCTTATATAACTCATCAATTTGACCGTTCATATAGGCTAAATACTGCTCTCCAGACCTACCAGGTATAACCTGATACTGTATAGAGTTTAATACCTTTAACTGCCTAATACCAGCCATCTTGTCGCCTTCAGTCAGTCCTCCGCCGTGCATAGTAACAATCTTGTCATCACCTAGTGTAATCTGCGTCTCTGCAATCTTACTAGCGGCTCTATTTATCTCAGTTTGAATTGGTCTGCCTTGTTTAATTGGGCTAAAACCTCTAGGGCAACCCTCAAATTCGTCACATAACGTATAAGTAAGTGGGAATATTGGGTCTCCTGCTTTATCTTTTTGTAAAACACCTTCAAATAATATCTCTCCTTCACATACGAAATAAAAATATCCTTCAGGGTATTTTGCACTTGGTCTGAAATAAAATTCTTTTAATAACGCAAGCCCTTCTGAAAATGATACTGGTGCATTTGCTCCATTAAAAGTTGTGTACTGTGCAGAGGCACTTTTCTTGACCATAGCTTTTTTTTCTTCTTTTTGTTCTGCATCAAGTGTTGGGTCTGCTTTAATCATGCGATATAATTCTTCAGGTACTACTAATTTTCTAACACCAATAAATTCACTCTCATCAAATGTTAGTGCGTTTTTATCTCTGAATATATCATAAGGTACTACTAAGTCATCTATATGTTTACCAGCATACATTGGACTTTCTTTATCGTCAATAGGTTGACCTTCAGCATCGTAAACTGGCTGACCATCATCATCTACCTGTGGTTTGTATCCAACTATCTTACCATCATTAGGGTCAAATAATTGTTTAAGCCAAACTTCTCCAATTAGAGAAAAATGCTCAACACCTTTTCTAACTTTCTTTTTATAATTACCAACTTCTCTAATATACTCCCAAGAATTTCTGCACAGTTCAGCGTCTATCTGGTCATGTACGTTTTCAGTTCTTGGTAGGATTGTTGCACCTGGTGAATATGAAACTATATTATTGATATACAATTTCATAATTTTATTTAGGTGATTTTTTGTTAGGCGGATTTTTTGGTCACTAGGAACATTATCTGTTCTTCGTAATCTGTCTTTGAATTTTTTTGAAATCTTTGAGTAATGCTCGCCGCTGAATATCAGGACGTTATGCTTCATCTCATCAAAAACTGGTTGGTCTATTTGTATACCATCATCGTATTTACTTTCTAACTGACTACCCGTTAGTTTTTGCACGTTCTCTTTCCTCTTTTTCAAGTTGACTAAAATACTCACTAGGATTTTCCATACCGACTAATTCTAAATCCAATTCGTCGTCTAACTGTTCCTGTGACTGTGTAGAAGTATTTAATTCTTGATTAAGGGAAGGGGAAACTTGTGGTTCCGCCTGTAGTGGTGTGTTTTCTTCTCGCTGTTGACCATTATCTAATTGATAAGGGTTCCGAGTTAAGTATGGGTTAAGTCTTATGGACAAGTCCCCATACTTTAATTCGGTTATACTTCCACTACATAATTCTAATATTTTAACAATATCTTTGATTTGTAAAGACATTTTTTCTTTTTTCTTTTCAACCTTTGGCATAATGGGATTTTTACACATAAGTTTAATTAGTGCAACAGAAAAAAAATTGTCGTTGCATTTTTATGTTATTAGGGCTACTATACCTCTTATGGAATTAGATTTTAGAACTCCAGAATTGTTGGATTATTGCTCACAGCCTCTAGTAAAACGCATATCATCACTAAGTCCAGAGCTAACAAAGCTATCATTTGAGGAATTAAAGCTCCTTGCCAAGCCAGATGAGAGGGTTGAGTTATTGCGTGAGGCGTTTTGGGTAGAGTACGAGAGGTCTATAGCTCAAGACCGAAAGGTTCAGGCGTGTAATGTCTATGACGGGATATGTAATCGTGACCAATGGTATGATATTAACAGAAATGATTACCGAATGGCTTACATTATAACTCCTACTGCAAAGTACGAGGCAAGAATACAAATTATCCTTAAAGAAAAAGCCGTACCGATATTAAACCAGATACTTGATGCACAGATGATGACAGAGGACGGATTATTAGATATTGGTATTGCAACATTAAAGGTAAGAGTAATTAAGCAGTTAGAGGACAGGTTGAAAGGCACGCCGATACAAAGGTCTGAAAACAAAGAGTTTAGAGTAAACGCCAACATTAAAACACCTGATAGTATGGAAGACTTAAAGAAAAGGATTGAGGACTTGGACGGTAAGTTAGCTTCTGTAGCTACTACTAATAGTTATTTAGAGTTTAAAAAGAACGAAAAGGAGGACAACGAATGATTATCCTAGACAAAAACAATGTTAAGATGGGTATTAACCCAAGACATTACGTTAAGGCAACAGCTACAAAGGTTGGTGGTTGCATTATTCAGTTATTTATTGATGGTATGGAGGGTTCTATCCAGAGCAGTCAATCAGTTGAAGAAATTGATGCTATTATGTCCTGCTGCACACCTAATGTTGTGGCAATAGACAGTCCAGTTTTGGAATTAAACCAAGTAGTTAAGAATAAAGGCGGAAGACCTAGAAAAAATGGCTGATGAACTATCCTTATTAAAGGAAAAGGTCAGATTACAGCAGAAGATGGTCGAACTCCAAGAGGGTTTGCCTCATTTATACAGGCATAAGTTCTATAAATGGCAGAGTGATTTCATCAATTCAACTAACACAATGAACTTAATAACCGCTGGAAATCAGTTAGGAAAGAGCGTATGTAACCTAATCAGGTGCATCAGACACGCAACTGACACGAGTATTTGGGCTAACCTATGGGATATTGACAGGTTGGGCAAGCCTGATTTATTTTGGTATTTATACCCTGATGGAATAACTGCAACTATTGAATTTGAAACTAAGTGGAAGAAGTATTTACCTAGTGATAAGTACAAGGACCATCCTGAGTATGGCTGGAAGGCTGAATATCACGATAGGAAGATATACTGCATAAGGTTCAATAGTGGTGTAATGGTGTTGTTCAAGACATACGAGCAGAAGGAAGCGAACATACAGGGTAATTCCGTTTGGGAAATGTTCGTAGATGAGGAATTGCCTGAGAGTAGGTACGATGAGTTACAGGCTAGGCTAGTTGCCACACAGGGTTCGTTTAACATGGTCTTTACTGCTACGCTAGGACAGGAGATGTGGCGTAAAGCGATGGAAGGTCGTGGTGTAAACGAGTTATTTAAAAACGCATTTAAGCAACAGGTATCAATGTATGACTGCAAGGCTTATGAAGATGGCACAAAGGGTGTATTTGACGATGCACGAATTATTGCCTTTTCGAACTCCCTTCGGTCAGAGAATGAGATACAGAAAAGGGTATATGGTAAGTTCGTACAGGATACTGGTCTAATATACGAGTCATTCACTCCGAGCCGTAACATTGTTCAACCATACAATATTGACAATAAATGGACAATATACGCAGGGATTGACATTGGTATGGGTGGTAAAAACCACTGTTCAGCTATTGCACTCCTTGCGGTATCTTCAGACTATAAGCGTGGTGCGATATTCTCAATGTGGAAGGGAGACCAGTACGCAACTAACGAACTTGACGTAATTAGACAATACAAGAAGATGACAAATGGCTTAGATGTAAATGGTATATTCTATGATTGGGCAGCTAAGGATTTTGAAAACATGGCAACTAATTACGGTCTGCCAATAATAAAAGCCGAAAAAGGACACGATATTGGTGAAGGGGTGTTGAACGTACTATGGAAGAACCAAATGCTAGATATATTCGATATACCAGAAACAACAAAATTAGTCTCGGAAATAAATCAGTTCAGAATTGGCGCACCGAAACATAAAGCTAAAGACGATTTAATCGATGCAGTTAGATACGCTTGTTCGAAAATACCATGGGATTTGTCAGATATTGACTCTACTAAGTTAATCGTGATTAAAAAGGATAAGACAGAAATGCAATTAAGAAGGGGGGAACTAGATGAAGAACCTGCTGTATTTTCCATTGAAGACGAATGTGAAGAATGGAATGACCTGTATTGAAATACATAAAACAATGGGCGGCTCATCATACGCTATGTGTGGCGATACTACCAATCCAAACAATAGAACAAACACCTGGGAACTAACCACCTGTAAACGATGCCTAAAACACATAACTAACTATACTAAAAAAAGAATAGCTAAAAAAACTAAAACTCCGTGAAATTACCATCTACATCATAATCTCCTATCGCCTCACCACACTCATCATACCTGTAAGCATGACCAGTCTGAACTATGCTCTTTCTAATCTTATCTAGCCAAATCTCATCATCTATGCTCATAACACTCATAACACCATTATTACTACCATTATCACCCTTATTAACACTCTTTCCACTACCTCTACTACCATAACCAACTGCCAAACTCCTGCAACTACCAGAGCAGTACCTCTTGCCCCTAGCGACTTCTGAGGGTTTACACCTGAATTCCTTACCGCAAGTAATACACTTAATAACCATATTTAATTACCTCATAACACTTATAACACTCATAACACGTTTATGCAACCATTTTACTCTTTTATTTTTTTTTCGTTTTTATTTTTTAATGAATATTTGGTATTATTTGTCTGTGTGTAACCGAGCCCCTGCCCCCCCTTCAAAATAACGCTGTCTTAAAGGTACTAAATCAAGGCTTTCTATACTGGGCTTAATGCTTACTATGTCTTTATGGGTACGGCTCTTTAAACGGGCTTTAAATGCTTTAAAAGGTTGTTTACTAGGCAATTGCCCCTAGGTTAGTGTGTGGACGGTTATAAGTGACAGTACCACGTATGACTTAAAAATGACAGTACCACGTTAGCATTATAATTGCTTTGTATGGTAATAATCTAAGTAACACACCCCGCGATTTTAACTATGGTTATTATTAGGTAATTGCTGGGTAAGGTAAAACTATTCCAATTCGCCGCTTTTGTAACTATCGTTATTGTTAGGTTACTATAATTGACTGGTCCATTCACGCCATTTTAACAACCCTAAATTGTAGGCATTTATCCTAGCTCCTTCATATATAGGCGAGCTTTATTTTTGTAGGCATTATTTAGCTTTTGTAGTGTAAATAAATAAATAATAAATAATAAAAATAAATGTTGACAATATATTTATTGGTGTGCTATTGTATCTTTATGGAATTAAATAAAATAACACAGGGGGCTACAATGAAAAAATGTTACAACAAGTTTAACGTCGTTACTTGCTCGAATTACAAGGGTACAATCGAACTTGATTACATTACAAGTGATGTTTTATGGAACGCATTTTGCGATGCAAAAACTGGGTCAAAAACAGCTGATACTCTTGAAAAAGTGCATACGTTAATATGCTGTCTTATGAATGGCGAGGTTACGCCAGTTGATGATGTTGATGATAAAGAACTAGCAAAATAAGGTACTAAACTGGTTTTGCCGTATATCCATAAAAACGGCATTAAAAAGGGGGCTAATATGAACAAAAAAGAATTAAGAATTGCAAGGCATTTTGGCATCAAGTTTTGTAGGTTATTAAGAGAATTATCTCCTCATAGCTTTAAAATTAACGGCTGTCCTAGGAGTACAAAAAGGGCTGTCCTTGAGCTTAGTAGATTATCACTGTTAAAAAAGGCTGGCTATGAAACTTATTGCAGGGCTGTCAATCGCTTGACGTGGCAAGAAATAAAAAGCGATGTAGTTTTGTCTAATTTGTGGACTAAGAGTTTATAAAGCCAATGCAAGGCTATAAAATGCAAAGGGGGCTAATATGATTACAAAGGCAATATTTAAAGCTGGTAAAGATAAAAAAGGTCAATGGCGTATGTTTGTTCGACAAGGTGATAAAGGTCATTATATAGTTGGTTCCTTGTCCAGACAAATTTTTCATTGTGTTAAGGTGTAAAACCTCCTTCATGCTACCATTACCTTTTCTTCTTCTTTATTTTTACATTCAAAGTATTTCTCATCCGGAGTCTTGTACTTCAGAGACTGATGTGACCTCTCGTTGTTGTAGAAATAGAAATATCTGTTTATCCCAGCTCTGAGCATTGGAAGTGTTTGATAATCGTTGAGATAAATATCCTCGTATTTTACAGTTCTCCACAGTCTCTCTATATAGATGTTATCGTAGACCCTGCCTGTGCCGTCCATGCTGAGCTTTATATTACGAGACAAGACATAGGACGTAAAATCATTTGATGTAAACTGACTGCCCTGATCTGTGTTCAGTATGTAGGGTATTCCGTACTTCTTTATCGCTGCGCCTACGACTCTATGACAGAAAAAAGAGTCCATCGTGTTTGATACTTCCCATGACAATACCTTTCTGCTGTAAAGATCCAACATCGCCATCAAATAAACATGACCTCCAGGAATCTTTAAATACGTAATATCCGTTGCCCAAACGTGATTAGGGTATGATGCTGTAATACCACTGAGCAAGTATGGGTACTTCTTATGCGCCTTATTCGGGCTACTTAAATATGGTTTTGGGAAAAGTGCCGCTATATTTAATTTCTTCATAAGACGACGTACTCGACCCTCACCAAGTTCATAGCCTTTTTTTGTTAATGCATCTGCAAGTTTTATGCGACCGTAAAATGGTGTCTTGCTATGTTGCAAAAGAACAAGGCTACCGTCTATCTTGTCCTGCTCTGCTCGCAAAGTTCTAGGCACATGATAGTAATGATGACGACCAATGTTCAACAGCTCACACTGCCTTTTTATCGTTATCTCTTTATGTTTAGGCTCTAACATCTTTACTCTTTCCCTTACTTCCCGAATATCTGTCGGCTCTTTTTTTTTAGAAACTCATTCTCTATTTTAAGTTTGCCAACTTCCTTATAAAGCACTTCCTCTAGTTTTGATGCATCTTTCTCTTCTTGACTCTTACCTCGCTGAAATGCTTCTGCCGCAAATTCTATCAAATGCTTTTTCCACTCGCTCACCATGTTAGAATGTACCTCGTAAATTGCTCCAATCTCGGCAGCTGTCTTTTCTTCCTTCAATGCTTCCAACGCTACTTGAGCCTTAAATTCTTTACTGTGCTTTTTTCTCATCTTTTCCTCCTATTCAGACTTTTTTATTGCCCTTTCAGAGGTTTTGCCACCTTAATCTATGCCAGCCTTTTGTCCGAATTTTTCAACCAACTATATTATACTTGGACTAGCTATAGACCAGAAGTTTACAAGTCAAGACAAGCGGTAATCAATGCTATGCCAGCAGAAGTTAAAAAATGGAATGATAGCAGCAAACGAAGTTTTACAATTATTATATAAAAAGGGGGCAATTATGAAAGTATTAAGAAAAATAAGTAAAAAGGGATTGAGTGAAGTTATCAAAGGGGGCTTTGACTTGTTTATGATAAACAATGCCCTATATCAAATTGATGAGTACGACATGGCGGGTAAAAACCTGTCCATTGTGTCGCTTGATAAAGGCATAAGGGTCTTTATATCAACAAATAATAGGTATAAAAGCCTTAAAGACTTAGATTTTGAGATTTGCAAGCTCGATTATATCAGGAATGACATACAGTATTATTATAGTCAAAACCAAGCTATCAATTTTATGAAACGATTTGATAAAAGGGTAACAAATTATTCAAAGTACGATACTAAATAAAGCTATGCCAAGCTATAAATGGCAAGGGGTTAAATTATGAATAGAAAAGAACTAAAAGAACTAAAAGATTTTGGCTTTGAAAAAGACGAACTAAAAGAAATTTACACAGAAGCACAAGGCAATGACAATTTTGAGATTGGCAATTACCGCTTTGTCTCTGATGATAGCATAGACAAGACACAGCAAGATGAATTAAAAGATGATTTGTATATGCTAGGTTGTTTTAATGCTTGGTTTATAGCTGACATTTTAGAAATGGATACAGAGATAATCGAAACGCTACAAAAATCAGAAGCATTTGAAGGTATAGGTAAAATGTTATTGCCCCATATTGACGAACTACAAGACAAATACTCCAGTATGGACGGCTACGGTCATCACTTTGCGTGTTATGACGGTTGTGATAATGAATTTGACCTAAATGGAGAGCTATATCATTGTTTTAGAACTAATTAGGGGGCTTTATGAGAATAATACAATATGTTTTTGGGTCTATATCTATGGTTTTTATGGGATTAGGCTGGATATTCGCTATTCCAGCAATATATATTAAAAATAAAAAAAGAGGTGATTAAATGAAAGTAAAAGAACTAATTAAAGAACTTAAAAAGTTTAAAAAAGACAACGATGTTTTTGTAGCTATTTTCTTTAAAAAGTATGCAGAGGTATGCGAAGTAGAGCAAGTTGACAGTAATAGGGGGCATGCTCAATTAGTAGTTACATCACAAGCGAAGACAAGATAAATAAAAGGGGTGTAAAAATGATATAATTATAATAATAAAATATAAATAAATTAGTAAAAACATTATTATTATGGTATGATAAAATATACATAAATAAAACGGGGGTATTAAAATGGCAAGAAGTAAAGGAAAAATCGTACAAGCTCGGAATATCGACCCAGATATTTACGAACTTTACAAGAAAAATCTCGAGAGCCAAAACAAAATGATTGTTTGGGAATTAGGCGAGTTGCTAAACAAAGCTATGGAATTAGAAAATGACAGATTTGAGATGATACCTGAAAATAAAGGGGGTGTAAATGCTAAAGGATAAACTTCTAAAGCTATACAACGATATAGCTAAAGAACGAAGCGAAAAACAAGACAATAATGTCTTTAGGGCGTCAAGTGCTGGCAGGTGTGCAAGGGCTTTGGCGTACCAATGGCATGGCTTTAAACGTGAACCTATGCAAGCTCGTGGCATTAGAGTTTTCAAACATGGTGATGTAATTGAAGAAGCTGTCGATAGAGATTGCGATGAGTATAAAGAACGGTACGGAGAAGATATACTTACTGATAGACAACTCGAGGGGCAATATATACTACCGCAGACCGAACAACCTATAACAACTCACATTGACGGGATTACAAAACACGAAGGCGAAGAAGTGATAGCCAATATCAAAACTTCGGCTGACGGAGGTTTTAATATGGCTGAGCGTGGTATGTTTGAATATTCACACGCTTGTCAAGCTCATGTCGAGATGAAAGCCATAAATGCAACACACAATAAAAACATCAATAAGGCTTTGTATTACTACTATAGAAAACAGACTTCACACGACGCTGAGATAGTATGCCAATTTGACGAAAAGATAATGCTTGAAATTGAGAATAGATTTAGGAAAGTTTTAGCTTCTACACCTGAAAATCTACCAGACAGAGAGCTAGAACAGTACGGGGGCATTAAAGAAGAACAGAGCTTTCCTTGTACTTACTGTGGTTATAACAAATATTGTTATCCTGATAGAGTTACAATGATAATAAAAGGCAAGCCAAAACTATGCAAGACTGATTATGTTCCTGCAATAGTAAAGCCTAGAAAAAAAAAGGGGGAGATTAAATAATGCAAGAAAAATTACTAATTGAAAAACTAAACAGAACAGATAAAGATAGGGACGGAAACGAGCTAGTTAATAAACTAGGCAAGCCATACACAAGGCTTGGAGTTTATGCAAATGGTAAATGGTATTCTGGCTTTTCTGATGATTGGAACTCAGCTTGGGTTATTGGTGATACTATAGAAGTAACAACTGAGAAAACTACTGGCAGAGATGGCAAGACTTACTACAATCTTATAGCACCTGAAAGCAAAAAAGCTCAATCTATAGGTATGCAAGAACAGCTTGATAGAATAGAAGCCAAAATCGATAAAATATTGGGGGCGTAAATGAAAAAACCAACAAGTATAAACGGTTTTATTACAGACCAAGCCGACAAGGTACTTAGGGAGAGTGCTGTCGTTGCCAGAGATAAACACGCTAATAATTTAGGCGAACAACAAGCGTTATATTGTCATATTGGGTCACAAATTACTGCTAATATTCTGTTCTCGCTATGGTGTTCTATTAAAATTATGGGTGGTACAGACCACGCAAATGACTGGATAGATGAACTGACTGTAAAGATTAAAGATAAAATAAATCAAAAAGGTGATAAAGATGAAAAATGAAGAAACTAAAATCAATAACCTTAACAAAGTATTTGATGATATTTTTAAACAGTTTTCTAAGCCAGTACCAGAGATTACACCTGAAAATTTTTCAAGGGGTATGTTACAGGAATATCTTAGAGAAGTTTTAGATATATCGCCATTAACATTAGAGCAGGAAATTTATAAATTCGTTTGCAATAACAACGAAGCAATCGAGCCTGTTTTATCCGCTGTCCGTATGAAAGAAGGCGAGATGAACGACGGCTTAGAGCTGGCTGGTGAGTATGAAAAAAAAAAGGTAGATACTAGCGTAAAGGTTGCGAAGGTTAAAACCTATACGACAAAATCAGGAATAACGAGGAGAGCTACAACAAGAAGGTCACATAAAAGAAAGTTGAGTAAATAATTATTTTTTGTTGACAGTTTTATTTTATTAGGAGATTATTATTTTATGCTAACGGTAACAAAATGTATTATTATTGGTTATAACGACACTGGGATTTCTAATCCGTTAGCAACAGTGTCTTGTAATAGCAGGGTTGGGTTTTATGAGCCTAGCCCTGTTTATATTTTAAAGGAGTGATTGTTTTGGATAAAGACAAACAGGTTTATTACTGGATTATGCTTAAAGATGACTTCTTTGAAGATGAAGCGATTAAGGTAATTGAAAGTATGGACAATGGCAAAGACTATGTTTTATTTCTGCTAAAGCTCTATATCAAATCTGCTAAAAAAGATGGTTATTTAAAACTAACAGAAGCTATCCCTTATAGTCCTAAAACATTAGCAAGTATCACCAGCACAAATATAGATATAGTTGATAAAGCTATTAAAATATTCCAAGACTTTAATCTTCTAAGTGTTTGTGATGATGGAACTATTTACTTAAACAGGATTAAGGAAATGGTTGGTAGCGAAACTCATTCTTCAGTTAGAAAAAGAATATATAGAGAGAAACAAACGGCAATAGAAAACAATAAACAACAAGGTGTTTTGGGACAAAGTCCCAGTGATGTCCCGCCAATGTCGCACAGAGTTAAGAGTAAAGAGATAAGAGATAAGAATATAATACCAGCAGAACTGGTTAGTAAGTTTGAACTAATATGGGAGAAATATCCTAAGAAGCTAGGAAAGAAAGCTGCGCTTAAACACTACTCTGCTACTGTTAAAAGTTTAGATGACTTTACCCTAATTGAAAAAGCATTAGTTAATTACACAGACAGTTTACGCAAAAATGGTACGGAAGATAAATATATCCAGAATGGGTCAACATGGTTTAATAATTGGCATGATTGGATAACTATAAATAAAAAACAAGAAATTAACGTATGGGGGGGCTTAAAAGATGTGGAATAGTTTTAACTCACAAGCAAGTACAGAATATAGAGCTATGAACAGGGGTAATATTATACCTTATCCTGTTGAGTTCCTGAACAGGTCTTTGACAGGCATTAGACCAACGGACTTGATATTTATAGGTGCTAGGAGTGGTGCTGGAAAGACAGAGTTTGCTGCTATGCTTGCACAGAATGTATCTAAGCTAGGTAAGCAGGTATATTACTTTGCACTTGAAGCAGACAGGGGTGAGATTGAAAGCAGGTTGTTATATCGTGAGTTTGCTAAGATATATTATACTGGCAAGAATTATATTCCTATTAACTACCGAGATTTTAGTGATGGTAATTATGATGGTACATTAAGGGATTATATCAAACAAGCTGGTGCAAACTGTAACAAGGTAATGCAAAACGTAAATATTCTATACCGAGAGGACAATTTCACAGTAGATAGTTTTGAGGAGCAGGTTGGCAGTGTAAAAGAATATGCAGACCTAATCCTATTAGACCATGTCCACCATTTTGATATGAATACTGACAGGGAAACGCAAGAACTTAAAAAAATAGTTAAGCGGTTAAGGGATATAAATATCCTAATCAAAAAGCCAATAGCCTGTATTGCACACTTTAGAAAGTCAGATAGAAAGACCCAAGAGCTTGTACCAGGGTTTGAGGATTTGTACGGTAGTAGTGAGATTTCCAAAGAAGCCACACAGGTTATAACACTAGCCCCGATAACACACGAGGGATTGTGTCAAGCACTCAACGCAACCATAGATGTTAAAGATATGCCGTTGGCTCACGAAGCTCCTACACTGTTTAGAATACCAAAGTTTAGAAAGTTAGGGTCTGTAACAAAATATGTCGCTTTGGTTATGTATAACAATAGGACTAATAGTTATAACACAGGTTTTAAATTATTTAGGTTTAAAAAGAATGGCATGGAGTTAGAAGCTGTGGACACCCCTGATTTTATGCAAGAGTTTAGAGCGGAGGACTTTGATAATGGAAGTATTTAATGGCACACTAGCTGATATTAAGAAAGTCTATCCTAAAGAACTTGATGAATGGGGTTATAATATTGTAGTTGTTAACAAGATGGGTTGTAGTTCTTACGATAGTGATTGTAATACCTATCCTAACAGAGAGCCTTACTTATGTCAGACACGAAGTCAAGCCGATGAATATTGCAATATGATTATTGACGGACTAGACGCTTATGAAACAAGCATTAAGAACTCGGGGGGGGAAAATGACTAAATCAGAGTTAAAAGAAAAACTAATCAAATCAATGGATAGGTTCAACTTGCTACCACATCCCACTGAGAACAGAATTATCAGCACCACACAGTTTAGGCTTTTGAGTACTATTCTAAACGACATAACCGAAAAAGACTTAATAGCACACAGTAGTGCAATCTATACACTACAGGCAATAAAAAACAAAAAGATAGTAGCAGGGTTGTTTAGGCGTTACCCATTACTACCGATAAGTGACGAGCTAGAACAACATGATAATTACATAGCAATAGCGTGTTCATTTCCTAATTATGCTGAGGACATATTGATATATGGTCTCACCCATTTCTGTCATTATGCCAATAGAAAGCCAGTGTCATTTAGGGAATGGCTATCATGCTTTAGACAGCCATACCAGATGATGATATTTACACTTTGTTCTGGTCCTAGATGGACAATCGTGTCGTTTTTAACCATATTTGGCTTTATAGGCTTAATTCACCTTTATTTGACCATAATCATAGAGTCACATAAAAGTAAAGGGGCAACAAGCGGTAAGCTATTATTGTGGATTTTTGATAGGTGTGAGGCGTTTAAATGTCCAATCCTACCTGCATTGTGGTACTACAGATACCGAATGAAAAAGATGTATGGTCCTAATTATACACAGGAATTGTTTAATATATACTATGGTAATGGTACTGGTATGGAAGACCTTGCCAAGTATGCCGAGGGACTATGAACTGCGAAACAAATCTATGTAGAGTTATAGAAACCTTCTATCAAGACGGGTATAGGACCACCAGGTATATCTGTGATGACTGTGAGGGGATATTGCGTACAGATTATTCAGAAGGCGATAGTCACCCTGCAAAGTATGTTATGCCATTTGGTAAGTATAAGGGTCAGGCTCTTTTTGAAATCAACAAGATTGACCACCCTTATTTAGATTGGGCTAGTAATAAACTAAACAATGACGAAGTAAAAAAAGCTATAAGGGCTTATCTCTATCCTGTTAAAATACTTTATGGAGTAGAAGGAAAATGAAACACAAACCTATTGTTAAAAATGGCGTTTATTTTAAAAAAGAAGTTGATAACAATTTCTTGTTCAAGAAAACAAAAAGCATATCTATCAGAGCAAGTGAATTAGAAAAAGCTGAAAAAATAGTTATTAACCTAGTGCATCTAGGTACGATAATATCCGCAACAAAAGAAGAAATTAAAAACTATAGGGATGTAAGGACATATAACGGTGAAGTTAAGTATTACTATCCAATAATAAAATGGAACATAGATAGTGGTAATGTAAACTGGACTGAGAGGTTTATGTAGATGAGAAAGAAAGAACTATTTGTGCATAAAAATACTATTGAAGAAAAGCTAAAAGACATACGCTACTATATACAAAACCATATTAAGCCTAGTTTTTGGGTTAGTATAGTACCAGTATCTACATCAAGGACAGCACAACAGAACAGTTTTTTTCATGGACCACTTATTGACGCATGGATAAGACTATCTGGTTATTCAGAAGAAGAACAGAAAGGTGTTCTTAAAGACCACTTCCTAAAAACAGAAGTCGCTCCAGGAACGTACTATGTTAAAGACACAAAAGACTTAACAGTTGCCGAGATGTCTGAGTTTATAGATAAGTGTATTGACCTGCTGTTTCAAGAGGGGGGAAACCTTACAGATAACGAAGGTCAACACTTTGGGGAGTACAAAAAACTAAAAGTAGGAGGTGGGAAGTAATGGACAGAACTATCTTTACTATGGGAGCATTGATACTGGTGTTATTACTGGTCGTTATCGGTACAGGGATAGAGAAGGAAGAACTAAGTAAGGAGTTAAACGCTTACAAGACTATGGTTAAGAGAAGTTGTAACTGCCACCCTTACAGGAGTGCAAAATGAAAAAATATAAAGTATTAAACAAAGACAAGACTAGCCCGTTTCAAAACTTCAAGTATAAGCTAGGCAAAGAATACCATTGTCCAGAGATTGATATGTGTGAAAACAATGGTTGTTCTAACGGGCTGTATGCCACTGATTTAGAGGGTATATTGTATTCTAATCTGTCTAGTGGCAAGCAAGTTTATGAGTGTGAGGTGAGGGGTAAAGAGGTTGTTATAGACCAATTTAAACAGAGATTTGAATACTTAAAATTGATTAGAAAAATCTCGCTAAAAGAATTAGAGCCGTTGCTTAAAAAGGAAAGCAAGAAACTTGGCTATGATTTAAATAGGGCTTTAGTGCCAGTTAATCCCTTAGCTTCCAAGCCAAGTAAGCCTACGAAAAAAGATATAGCAAACCTTAAAAAGTGGGACTCTGTGCGGGACTCTGTGTGGGGCTCTGTGCGGGACTCTGTGTGGGGCTCTGTGTGGTACTCTGTGGGGGACTCTGTGGAGAACTCTGTGCGGGACTCTGTGTGG